>ERZ1292630.1258-Hain-H41-02um-R3-1258-length-25154-cov-8_pt1 | contig 25154 bp, 24 predicted proteins | sample MGYA00564408_ERZ1292630 | MGnify/ENA primary metagenome ERZ1292630 (study PRJEB36523, sample SAMEA6512641) | groundwater metagenome | collected 2019-01-08 | study: AquaDiva: Metagenomics assemblies of 32 groundwater samples
GACATAATAACTATTATTGGTCTCACGTAATATATATAGACACTATCGGTATGTTTTGATGATGGTTTAAGGATACAGGGGGGGGCAGTGGGGGTATGCCTTATATGGCGGTCGTGAATTTATACGTATCATACCCAAGTAAATTTTTTTATTTGTAAAAGAAGTTGTAATCTATATTTATTGTGTTATAATAAGCCTGTAATTTTAATACTTTAATAAGGGGGTATTGGTTATGGGTATGAGAATAAAGCGTAAGGGTTCTGATTGTGAGGTGGAAGGCTGTAAGGATGTTGTCAGGATAAAAGGTATGTGTGGTAAACACGGAATGGCACTGAGGCGATATGGTAATGTTTTGGGTGGCAAGATAGACAGGATAGGAATGTGTAAGGAGTGTGGTGAGTCGTTTAGGCTTATAAAGAGTGACCAGGAGTATTGTGGTGGTAAATGTTACCGGAAGTCGCCAGAAGGAAAGGCAGTCCTGTATGCGGCGACGAAGGCATATAGGGCAAGGAATAGGGAGAAGGTAAGGGCAGTTGGTATATTTAGAAGGCATCCCTTCAAAGAAGGTGATAATTGTCTGGTATGTGGTACGAAAGAGAAGTTACACAGACATCACCATAACTACGAAAATCCAAGAGATGTAACGGTTTTATGTAAAGACCATCATGTGGAGTTACATAGTTGGGACAGTAAATAAATTATAATTTTTAAAAGGGTATTCGATATGTCGAAGGAAAATGGCAGTATAAGGAGTAGGACGTTAGTGGAAGTGAATGGGATGTTGAAGTGTAATTTGAGTACATTGGGTGAGTATTTGGTGTGGTTGGAGAGTGAGGGTAAGAAGAGGGAGTCGGAGATGGATAAGAGGATTAAGCAGTTAATGGATGAGGTTGTAAGGATAGGTTCGTTGTGTACGCAGATGGACAAGAGGATAGGGTTGAGGACTGAGCGGGCTGAGAAGATGGGGATAAGGCAATAGAAAGAATAGTCGCCATGGAAGAGGAGTAAAGAAAAAAGAAAGGAGGATTATCAATATGGTTGGTTTATCAGAAAAAGGATATGGATTGACTTGTAGTAGTCCATATGGCATCACGGTTCCCTTAGAACAGGCCAGATTCGAGGCAATAGTAAATGAGATACAAGAATTAAAAAGGCGTGTAGCGGAATTGGAGGCCAAGCTGGAGGGCGAAGGCAAATGAAAGCAAAGGCTTATGTCGCAGACGTGTTTGTTGATAAATGCAAAATATGTGAGGGGGACAGTCTTTTAACATTCGAGGACAAGCTAAAAATATCGGAAGAATTATTAAATAGATGGTTGCGGCGCACAGGTAATATGTCGAAAATGATAAAAGCTTTAAATGATAAGCCGGATGAATACGATTATAAGACGCATGTATTTAGTACGGACGTGTATTGCCCTGGGGATAAAGAGAAGAAAAAATGATCTGCGCAAACTGTAACTCCGTGATGATTAGAATAGACAGACGCTCGTATAAATGTCCGGGCTGTGGGAAAATCATTTTATTGGATAGATAAATGCTGCCACAAGGAATACCACTTAGAAGTTATACGGATTGGTTGTATGGTAAGACAACCGAATCTGCTAAGGCGCAGAAGCTTGCGGTTAAGGCTTACAAGTATAGGATTTATTTTTATGAGGGCGACGAGGTTTATGGCTCTGGTGTTAAGTATTCTGTGTCGTCTTTGTTTGTTGAGGAAACGTCAACAGGTAGATATAAATATAACAGCAAAACAAAGAAGGAAATAGCCACAGATATCGCAGATAATATGATTGCCGAGATAAGCACGTTGATGTCTGGTACTGGCATATCATTGACCATAGACCACTACGATAAGGTTCCTGGTGATTCTGGATATAGTGCCGATGACGAGGATGCGTTTTATACAACCGATGTATTCCCCTGGGTAAGCTCTGACAATAGTAATTGGACAATAGATGGTGATACCACACAATTTAGTAGGATAGTTTTATATAATAAATCAAGCGATGGTTTCTTTGCTTCTACGAGTAAGGATAGTATCAGGGTTATTGGTCATTTGGGATGGTATAAAGAAAATTATGGTTATATGCAAAGTGGACTAAGGCATGAGATAAACCAGCACGCTTTAGGTCTTGGGCATAAAGATAGGATGTGGGATTATCCAGGAACTAGCGGTGTCAGCAAAACACATAAAATGGGCAATAACAATATTGCTTTCATGCCATTACAAAGAGGTTTTATTCATAGTGGTGAAACCACTGAAGATGCTGTTAGTGGATTGTGGACTGTTTATGATGTGACAGCTACGCTTAAAATTACTGGACAGATAAAAAATGACGACAATAATAAGAAATGGTTTTGGGATGGATATGGAACGGCGTACATTATTGATCATGTGAAAAAGGAGTGCATGTATCAATCTCCAATTGACCAAAACGGATATTTTGAATTTAGATTGGCCGTACTTCCACCGTCAACTATTAATCACAGTATATTAATCTGTTCTGCTGAATTTTTGACTTGGTACATACATTCAAAAAAAGAGGACGATGGTACGTTTTCTTATGTAAAATTGCCTGCAAAACGTACAGCTACGGCAAATAGTTCGGCATATAATGGATGGGAATATAACTTCAGTGCTGAAAACCCTGGTGATGGTAAAATCCAATATTATTACAAAGCCATAGGTGCTCTGGATGCTGATGTTGGAACGCCCGGAGTTATGTCTGTTGGTACTTCAATTGATGCTTACGCAGAGGGTAAAAGCGTTTCTTCCCTGTTAGAAATATACGATGAAACCGGATACCACATGGAATATTCAGGATTTGCTACTGCCGCTGGCAATAGACAGTCTATGGGGTCAATAGTTAGAAAAGAGGGTAAGAGATGGGAATGTATACGCTCGCATACCTCTAAAAATACCAATAGACCAAGAACCGTTGGAAGGATTTCAACAGTATTCTGGCAGGAAACATCGGAGTCTACAAATGCAGGTGATTGGAAAGAAGGTGCGGCATATAAAAGCAAGTACAGGGACAGCGAAGAAAGCGGTTCTGTCATCTACAGCACCGCAGATCGTAAATATCGTTGTAAGGTAAAGTAATTTCCCTTGACAAGTTTCTTAATTTATGTTATAGGCAATAGCAATGAAAATAACAAATAGCATTTCGACTTGGTTGGCAATACTTGGGGCACTGCCTTTGGCAGTTGGTGGCATATCCAAAGGCGTTGATACCCTTCGATATGATCTATTTGGCGTGCCCCGTAACGATGAAGAGGTATTTGTCAAACATATGACCTCAGATCATCTCCTCGACAACGAACACGCACAAACCACAATAATTCCAGTAACAGATGGCATGGTCATAGTAAATGTCTTTCCCGATAAATGCGTAGTGGTTAAACGCAAGACCAGCGAAGGCATGGTAACGGCAATGAAGGTGTTACCAGACCCTGAGAAGGCAGAGAAGATTAAGGAAATATATTCTGATTCAGACAATGGTACTGCCTACGCAATGGCTGCCCCGTTCGATTTCGGCGCACATAATAAAGACTATGGCTATAAAGAAGAAAAACGAGGGGCAGCCATTGTTCGGACGTATGGCGATGGCTGTGTTTTGAAATATGAATTCGATAAGTACGGCAATAGCAAGAACTGGACTTGGGTAAAATATAAACATTAAAAGGGGAAATAATGTGAAAAAATTATTATTAGTAATAGCAATATGTTTGTTCTGTCGTATTACATTAGCCGTTGATCCTGGCGTAGACATCAATACCATTGTCAATGGTAATTCCAAGGCATTCGGTTTTAATGTCGATCATTTCGATGGTTATGCCATGGGAACTGGTACGGAAATATTTAACGATGCCAATGGAACAAGCACGAGCGCGGGAAAGACTTCGATACAAGGCTATCTATACCATACCTGGTTTTTCAATTCAACATCCACTGATGCTGGTGTTTATACGGTAAAAGAATATGTACAAATAGGATCGTCTTCTACGTGGCTTACACTTTCTACGAATACAGTTACGGGTACCGGTACTGTTTTAGGTACAGCGACAACAAGCATGTATGATAATTACAGAATAGGTGTAAATAAAACCGGAACAACCACGGGGGCAGTTGAAGTTAAAAGCATACATTATAATTTAAGGCAATAAAAATATATCCTATGCAAATAAAGCCCAGAGAATACGAAAAGGAAATAGAGCAAATAGCGAAATCCGCACAGGCGGCAGATGCTAAGAAAATAAAAGAAGGTAAATATGACAAGGAAGTTGAACAGATAATTAAATTGAGAGAGGATTCCCTTCGGTGGACACGGGCTTATTTTGGTGATAATATTGTTAATAAGGCTAGAAGTAAGGGTATAAATGTGCAAACTGCCACAGGTCTGTCACTCCAGCAAGAGCAAGCATATAAAGAAGTTGATAAATTAATACATGCCAAAGTAAAGAAGTTGCAGCAGATAATGAATCCCACTGCCAATATCGTTCTTACCAAACAAGAAGATATTTATAGCAAAAAAAAGGGTATCAGTATAATGAGCGGGAAGGGTTGCCATGCCAAAGGTACAGAAATTCTTATGTTTGATGGTTCTGTTAAAAAGGTAGAAGATGTTGTTGTCGGCGATAAAATCATGGGTGATGATAGTACGCCAAGAAATGCGTTGTCTCTTGCAAGAGGAAGAGAGCAAATGTATCGCATACAATACAAATCAGGTGAATACTACGATGTAAATGAAAGCCATATTTTGTCTCTTAGGTGTATAGGTAATCATGCTACAAAATATAAGAAAGAAGAAATATTAAATATTACGGTAAGGGATTATTTGAAATTTAATAAAAAAGAAAAAGCGATGTTTTATGGATATAAAAAGGGAATTGATTTCAATGAACAAGAATTATTAATCCCGCCTTATATACTTGGTATGTGGCTTGGTGATGGTTGTAAAAAAACAACCTCAATTATAAATAAAGACGAAGAAGTAATAAGCGAATTTATAAAATATGGTATTGAAATAGGATATAAAATAACAAGGAATCCAAATGGCAAAGAAATCGATCTTACTGGTGGAATACAAGGCCTCAATAAACCTAATATATTCGCCACTGCATTAAAAAAAATTGGTGTATGGGATAACAAACATATTCCTAAGCAATATTTGTATTCATCTGAAGCACAAAGATTAGAATTATTGGCTGGTTTGTTAGACACAGATGGACATTTAGACAAACGCGGTAAAACGTGTTTCTCGATAATGCAAAAAAGAAAAAATTTAGCTGAACAAATTTTATTCCTGGCACGGTCTCTTGGATTTAATAGTTCTTTAACACCTAAACCAAAAAGCTGGACATATAAAGGCATAAAAAAAACAGGGATATACCATGAAGTTCATATAGCTAGAAATGGGGTTTTTAAAATCCCAACAAGAATTAACAGAAAAAAGGCAAACAAAGAAAAGAAAAGCATGGAATTGAATTTTAGTTTTGAAGTGATTCCTTTAAAGGTAGATGACTATTATGGATTTGAACTTGACGGTAATCATTTATACTTACTTGGTGATTTTACTGTTACGCACAATACAGGCAAAGATTTTTGGGTTGCACATTTAGCACACAAGCTACTTAACACACTTCCTGATTGTCATATCGTTGTAACGGCAAACACTGAAGTACAGCTTAAAAATGTGTTTTGGACTGAATTCAAAGACATTGCATATCTTGCCCGTAAAGCATCTGACGACCCGGATGAACATGAAACTGTCATCACAAAGATGTTTGATATCCAAAGCGAAAAAGCATCGTGTAAAGACCCCGCACATCCAAAGTGGTTCATGGAAGCAATTGTGTCTAAGAAACAGGCCAAGCAGCAGAATGGGCAAGACGTACAGCATGCAGCCACTAGCGGACGACATGAAAAATATCTGATATTTCTTATCGATGAAGCGTCTCATATCGAGGACTCCGTGTTCAAAGATTTCGAGGATACCATGACAGGTGCCGTCAATTTTATGGTTATTATCTTTAACCCCAAAAGAAGCCGAGGATATGCAATAGAAACACAAACTAAAGATAAAGACCAATGGATAACCTTGAGATGGAATGCGGAAGAAAGCGAGATTGTTGTAAACAAACAACTCCATGTTGACATGGAAAATAAATATGGTGGTAAAAATTCAAATCCTTATAGAATCTCCGTTCTTGGTCTGCCTCCGTTAACCGATACCGATACCCTCTTCCCCGCTGACTGGATTGAGGATGCAAAAATTAGAGAACTAGTCTGGACAGAAAATGATCCATTAATCAAAGGGTTTGATGTGGGCGGTGGCGGCGACCCTTCCGTAATTGGTTCAAGGCGCGGTGGAAATGTTAAAGATTTTGGTTTTGATGTAAACAAAGAAGCCGATAGCAATAAAGTATTTCAATGGGCAAGAACTAACTTCATAAAAAATGAAGCCGATGCAATGGTAGGTGATGTTGGTGGACTTGGTTGGCATGTAATAGGTTCTCTGCAAGAGGAATTTGGCTGGAGAATGGTATCTTGTGATAGCAGAGAAAAAGCCATTGAAGAGAATTTATATTACAATAAACGAGCGGAAAATATGTTTAAGTTGAGAAAAAGGTTCCAGGACAAAACAATCAGTATCCCAGACAATGAAGAGCTAACCAATGAATTGCTTGCAATAAAATCAATAGATAAAGGCGGGAGGCTGGCTATTATCGGTAAAAAAGAACTTAGAAAAGAACTGCATGGTGAAAGTACAAATTACACCGACGTGTTGGCAATGATGTTTAGTGTGGATGATAGTGATTTCATGCAAAATAATTATGAAGACGAAGATGGTTTGCCTGTAAAACCACAAGAAAACGAACGAAAAAAAAGTTGGATGGCTGCCTAAATGTTAACTAAAACAAGTATAAATAACGACCATTATCATTTAGCTTACTTTAATGATGCCGGGGGAATAACCACCACGAATGATGGTCATTACCATAACGTTATGGCCGTCCCAATGGAAAACGAGCTTGTATTCGTTATTATGCCGGTATCTGAGCAAGACCCACATGATCATAATATTGAAGAGTATGTCCCGAATATTAAAAACAAGAAAAAAGATGACACAGATATTATAAAACGAGCATACGAAATCTACGACGAGGCGCTTGAATACGAGCAGGCTTCTCTTGATGAAGGATACGAAGCGGATGAATATTATTCTAATAATCAGTGGGACACCGAAAACAAAAATGACCTTGAGGACAAAAATAGGGCATGTTTAACGGTAAATCTTATAGAAAGTAAATTTGACAATCTTTTTGGTTATCAACGACAAAACAGAAGTGAATTAAATTATTTGCCAACAGAGGGTGGAGATCAGGCCGCATGCGATATAATGCGGATATGGACAAAGAATGTTTTGGAATTGTGTTATTATCAAAAGGAAAAAAGTAAAGTATTCGAAGATTTGAGCATAACCGGCAAAGGTGTATATAACATATACGACTATAGAGACAAAAATGACATCTATGGTAGGCCAGTGGTTGAGAAATTTAACTGGGACGATGTTTTATTCCTTCCGCATGAGAAAGAAGATTTAAGCGATTGTGATGGGTTTGTAAAAAGGAAATGGTACACAAAGAATAAATTAAAGGCTATGTGGCCAGATAAAGCCGATACATTATTCAGTGGTGGAAGTGATAAACCAAAAGGCGGCTGGGTATGGGACAGAGAAGTAAATGCGCTGAAAAAGAAAGGCGCGGAACTGACAAGAGAAAATGAATACATGGTTCTCGAAATCCAAGAAAAAGAATACAGGACATCGTATTCAGTCATATTCAACGGACAAGACGGGTATTATCTCGATGGATGGAAAGAATCCGATATTAAATCTCTCAAGTCTATTCCTGATACCGTATTAATTCCTTTGACGGACTATAGTATTCGGGTAAGTATTATCGCTCCGTACACAGTGCTTGAAGATTATTATTTAGATGAAGATTATTTTTCGTTATTGCCTGTGTATGCAAAACGTAGAAATGGAAGATATTGGGGCAAGGTGAGGGGTGTTGTAGGATTACAGGATTTAATCAATAAGACCTATTCACAATTTATTGATATTCTAAACAAAGTTGCCAACTACGGATATTACTACGATCAAAATACGTTTATCAGCAAGAAAGAAGAGGAGGCCTGGAAGAACAATGTCTCTTCTCCCGGATTTACGGCAAAGGTAAAGGACAAGAATCGTGTTCCGGTAAAAGAAGAAGGGGTAAGGTTCCCGTCTGAAATAGTAAACGCCATTGCATTATTCAATAATACTATGAGAGAATTCTTAAATATTAATGTCGAAATGCAGGGTCAGGACGGGGGAACGCAAAGTGGTGTCGTTATCCGGCAAAAAATTACGCAACAGTTATTAGGCAATGATTATTTATTCGACAATTTGGCCTTTGCAGAAAAATACTTGGGAAGGATTTTAATAAAGAAGTTCCAAAAACTAAACAAAGCAAACCCGCAACGCGTAATGAGGTTAATTATTAATCAAGCAAATAAGGATTTGATTAATAAAAAGCCGTTTAATATTGGCGAAATTGAATTTGACCCAAAAGACGAATTGCATGTAATGGCAATAATGCAATTGTTGGAGAATTCAGATTTTGAAAGAATGGATGCAATTGTTTCTGACAGTCCGTATTCTCCATCGGCAATGATTGCCACGTATGCCATGCTTGTGGAAATGGCCGGGCGCGGAGAATCAATACCAGCCTCTGCAATTGTCAAGATCGCACCAATACCAGAGGCATTGAAGCAGGAAATACTTGAAGCCATGGAGTCGCAGTCTCAGACACAGCAAAAATCAGAGCAGTCAAAGAATGATACTGAAATCCAAAAGACTTTAATAGCGGCGCAGTCTAAGATGGCAGGAAAAGGACAAATGCAATGATTGAAATTTGCAAAAAAGTTATTGACTTTCTTACGCAAAGATGTAGTATACCAGTTAAGTATACAGGGAAAATAATATTAGAGATTAATGTGAATCAAGGTGGAATAACAGATATGAAGGTATTGCCGGAGTTGAAGTTTAAATGACAATCGGTTAGCTTTTTAACTTAGCAATAAGAGCTTTAAAGCCCGAATTAAACGCAGTCCAATACAACAATGCTGGACATAAGACGGATTAATTCGGGCTTTTTTTATTGGCAAATTTTCAAGGGCATACAGGCAAATCATGTGATTTGCCTCCCTTGTATCAAAGTAAATGGGGCATACAGGTTAATAACCTCCCCGGAATGGAGTAAAAATGTTAGAAACACTGCATGGACAAGAAGAAGTAATTGAACAAGAAGTTGTTACGGAAGAAAAGGTTGATGCTGGCATACAGGAGAAAAAAGCAACTCCTCCGGCAGATACTAAGCCTTCCGAAGTGGAATTGCTTAGGCAGGAAGTTGAAAAGTTGAAAAAGGTCACATTGGATAGGGGCAATCATATCGGTAAGTTGAGGACTCAGCTTTCAGAGCTTAAAATACAGGCATCGCAGAGCGCAAAAGAAGCTAAGGAATTTAGAGACGAAGACCCATTGAAAGCCGCCGAAAAGGTTTTTGATTCCAAACAGGCCGAAAAGCAGGCATCAGACATTGAAAAAGAAATAGAATTCAACGAGTTTGTTGATAGTACTAAACAGATGGTGTTGTCTAAATTTCCAAATTTTTCAACGATGATTGATGATGTTTGCGAAATACTCTCAGAGGATGGTATTGACGAAAAAGCAATTTCCGAATTTAGGATAAATCCTTATGCAAATTCTGCTGGAATACTCGTAAATCTTGCCCGTGCGGCAGTAGCGAAAAAAGAGAGCAAAGAGTTAAAACAGAAATTGGAAAGCGCATCTTCTCAGACTGGCACAGTATTAAAAGAAATAGAAGCTAAGGCCAACAGAAAAACAATTAATAATATTTCTGGTGGTGGTGGTGTTAATACAGGGTCAAAAACATTTGGAATAGACAAGCCTGTATCTGCTATGACCAGGGAAGAATTGGCGCAACTTAAAGAAAGATTACGACGTACAGGATAATAGGAGTGTAATTTATGGCAAAATATACGTTATCAGATACAGCGTTACGTAAAAAACAGTGGGTAGAAGAATTTTTTCGAGATATAGCCGCAGATAATTATTTTATACCAAGGCTGGGTGCGGCATTTTCATCTAACGTGGAAAAGGGTGTACTAGAAGAGGAGAGGTTTAGGTATGGCTCTCCGAATGACGTGATGTGGATTAAACAGGATTTAAAGTCTCAGGGATCAACTAAGCATCGTAAGGGAGATCAGCTTACATTTGGCCTGATACCTAGGATTGACCCAAAGACAAATAGGGGTATGGTCGGTGGCGATGCTCTGGCAGGACAGGCCATATCATTGGTTGAGTATAGTCATACCTCTACATTGCAGAGATATTTACAGTTGGTTGCTGCCGGTGAGCCTTTGCAGTGGCACAAAGCAGCCTTCGATCTTCCGGCGCATAGCAAGGCAGCATTGCATACCTGGGGCATTGAAACGATTAATCTTTTGTGTTGCGAGGCTCTTGCCACTTCTCCGTCGCAGACGTTTTATACGCAGTCCGGGACTATAAAGAGAACGGCTACTTACGCAACGTCCAAAAGTGCTATTACGGCAACGGATAAGCTTACCCCGGAGTTGATTTGGTTTTTAAATACTTGGGTAAAAACTGGCGGAGATCGCACAATGATTCCTTTGCGACCCGTCATAGTAGATGGTAAGGGGTATTTGGTGCTTTTCACATATCCTGATTGTTTGCACGATTTCAAGCAGAATTCGACGGTAATGCAGGCACTCAGAGAGGCAGAGGTTCGCGGTTCGGAAAATCCAATTTTTAAGGGTGCGAAATACATTTTCGATGGAATCGTAATCCATGAACACGAATTTGTGACGCATGGTACTGATGGTGGTTCTGGTGCTATTCCTTATGCAATGGGACATTTGCTTGGAGCGTCTTCCCTTGTTATGGCAATGGGCGAAGACCCGACAATCGAAGAAACATACGAGAATAAGGGTGAGGAAATGGAATATAAGTTTGCAATGACCATGAAAGTAGAAAAACCCGTGTTTAATTCTCAGGATTATGGTTCTATTGGTCTGTGTTTGGCAAGAACCAACGTTTCTAATTTGGCCGCAACCTAAAAACAATAAAATAAAAGTGTAGGAGGTAATTATGGCAGTACAAACAACGTTTATGACTGGGGCTGGGGCTAAAAATTATGGTGTTGCTAAACAGCATCCCGGTCAAGAAGCAGAAGTGGTGCGTTATATAGACGCATCGGCCAACAATCTTACGTCAGGAGATTATTACAGGCTTTTTTATTACGAAGCTGATACGGAATTGCGTGATTTCCGTATCGTTACCGAAACAGTAGAAGGCGCCAGTGATACAACTGACCTTACAGACGATGAGACCGGCACGAATGTTCTTGTTTCTAATGCTGATTTGAATACAGACAATAATCTGGCAGCACAAAGCACGGCTGTATTTAAGGCAGCCGCGGGTTATGTCTGTGTTAGGCCGGATGCTGCAATCGGAACGGCGAAGTTTTGGGTATCTGGCAAGATGAAAAAATACAGCACAACGGTTGATAGATAATTTTTAAAAGTTGCCGGGGTAGGATAAATTCCTATCCCGGCACATTAGGAGATAATTAAAATGCTTAAAAGATTGCTTTTAGGTTTAATTTGTTCCGCGGGAATATCTTCTGCTGTAATGGCTGGTGATATAACAAGTACGGGCAAGAGCGATAAGGATGTTTATACATATTACACAAATATAAAAACGCTTGTAAACGATTTGGCAATGCGTGCAAAAACACAGCTTTTGGATAGCGCTGGACTTACTACGAATGGTACTATAACAAAATCCGGCGAAGTTGGCCTTGCCCTTGTAAATGGATCACTATTATCAATTGCAGCCAATACGAATATGCCTTCGCTTGGCTCTACTGCACTTGCAACGGCAACGGCATACAATGTTTATGTTTATACAGTGAATTCAAGCGGAACATTTACTACTACGGCAGGAACGCAGGCCGCTGGAACGAATACTATAACCTTGCCAAATATTCCTGATTCTGAGGCAATGGTTGGTTTTTTGTTGCTTTACAATGGCAGCAATACCTCGTTTTTGCCTGGTACGCATACATTGACCGCTGGTAGTATTACCGCAACTCATTATAATACTGTGGGAATGGTTGATTTTGTACCTGGCTCTGGTTCTACAAATACACTTTCGTTGACAGGTCTCTAATGATATTTACCTTTGTTTTGCCAGTAACAGGGCATACGGTTCAGTATAAAATTAGGGATAGACTTGGCAATACAATACAAGACTGGACTGCTACAGGGGTAGAGGAAAGAACATTAGACACAACCTTTGGATTTTATGAATATTCAGTTGATTATACAATTCCATCGGAAACATTTAAAGGTGACATATTGTGGAAAAGTACGACTGATACTAGCTTTTGGGAAATTAATAAGATAGGATACTAAATGCTGATCCAAGGAAGCGGATTTCCTACGGGGCAAACGGTAAATTACCAGATTATTGACAGAGATGCCAACGTCATTACTGCTTGGACTGGCACTGGCGTCACGGAGCGTACCGTTGATGCCACGCTTGGTATATATGTTTACGAGGCTGAGTATTCATTTACAACTGGCTTTACTGGTTATGTATTGTGGAAAACTACGGATAATGTATGGACTGGTATTGAATACATAGACGAAGCCGCTTCTTCTTCTCTTCTCACGTCTTCAAGTACAGATTTTTCACTCACCAGAAGCAAGATAATCAAAAGGGCATTCCGTAAGGCCGGTATTGTTGGCGCTGGTCAAAATCTTGAACCAGAAATGAACGATGATGGTATTGAGCTTTTGAATCTCATTGTTCATGAGGATTTGCCGAATGAAGATATTTGGTTATGGCAAAGAGAATGGGCAACAAAAACCTTTTCTGCGGCCTCAGAAGTAACAGGATCGGACGGAAATATCTATACTTGCATGAGGTCTCATACTTCTGCCTCTACGAATAAACCTATTGCGGGCGCAGATTGGTCAACATATTGGAAATTAACTGGTAGTACAGGTGGTACGTGGGTAACTTCTTATGATTATTCGGCAGCAGGAGATTTTACTTTAGATACAGATTTACTCGATATACAACAAGCCTTTATACGACAAAACAATGTTGATTTTCCATTAAAAATAATCTCACTGAATAAATACTTAAATTATTATGATAAGTCATGTACGTCAACTCCGAGCACTTTGGTTATAGAAAAAACAAAAACACCAAGAGTGTATTTGTGGCCTCAACCAAATGATACTGACGTAGTTTTGCATTACTTAAAAATACGCAAATTGCAAGATTTTGATAATTCAGACGATGCACCAGATATGCCACAGTACGCGTATCATACACTTATTAAGATGTTGGCATATCAATTGACGTTTGATTATCCCTCCTCTGCGCCACTTAGACAAGCGTTGAAACTGGAAAGGGATGAGGCTATCTATAAGTTAAAAAATAAAGACACTGATACAGACGAATATAATTTTGTTGCAGGTTCTTTTAGGAATAAGAGATGATTAAAAATATAAAAATACCAATAATAATTGCGCTTATATTATCTGCATTAATATTCGGAATAGGTGAGGCATTCCCAGCCAATACGGCCACGCAGATAGATTTCCTTGTAAATGGTTTCCATGATTCAAGTGGAAATCCATTATCTGGTGGCAAGGTGTATTGTTATAGCGCAGGAACTACAAATGGTAAAGATGTTTGGACTACTAAAAACAAAACAAGTGTGTTGGCTAATGGTGCATCCTCTCCGATAACTTTGGATTCTCTTGGTAGATATACTTGTTATGGAGATGGTTGGTATAAATTTGTCGTCAACACTTCTTCTGGTTCGCCTTATAAAACATACGACAATATCTATATTGGTAATAGAGATGGTAGCCGATACGATGTATCTGATTATGCGGATTTGGGTGCGGCTGTAACTGCTATTGCTTCAAACAATGCTATTCTTGAAATACGTTCAAGCACAACCGTTGGTACAAATACTACGATCCCATCCAATATAACCGTTGAAGTGTCAAGAGCAGGGAAATTTGTGAAATCCGGTGCTACATTAAGTATTCAGGGTAATTTAATTGCGCACGATAGTTTAGTCTTTGATGGTTTTACTACAACCGATGTGACTCTAAATCCATTATATGTTAAAGTAATAAATCCTGCGTTATGGGGATTTGCTACAACGGCAAGCGCAGCAAATAACTTGACTTATTTAACTGCGGCTTGTAATGCTGGAATATACGAAGTTTTTTGCCCGTCTGGTTCATTTTCTTTGAATGCTTTCACCGCAAATAAGAGTAATCATATTCATGGAATTGTAAGCAAAGATAATGAATCAACAAAAGAAACAATATTTACTTATGATGGAACGGATAAAGCCATATATGTGAATGGCACGGTATCAGTGAGACTTAGCGACTTTCAAATCATGTGTTCAAATGCTGCGGGTAGTGGTATTGATATAGCAGGTAATGTTGATGATTTCAAGACCGAAAGACTATGGATTGAAAATAGCGCAGCAGGCAGCACGCCACAGTATGGGATTAGATTTAATGCGGCTGGCAGTAATGGCGATCAAGAAAATCCTGTAATAAGAGAATGTACGTTTAAGAAATGTTATTACGGTATTTTTCATCCGGCAGTGTCGGGGACAAGCAGGGTTGTTAAGCCTGTGATAGATAGCAACGTATTCGATACCTGCACACACAATTACTATGATACGGATGGACAGGCAAAATCGGCATCATTAAGAGATAATGATTTCTTAAATTTCTCTAAAGTAGGCATCTATTTCGGCAGTAGTACGGGTTTAGCAATAGTCGGCAATCGCTTTGATATAGGTTCAAATTCATGGGCAACGTTTGACGGCACTGTAGATACTAACAATCCCATTCTCTGTGGTACGAATTCTACTCAAATAAGTGCTGTTGGTAATACCTTTGTGTCGGGTGACACAGAAGCGAATGCAAGGGGTAAATTGTTTAAACATAACAACACGGGGGATTCATTAATAACTGGTATAAATTACATTTTTATAGATCCTTTAGATGGTATATATTGTGACCCTGCGCAGAGAATATTTGGAGGGGTTATATATAAGAACAATATTAATACCACTGGCGAAACCATTCGTATTCAATCCAATACATCTCAAACCGCAGATTTGCTTCAATTTCAAAATGGGAGCACAACTGCCGTTTTAAGTGGAGTAAATGCCTATGGCTCTAAATATGATAAACCTGTAACCGTAACAGCTAGCGGAGGTTCTATTACTTGTAATTTAGAAAATGGCAATTTCTTTTATTATGATGCGGCAACCTCAACATCACAGATAATAAAATTTACTAATCCAATACCGTCCGATAATTGTAATTTACAGGTTAAGTTATTGTTTGAACAAGGTGGTTCTGGTGCCACGCATACTGTGACGTGGGCATCTGATATCTTTGGTACATCAGCCGTAAGCACGGCAATAAACAAGAGGGATTTGTATGTTTTTGATTATATTCAGGTTGGTTCAGTCACTGGTTACTACCTAGACAGTGTTAAGCAGGGGATGTAATGCCATATGTAAGTATTCCACTTAATGGTGAACCCTATAAAAACGAAGATGGAATCGTTCTCGTTGATGGGAACGGATGTAATCTCGTAAATGGCAGGATCAATCAATTTGGCCATCTTCACAGGCGCTGGGGATTAAAACCATATCGCCGTTTAGATATGGGGACGGTTCTTGGTGTTTATCATTGGGAGAACAAAGACTATCTTATTGCCGTATCTGGTGAGAAGATATACAAGATTGATAAATACGGAACTATTACAAATATTACCGGAGCAAAGCTTCAGCCTTCTGGCAGGGTAACTTTCGTAGAGGATTACGATTTTGTCTATATGGCTAATGGTGGGAAAATAGTGGCTTATGCCACATTCTTGCAATACCTGCAACAGAACATTGACCATCCCGATTTAGCCGAAAGAAGCATAGATGGCAACTTAGGCAATCTTGACGTTGATTATGACTACACAGATTCAACCATCTATATGCCTGACGAACACGCCCCGGTAAAGGTCACACACTTGGGGATGATTGATACCTATATGTTAATGAATAATAAAGGCGATGATTATTTAACATACGCTGAAGTAGGCGAGCCCTTAAATGTGAATGCTTTAAACTTTGTTAGAGCCGAATCAAAAAGTGATAACCTGCAAGCAATAGGTACTGAGAACGGAGAATTGACATTATTTGGTACGAGAACTACAGAGTTTTGGCAAAATGATGGTATAAATCCCTTCAGTAAGATAGGTGGAGTTGATGCCAGTCGCGGTCTTGGGGGTGCAGATACGTTGGCATTCATATCAAATCGGTGGATGTTCCTTGACCACGAAGGCAAACATACCATGCTTGCTGGCCGGACGCCACAAGTTGTGAGCATGAATTATGATAAAGAGCTTCAGGGTATTGATATAAACAGCGCATTTGCAATGCCTATAAGTGTGGATGGGCATGCCTTGTATATTATATCGTCTCCATCGAATGACAAATGCTATGTCTATGATGATAAATTAAGTCGGTGGCAAGGTGAGTGGGCTTCGTGGGATACAGCTAAAGCCGATTATTCGAGATGGAGGGGTAATTGTTATGTCAACATCAGGGCATGGGGAAAGCATCTTGTCGGCGATATAAGCAATGGCATTATATATGAGATGTCAAGCGATTATTACAAAGACGGTGACGATCCGATAAGATTGGAATGGACTTCCGGTCATGTTTCACATGGAACAAATAGATATAAAGAATCGGTAAGGATTATTGGCAGATTCAAAAGAGGATCGGCAACAACTCCATCAAAGAATAATAAATGCAGACTGACTTGGAGAGACGATAATAAACCGGATTGGTCAAATGGGCGGGAAATAGATTTGGGCAATGTCGGTGATACTGAAATGGTTAAGACGCTACATGCTTTGGGACAATATAGAAATAGGCAATACAAGTTGGAATACAGCGACGAATCGGATTTCATCTGCACAGGCTTGGAAGAGGAAGTGGAATTACTTGATAGATAGGAGTATATAATGGCAGACCCGAATTTTGATGGCGAAACAATTGCAGACCTTGACGTTGATAATGTAGCCGAAGGCGCTACAAAATTAAAGCATCTTAATAATGCTGTAAGAGAAAACATATCGTGCTTGCAAACCAGTTTTGCAGTTGAGCATGATAACGATACCGGAAAGCACACAAAAACATTTTTCCATGAGACAGTTCAATTAACATCGGCTGCGGCATCAACTCCTGTGAATATTGTGCCAGATACAGACGTAACTGATGATAGAAAATGTTATTGTACTGGATTTCTGATCTATAATTCAGGTGTAACTGCATGGAGTGGTGGCAGTTTTACCAATGTGTCTATTCAAGACACCTCCGGAGTGGTATTTGTTAGAGTAAAAACAAATGGATTGCAAGGTGGAGATTATATTACGATAGCAAGTAATATAAATGCTGTAGATGATGGCGATTTAGCGGGGACGTCTAATTTGAATTACACTGATACGGCTCCATTGCTTAAAGGTGAAGGGGGAACGGCAAACAAAGGGTTGCAGGTGGTGGCGAATGCCTTACCAACAGCAGGAACCACTTTATATGTAACAGCTTGGGGATTTATTTACTAATGGCATTTAGAGATATACCAAGAGATATAAAAGATGAGAAAGATATGGAGAGTTTCCTCCGTGCCTTACGGGATAAGGCTGTTTCCGTAACCTCTCATTCAGAATTGAAAGACATTAAAGAAGTGGATAAATCTTCTACTGATACTTCTCGTAATAAGCATGTGTCTGATTACGATATGAAAAAAGTTGAAGATCACATGGACGATGTTAGTAAGCATCTTGCTCAAGAACTTACGGGTGGAAGCAATTATTTAAGCACATTGACCGGGACTTCGCCTGTTGTGGTTTCCGGCACTGGTACGTCAAGAAACGTTGAGATAAATCAAGGTGGTATAAGCCATATAAACATTGCAAACATTGGCATAAACACACACGACCAAATAGACACACATATAGGGTTAACAACCAATCCACATAGCACGAGCGATGCTAATTTAGTTACTACTGATGTGACTACAAACAATGTATCTACGAGTAAGCATGGGTTTGTCCCAAAGCTGCCCAACGATGCGGCAAAATATTTTGATGGTATTGGTTTGTATAGTGTACCACCATCATCTGGGGAAGTGAATACGGCGTCAAATGTTGGTACTGGACAAGGCGTATTTAAAACAAAATCCGGCGTTGACTTGCAATTTTACAAGATACTTGGCAGTGTGCCAATTGGTATTTCTCTGTCAAGTGACGATATTGTGATAAACGTTAATTCAGCCAGTATAAGTATTGGAATGTTGAAAATGACACAAGGTTCAGTTACCGGAACATTGGGAGGTACAACAACCGTAAACCTTCTGGTTGCTAGATACGCGCATTTATCGGATTCTTATTTTCAAGGGGTAATAACAGAGCAAACATTAGGATTGTCTACTGGTGCAACATCTTTTACCGCAGGACTTTTATTTTCTTTGTATAATTCTAGCGGTACCAATAAAGCTTACGGACTTAGATGGGATTATCATTCATAATATGTATATTGAAATAATAAATGATTTAGAAGGCAAAATAGTAGTGTGTGGTGTATTTGATGTATTGCCACAAAATATAGAGGATAAATATTTAAGGATGACACCATTTCCATCAAATAGAGAGCAATGCAGAATAGAAATATCCTTACAAGAGGCTATGGAAATAGAATACAATTGTGGGCAAAAAGCTATAATTGAAAATGGTATACCAAAGATTGTCGATATAGATCGCTCGACATATATAAGAGAAAATTACAAAGTTGATATATCTTGTGAAATACCAAAGACCGTTGGGATATCTCCGGATTTAAAAATAAGAAGATTGATTAAAATTACATAGGAGTCAAAACAATGTTTGGAATCATAGGCATGGCAATGTATATAACCGTACATTATATAGGTTAAGGGGTGCAATATGTTTAATGAAGATATAAAATTCCAATTACCGAGACATGGGCAATGCTCTATTTTCGGCATAATCGGTTCTATATTAGGGGCTGGCGCTGCAAAAAAAGGTCTTGAAGGCGCAGAAGATATATACGATGAGTATGGTAATCTCATAACAGCAGAACAAACCGAAGCATTTAAAAAAGCAAAGAAGCGATATGATAAGGGATACACAAAATCAATCGAGCAATATGAGCCTTATCGCAAGCTTGGATTAAATCTACTTGATAGATATGAACAAACCTTGACACCGGGTTCAAAATGGTATCAATGGAGACAGAAAGAAGGCGAAAAGGGTGTTAATCGGTGGTTGGCATCAAGAGGGCTTTCTGGAAGCGGTGAAGCCGCTACGGAGGCTTTTCAAAGGATGGGTACTCAATTATCCGCAGAAGAAGAACAGAATGTTTATAGTAGATTGTTAGGAGGCATGAATCTTGGATATGATGCTACCGGAGCAAGCACTAGATTAAGAACGGGCAAGGTTGATAGGCTTGCTTCTTTGTATGGGACTAAAGCTTCCAACTTGAGCAATCTCTATACTTGGTTAGCTGAGAAAAAAGCGAGTATGGCACAAGAGAAAGGCAATATTAATGCTGGATTATACAGTGGAATCGGAAACACTATTGACCAGGGAATTATAACTGGTCTCACGTTGGGCATGGGTGGGGGTGGTGCCACTGCAATGGCTGGTGGTGGGGCTGGAAGTGTAGCAAGGAGTGTTCCTAGTAGTTTAACGCCAAACTCTCTTTATAATTATTACGGGAGATAAATTATGCCAGTATCGGCAGGTTCTTTATATGATTATTACAATCCGCTTGCAGGGACACAAAGAAATCTTGACCGCTTTGTGGATTTGTATGAGAGAAAGAAACAAAGGGGAATGCAAGAGAAAGAATTAGGATTAAGAGAGCGAAGTGTTGGCGTACAGGAACGTCAAGAAAGCAGACTTGGTCAATCTCAAGGAATAGAAGATCAATATAGACAGACGCTTATTAATAAAGAAACAGCAGAATTACAGATGAAACAGGATTTAATGAATGATCCGGGAACAAGAGTAACCATAATGTCGAAGTCATTAAAACAGGCAAATAAAATGGCAGGTAAAAAAGGTGTCGATAATGTATTAAAATCATTTCAGGCAAATCCTAAATATCAAGAAGATGCAGCAGGTTATACTGCTGATGATATTCAATTTACTGAAGATGGACTTATGGTTATGCCCGTAAGGGATAAAAGCACAGGGGAAAAAATTCCTGGATACTTTGGATTTACAGATGAAAAAGACCAGCCACATATCATAGATACGAATAAATTCAATAAAGGAACTGCCGACAAATCAGAGTCAGAGTTCAGGCAATGGAGTGGCCAGCTTAATTCTCTTTATAACAAACGATCTTCAATTAGAATGGGCATCAATCCTTTAACCGGTATTGCATTGCCCAGGACAGAAGTTGATGCTGCCCTTGCTGATAATGAAAAGGTAATCAAGAGAATCGAAAACAGGATGAAGACACAATATCCCGATCAGTGGGAAACTTTCGGGCAAGAAGAAACACCGGAACCAACACCAACACCAGCACCAGCAAAGAAGAAATTAGACAAAGAGGCTGCTCAGCAGTTCTTGAATCAAGTAGGTGGTGATAAAGAAAAGGCACGTGAATTAGCAAGACAAGCGGGATATGAATTCTAACTATGCCGGACGTATTCGACACTCTTACTTCAAATACAGCCACACTAGACATATTTGACGAATTAGAACCTTCTTCAGAAGGCGATATATTCGATCAGATAACTCCGTCAAAACCTAAAATATCCACGTTAGGTATAATCAAGAAATCATTACAACAAGCCCCTATGTCTATGGCTCAATCTATTGGTGGTATAGCCAGGGCAGTTGGCGATATTACCGGAATAGAATCTGTCAAACAATACGGAGAAGATGTTTATAAGGGCGCTGAAATTGAATTAGAAAAAGAACGACCCGAAATGGAAACAGCATTGCAAAAGGGCATTTATGGAGCAACCCAATCGGTGGCGCAAAATATGCCAGGATTAGCGTTGTCTGCGGTAACTGGTTCGCCAGTACCAGCCTTGTTGGCTGCCGGAGTTTTGTCCGGTGGCAAGGAATACGGAGAAGCTAGAGAGGCAGGGGTATCGCCAGCTAAAGCGGGCACAGGCGCAGCAGGAACGGCCATAAGCGAAGTTGCTACCGAATACATACCATTAGGTTACTTATTGCAACCGGGATTGTCCCTTGCAAAGCGTATGCTGTTTAGTACGATTTCTGAGCTTGTTGGGGAGAATATAAATACTGTAGCACAGAAAGCTATACAATGGTGGGAGCGTAATCCAGATAAAACTACAGGGGAATTTGTATCCGAACTCTATCCAGATGCAAAACAAACATCATTGCAGGTATTACTTTCGAGTCCTGTAATGGCTCTTGGTGGACAGGTTTTAACAAAGTTGACCCCAACTACAAAGGCTACTACCACAGAGCCAATTATAGAAGAGAAGGTGCCTACTCAACCTAAAGATATATTTGATGAATTGCAACCATCTGCCGAGGTAGCCCCTGTTGTTTCTAAAGAACCCGAATTAATAAAAGTATACCGTGCAAGCGACAAACCATACGACCCTAAATTAATTACAGAAGATGGCATATATGTGTCATTGGATAAGCAAATAGCAGGTTATTTTAAATCAAAAGGAAGGGTAATAGAAGAATTAAATTTGAATTTAAAAGATGCCAAAATATTGAAATATGAAGATATACCACAAGAAATAAAAAACATAAAAGACGGTTCTGAATATAATATTAAAGTGGCTAAATATGGAAAACAACAAGGATATGATATTGTCCAGTCTACTCCAGAAGAAACAATGCCAAGTGGGAAAAAACTGCAATTAGAATATACAGTTCTTAATCCAAAAATCATAGAACAACCAAATTTACAAGGTGAAGTAAAAGCTGGCTCTTTAGCCTTTGGTATGGATTTACCTAAATACACATCAAGTATAAATCTCAATAATTGGGATATAACCTATGATGTCAAGAAACTTACCTCCGATATTGTAGAAAAATCAGGCATACAAAAGACCAAGAAAACATTCGAGCAAATCCGACAAGAAGCCGAAGAAATCGGTATGACTGAAAAACAATTGGTTAAGAAGAAGAATATACCAATTGATAAGATGTCTGCTGAAATAACGGCTATGCGTGATATTGCAGTCAATACGGTACAGCAAACACGGTATGTAATGGATAAAGCCCTGAAGATAGCCACAGATGAAACGAGGTCGCAAGATATAAGAGATGAGGCGCTGACTGTAGCCTTATTGAAAATGAGTAAGGCTGGTACTGTATTAAAGCAAGTAAGTGGTACTTCTTCTGAGATAGGCCGAGCATTAAGCGCACATAGGATGAAAGTTGATGCTTATAAGGCCACGAAGAATTACAAGGCCATGCTTGATGCTCTTGGTGGCAGAGAAGTAGGGCTGGAAATATTAAAGAAATTTGCTGGTATCGATCCGAATGACACAAAGGCAACAGTACAATTTATACGAGACATTCAGAATGCCAAAACAATGGACATGGTGTATGAAGCATGGAGAAATGCCATTCTTTCATCGCCAAAGACGATTATTACAAATGCCATATCCAATACAATTACAATAATGACAAAGCCTATAGAAAGTTTAACGGCTGCATCATTAGAAGCCGGCAAACAGGTAATAACAGGTAAACCACGCAAAGTATTTTTTGGTGAAGTAAAAGCCGAAGTTGTTGGGGCGATACAGGGAGTCAAGGAAGGGTTTAGGGTTGGACTTCAATCTTTTGTAACTGAGCTACCAAGTGATACCGAAACAAAAATTGAAATGGCTAAAGGCACGGCAATACCTGGGAAAACTGGTAGAATAATTCGGTATCCACAAAGACTGCTTATGGCTACCGATGAAATGTTTAAGGCTATAATGTATCGCTCTGAATTAAACTCTTTGGCCTATCGCAAGGCATCACTGGAAGGCAAGAGAGGGCAAGAGCGCATTGACGCAATGACTGAATACTTGCTTAATCCTACAGAAGAAATGATAAAGAAATCTAGGAATGAATCTCTTTACAGAACTTATAATAAACCACTTGGAAAGTTTGGTAATCAGGTAATGCAATTAAGGGAAAGCGATCCTTCGGGTGTTCTTAAATATATTTTGCCTTTTATTCGTACACCTGTAAATATCTTTAAATTTGGTTTAGAACGAACACCTATCAACTTTGCCAGACTTGGATATTTAATTTCAAAAGGCAAAATAAACGATGATATGGCAGAGGAATTATCAAAACCATTGTTAGGCAGTGCTATTGGTATGGGAATAGTGGCATTGGTAGCTCAAGGATTTATTACCGGTGGTGCGCCAAAGGAAAAAGAAAAGAAGGATGCCTTATATCGTACTGGCTGGCAGCCGTATAGTTTTAAAATTGGTGATACGTATATTCCCTATAATCGTATTGAACCTATGGGTAGTATTGTCGGAAGTGTTGCTGATTACGTTGAACTCTTCAAGGATAAGAAGCCACAGGAAATAGATGAAATGGTGGGCAGAATAGCAACCTCTATTGCAAAGAACTGGACAAATAAGACCTTTTTACTTGGCTTATCAAATGCAATAAATGCTATACAAGACCCCGAGCGATACGGAGAAAATCTTATTCAATCCTTTGCTGGTTCGTTAGTGCCTAATATCGTAGCCACAACTGTAAAGGCTACAGACGAAACATTGAGACAGCCTCGTACGGTACTAGAAGCAATGAAAACGAGAATCCCTTATCTCGATAGGGGTGTATTACCAAGACAAGATATTTGGGGCAGAGATATACAGAAATTCGGCAAAGGAATAATAGGGAAGGTTTCCAGAGGAATGTCTCCGGTGGTAATATCTGAAGCATCGAAAGACCCAGTGGATATAGAAATGGTAAGATTATTACAATCCGTTGACTTGGCTATTTCTCTTCCACAAGAAAAGATTCAAGGGATTAAACTACCACCTGAATTATACAGGGAATATGTGCAAAAATCAGGGGAATTGGCTTATAAGCTTATAAGTGGTGCAATAGCAACGCCTGAATATCAGAAATTACAGGATGATGAAATTAAATATAAGGTTATTAGAAATACAATAGACAAGGCGCGGGATGCTTATAAGCCTGTAATAATCAATAAAATATTTGAAACTCCTAAATATAAACATCTTATACCTAAGACTTTAAATTTGAAATAATCCTTGATAAAATTAACAATTTATGTTATGAGGATAGTATGAGATATATCATATCATTAGTATTAATATTTACATGCACGGGGGTATACGCTCAGGCCGTAGCACAAATTAGAAGCCATAATCAAATAACTGGCACTGGCACTGTAAGCCATTCAATACTCGATACTTTTTATAATTCTAAAGGGCAAGCTGGTGGGGTGGCTTCACTTGATGCCAATGGAAATGTAGTACAAAATGCTGGCACGCTTACTATTTCTGGTGGTTATGTAAAACAAACCAATGGTACAGCAACAGGAACACAACTAACATCAGTACAAATCGATTCTGGTACGGCTACTTTGTCTGGCATAGCAAGCCCGTATATTGCGCAAACGAACGGAACTGGCAGTGGAATAACGCTATCTGGTACGAATATAATAAATGGCGTTACCGCTCCATATATTGCTCAAACCAATGGAACTGGAAGCGGTATAACACTATCTGGAACTAACGTAATCAACGGAGTTACTGCGCCCTATATAGCCCAAACGAACGGCACTGGCACGGTTAGCACCATAACTTCTACTGGCAATGTCAATCTTATAAAAGATGGTCAAAGCAGGATGATAATCAAAAGAAGCACTATC
>ERZ1292630.1260-Hain-H41-02um-R3-1260-length-25133-cov-10_pt1 | contig 25133 bp, 20 predicted proteins | sample MGYA00564408_ERZ1292630 | MGnify/ENA primary metagenome ERZ1292630 (study PRJEB36523, sample SAMEA6512641) | groundwater metagenome | collected 2019-01-08 | study: AquaDiva: Metagenomics assemblies of 32 groundwater samples
GACGATGTCGGAAGGCAAGAGATCGCTGGTGAATTGAATGCGCTTGAACGAACAGTCCAACGATCGGGCCAAGCTGTGTGCCAGCGTGGTTTTGCCGACGCCTGGAACATCTTCGAGCAGAAGATGGCCACGGGCTAGAAGGCAGACCACTGCCATCTCGATCACGTGGGATTTCCCCTTGATGACCAGCGCAATATTGTCCTGGATCGCCCGGATGGTGTGAGCTGCACTCATGTTGGGATTAGTGGTCCTGGTGGTTCAGGAATAGATGGTGATCGGACACGATCGAAGTCTAACAAAGGGTCTTGAGACGGTCAATTTTCACGTGAAATCTCGCATCGACCAGTCTGTAGAAGCCGACCCATGGGGGTTTGCGCCGGTGTGGCTATTCGGGTTTGGATCTATTCTGGTACGAGGATCAGCATCCAAGGAGGGGTTTCTTCCAGCATGTCAGAGAACCGTCTAGCGGTACTGCTGGCGGGAATTCCTGGAAAGACAGCTCCACGGCGAATCTGAATGGAGCGGAAACGATAGGAGGGATCCTGCGTTGGAAGAAGGGGGAGGACTCGTGGAATCTGTTTCCGTAACGGGCCACAGTCTGACAGGTTCAGGCTCTCGCCGAGCGCAAGGCGCGAGAGCCGCTCGAAGATCTCGCCGAAAATCGTCGGGAGATTGTCTGATGTGAACGGCTGATTGTCCGGTCGATAGCGGGCGTCGTCGAGGAGTTGTGCCAGAATTTCCCAGAAGACCTGGGTATCAACGGCTCCGAGGATACAGAGGAGGCCTCGGCGCGCCAGCAAGTCGAGCAGGGCGAGGGGGCCTCGAATTTCGAATTTCCATGGTGGGAAGAGGAGTGCACGGTCCCCATGCTGAACCTCCAGGGCCGGTTCGCCCGAAAAGTGGGTCTGCCGAAACGGGCCTTTGGTTCGATGGAGCTCTTGAGTGATGATCTGCTCGGACAATCGGGTCGGTTCGTAGGCAAACGTGGGGGTCGCAGGAGCCCAGCAGGTCGCGATCGTATAGCGCGGTGCGAGCTTCCCAGCTTGGTCGAGGTTGCCCAGGTCGAACATGTCGTGGTTCCCGTAAAATTGAAACGAGAGCCCGGTCCGAGACCGCAGACCGTTGAGTCGTTCCCGTTCCGGATGGAGTGGGCCGCCCAGCTGTGAGCCTGGTTGAAGCCGATCAAGTGCATGAAGAATCAACTCGCGCTGTCGCTGTTGAAGGGAGGCCACGTATTGCTCGACCAGTTCCGTGGCAAACGAGAGGTCGCCGGCGCCCACATCGAGCAGAGAGGCCACATCCGCATCGAGCAGTAGGTCAAAGGGATTCACGTGGGAATGGGCGAACGCCTCAATCTCTTCGCTCCGCAGGGAAGTCACTGGCCACTGGGACGTCGGGCCCTCAACCACGCCGAGCCATACGCAGAGGGCCCGCACGGCTTTTGTCGGGGGAAGCCCTGTGAGTTCTTTGAGTCGGGGGCCTGGGAGATCCTGAATTCGTGCGGCTTCTGCGTTTCCCAACGCCAAGGTGATTGCGTCGCGGATGGTGACAGAAAGATCGGCGCGATGGGCTTCGTCGATCAGCCGTTTCAACGTTGCAGTGAGCCGGCTCGCCTCAACAAGTTTGCGTGAGGCTTCCCACTCCTTGTCTCGTTCCTGCAAGAGCTGCGTGACCTGTGAACGGAAGTCTGCAAGGACCTGTGCGGTGGAATTCATGAGTCGGCTGGTGTCTGGCGCGTGATGGTAGATCTGTAGATGTCAGTTGGTGAACCTGTGGCAGCATAACGATCAAGTCCATGAGCGTCAAGGTTGTTGTCTTGCCGTCCTACGAGACCTATGTTAGGGAGAGTCTATGAATAAGACATCATTATTGTTTACCACACGAGTGACCATCACCATCTACGAGGTACTGTTGGTCGTGGGGGCATTATGGCTTACGGTGGGCTGTATCAGTGGAGTGGCCGCGAGATCTTCCCCTGCCTCACAGGACGAGCTTCATGCGCCGCTCAAGGAATGGCAAATCATCGATACGGCGACGGGTGAACCGGTCCCTCCCGACCAGTGGATGGCGTTGTTGTTGCAACAGGATATTATTTATCTGGGCGAGGAACATCACAATCGATTTCACATCGATGCGGCGATGACGGTGCTGAGGAGGCTGAAGGCGGAGGGGCGCACGCCGGTCTTGGCCATGGAAATGTTCGGCTGGGACGGCCAGGCGGCACTGGATCAGTATCTCTCCGGTTCCGAACCGAACCGCCAGGAATTCCTAGAGGCCGTCCAGTGGCAACAGAACTGGGGTGGTTCCTACGAGGACTATGAGCCGCTGGTCCAGTTGGCAAAAGAACAACATTGGGCTGTCGATGCGATGAATCCTCCAAAGGCGTTAGTGAGGATCGTGGCCAAGAATGGCTTGGCTCAGGCAGAGGCTGACCCGCTGATGGCGCGGTGGGGCATGAAGGACGAAGCCATCGTGGATGATCCGATTTATCGAACGCGTATTCTTCAGCAACTCCAGGCCTGTCACGGTGGCAGAAATGACAGCCTTTATCAGACGATGTATGAAGCCTCCATGGTCCGCGATGAAGGGATGGCCAAGACCTTGGTCAATCGCCTCAACCTCATCCGCCTAGAAATCGACTCGATGGCTGGGCCGCTGGTGAGCTATACAGGGGGCGGACATATTCAGTATAACCTTCCGGTTCCGAAGCGAGTGGTTCGCCGTCTGACTGATCGAGTTCGCCAGGTCAGCGTCTATATGACTTCGTTCGAGGTGGGGCGTACTGAGGAACTATACGAAATGATACGGGAGAAGATCGCAGATTACCTGTGGCTGACTCCGGTCAGTGCGCAAGGGCTGCCGCGCCGATGCCGATAAAGCCGTGAGGGACAACGAACGCTTCGCCGTGATCGCCTCGCAAATATAAGAAGGAGGAATTGATGTCTGAGAAACCGGTGATTGCCCAACGAACTCCCTGCACGATGGAAGTCGGTCCAGGAACCGTCTCTTGGTGTCAATGCGGTCGCTCGAAAACACAACCGTTTTGCGATGGTTCCCATACGGGGACGGAGTTTTCGCCGATGGCGGTTCATTTCGAAGAAAAGAAACGGGTGGCATTCTGTGGCTGTAAGCAGACGAAGAAGCCTTCCTTCTGCGACGGGTCCCACTCGCGAATCTAATGAATCGTCACATGGGCTGGCAGCGAAGCAGCACCGTGCAATTTCGGAGTATAGCTTGTTGATAGCTGCGGCAGAGTCTCGATGGACAGTAACCGTCGGCGTGAAACTCACGATCTCTTGACAGTTCAGACAGCCCGTTTCAGACTGTGCGGGAGCATCAGTGGGAGTTGTTTGCGGTCGGGATCACAGCGCATGCGAAACAAGATTCCTTGTACGGCTGAACGGTTAAGCCTCCTGGATCCTCCGATGATTAAGGCGGTGGTTGACCGCAATGCTTTCCATATCGGCAATCAGTACCTCGTGGAAAATCGGGTCCGCATCGTTGAAGCGGACGATGCCCAGATCTCGTCCGCTGTCATCGGGAATTCCGGCCTCTATGAACAAACCATCCGTCTCAAGGAGGGGCAGCTCATCTCAAAGTGCAGCTGCTCGCTGCCGGAAGAGCCGATGTGCCGTCATTGCATTGCGGTTCTGTTGGAATATCATCGATGGGCACAGCCGCGGAGTGGTCAGCCGAAGAAGACCAAACCGTCCGCGCCCCCGCAGCCGGCACAGGCTACCCCGAACGGCAGTGGCACGTCCGCATCGAGTGCTCCTTCGACGACCGATCTGAAGCTGAGCGAGGTGATGGCGTTCGTCGAATGGCTGCAACCGGCGATGAAAGCATTGGAGCATCGGCAGCCGTTGCCGGATTCGCCAAAGCTTAGCGGAGATATCGCTCCCTGGATTCAGGCTATTCGAAATCTGGAGCAGCGCCGATGCGAGAGCGAAGAAGTGCAGGTCAATTTGGAGTCAGACTTGCGGGACCGGGAAGCCTATGTCGGCCGGCTGACACAACAACTTCAAGCTTCCATGGAGGAGATCAAGACCATCCAGCGCACTTCCCAGCAGCTGCAGCAGGAACTGATAGTTTGTAAAGAGATGCTCGTGAAGGTCTCCGAGGTTGCTTCCGAGGTCGGGAGCTATGACAGTCAACTTAAATCTATTGCGGGCGAGATGCTGTCAAAGGGGTCGCAACTCGACAAGCTTGGCAATTCATTCAGGGAAGTTTCGACGGCATTAAAAGCCCTGACCAGGACCTCCGCCACCTCCTAGCCTATCTCATCCTATTCCGCTTCCCCCAATCCTCTATCCTCATTCCTCATTATAAGAGCCATTGCGGTGAGCCAGCCAATTTCAGTATAATGCGCCCCTCGTTTTGTCTAATTGACTAAAGGGAGGATCGAGTCATGAAAAAGATCGGTGCAGGGGTTGTCGCGGTGGCTGGTATGGTCCTGTTGACCGGCGTCTCCTATGTTCTGGCGAATGAGGCGAAGGGCGAGGGAGCGCCGGACTATAGCGGGGTCACCGGCATATATTACACATTGATCGGGTTGATTCTGGCCTACGGCGTCTACGATTCATTCCTCAAGAAATCCTAGGGCCACGCATTCCGTTTATCAGTCGGACTCGGTCCCTGCCTGATGTCACTCATATCGGGTAGGGACCCTCCCCGCCCCCTTCTCCGTGGACAACCTTCACCGGTTCCGCTCCAGCAGCGGTTCAAGCGCTGGGAAGATCTTTTCGACAATCAGGCGATAGCCCTCTCCCGTCGGATGAATACCGTCGGCTTGATTCAACGAGGAGGAGCCTGCCACACCATCGAGAAAAAATGGAATCATCGTGAGGTGATATTGCTTCGCCACAGCGGGATAGAGCGCCTCAAACCCAGCGGTATATTCTATTCCATAATTAGGGGGGAGCTTCATCCCAGCTAACACGACTGTGACCGAGGCGTGCTGGAGTTGTTGAATGATCCGTTCGAGGTTGGCTTTCGTCTCTTGAAGGCTGAGGCCGCGGAGTCCATCGTTGCCGCCGAGTTCCAGGATGACGATCGAGGGTTTACTGTTCAGGACCCAGGAGACCCTCCTGAGTCCACCGGCCGTCGTCTCACCGCTGACTCCCGCGTTCACGACCCGATAGGGATAGCCCGCTACGTCCAATGTCCGCTGCAGTTGAGCGGGATAGGATTTATCCGGTGCCACGCCTAAGCCGGCCGTTAGGCTGTTGCCGAAGGCGACGATGCGTGGACGTTCGGCGGAGACCTGCGTTTTCGGTCGGCCTGGTTGCGCCGTGACATCGGTTCCCATACGTTGTCCAAATCCATCGCGAGGGGGGCTTCCGGCCGGTGGCGGAGATGTGGGCGCATTGCTCCGGTCGCAGCTAGAGAGGACGATCAAGGAGAGGTAGAGGCACGATGACAGTTTTGTGAGAATCCATGAGCGGCGCATCGTCACACAGTATAATATAGGCTTCACGTGGACGATACTGGGGAGCCAGCCAGACAGACAGCATGATTACCCTCTCTCACCTGACGATGCGTCTGGCCGGTGGCGGCCATCAGCTCACGATTCTCGATGACATCACACTCGAGATTCCTGATAAGCAGCGCGTCGCCATCGTCGGGCCATCCGGAAGCGGTAAGTCCACCTTGCTTGGCCTCATCGCGGGGCTGGATCGACCGACTTCCGGCTCCATCAAGCTGGACGGGATAGAGATCTCCACGATGCGCGAGAGCGCCTTGGCGCGGTATCGTCGCGATCACATCGGCTACATATTCCAATCCTTTCATCTCATTCCCACTCTCACAGCCCTGGAAAACGTACTAGTGCCGTTGGAGTTGGCAGGGATGCGCAGGGCGCAGGATCGTGCTGCGGATCTGTTGGTGGCCGTCGGCCTGGGAGATCGACTGTATCATTATCCCGTCCAACTGTCGGGAGGCGAGCAGCAGCGGGTGGCGGTGGCCAGAGCGTTCGCCTGTCACCCACCGATTCTGTTGGCCGACGAGCCGACAGGCAACTTGGATTCGGCCACGGGACAATCCGTGATGAATCTGCTCCTGTCTCTCCGTCGCGATTACGGCACCACCTTAGTCCTCGTTACGCATGATCGAGCCATGGCTTCCTCGATGGAGCGCGTGATCGCGTTGCGCGACGGCCGCATCGAATCCGATACCCTCATCGACTCAGGCAATCGGGTCGCAGAGTCATCCCAGTGAATCCCTTCATCTTCAAGATGGCCTGGCGTGAAACCAGGGGTGCCTGGCGGCACTTTCTCTATTTTTTCGCCTGTATTGCGATCGGCGTCGGGGCCTTGGTCGGGGTGTCGCTGTTTGGCACGAATGTGGATCGTGCCGTCACGAAAGAAGCGCGGGGGTTGCTAGGCGGCGATCTCGAAATTCGTCTGACTCATCCCCTGAGTCTCGCAGGACAGGCTGTGTTTCACTCACTGGGCGATCGAGGCATGGCCTTCACCCATGTGAGTGAGCTCGTGGCCATGGCCGCGCGCTCGGTTCACGGGCCCTCTGTGATCCAATCGACCCAAATCATCGAACTCAAAGCGGTCGAACTTGCCTATCCTTTGTATGGGTCGATCCGGCTCGAACCAGCGCAACCGCTGATTGTCCTGTTGCATCCGGATAAGCGCCGCTGTGGCGGAAGTTCCTGCCTCGGGGCAGTCGTGCAGGAGTCGCTGCTGATTCGAATGGGCCTCGCGGTCGGGGACCAATTGAAGATCGGTCAAGCGATGTTTCTGATCACCGGCATTGTGCGGACCGAGCCGGATCGAATGGCCAATGCCTTCAGCTTAGGCCCACGGGTGATGATTGCGCAGGAGGGATTACGGGCGGCGGAGCTGATCAAGCCTGGAAGCCGGGTGCGAGAGCGGTATCTCGTGAAGGTGCCGCCCGGTATGTCGGTGGAGCCGCTCCTCGCTGAGCTGCGCGGTCGACTGGCGGCAGATTCCGCGCATGTATCCAGCTATCGCACGGCTCAGCCACAATTGAGGCAATTTCTCGACCAACTGTCCCGCTATCTTGGGCTGATCGGTCTCACAGCGCTGTTCATCGGCGGACTGGGGGTCGGGACCTCGATTCATGCATTTTTGCGGGACAAGCTGCGAACGATCGCGATCTTGAAAGCGGTTGGCGCGGATTCGGCCACGGTGGTCTCGACGTATGTGGTGCAAGCGATCTTCCTGGGATCTGTAGGGAGCCTCGCTGGGATCCTGTTGGGGATTGCGCTTCAACGAGGGCTGCCTCCCCTAATAGCTGGTCTGTTTGTGTCCAATCTCCTCGAGCAATTAGGCGTCTCCTCAGAATTGTCGTGGTCCTCGATCTGGCCCTTGATGAAAGGGGCGACTCTGGGGCTGCTATCAACATTGCTGTTTACCCTGTGGCCCCTGTTGAAGATTCGAGACATTCACCCAGGTGCGATCTTCCGGCGTGAGGCAGAACAGACGATGGTCGAGCATGAGACTCCTCCGTCACGATGGTGGGTGAAATGGGGACTGGCCGATCGATTGAATGTCGGCACGGCCGGAGGGATCATTCTCGGGCTGTGCGCACTCTCGGTGTGGCAAGCAGGTTCGTGGTCGATCGGCTTCCTGTTTCTCGGAGCGTTGTCTCTCGCCATCGCGGTCCTCTTTGTCTGTGCGCGGGTGTTCGTGCGAGGGCTGGCCTGGGTGCCGGTGCCTCCCGTCTTGAGTTTTCGCTATGCCGTGGGCAATGTCGTGCGGCCAGGAGGGCAGGCGGCGGGCATCATGGTCGCCATCGGCATCGGCGTAATGATGATCGTTACGGTGTCGCTGGTGGAACAGGCGTTGCTCCACCAAGTACAGGAGAATCGACCGACGGACGCCCCGACATTTTTCTTTATCGACATTCAGCCTGATCAAGCGCAGGAGTTTGTGTCGTTGGTGCATCGGCAGATTGGACGAGCGCGTCTTGAACTCACGCCCTTGGTGCGTTCACGACTCCACGCGATCAACGGGCAGGTCGTCACGGCAGAAGAGGGAATTCAGAAGGACGAGAAGCGAACGGAAGGGAAAGAGGAGCGGGGGAAACAGTGGTACCTCACCCGGGAGTATGTGTTGACCTTCCTCGAACAGCTACCGAAAGATAATCAGCTGGTCAATGGGGAATGGTGGAAGCCTGGACAGGTTTTTTCGGCCCCGCTGGTTTCGGTGGAAGAAGAGGCTGCCACGCATTTGGGTCTCGCGATCGGTTCAATTGTGGAGTTCGATATTCAGGGGGCCACGGTGTCGGCGGAGGTGAGCAGTATTCGCAAAGTCGAGTGGGGAAATTTCTCGACGAATTTCTACATGATCTTTTCCCCAGGAGCCCTCGAAGGGGCGCCGTTTACCTATGTGGCGACGGTACGGGTATCGCCACAGGAAGAGGTGCCGTTGCAGCAGGAGGTTGTCGCCTCATTTCCGAACATCAGCGCAATCCATATCGGCGATGTACTCGATAGTTTCGCACGGGTTCTCGATCGTCTCTCGCTGGCGATCCGAGCGGTGGCATTATTTTGCGTTCTTGCCGGCGGGGTGGTCATGGCTGCGGCGCTCGCTGCGACACGCTATCGCCGACTCTATGAATCGGTCATTCTGAAGGCGCTCGGCGCCACACGGGGTTTGCTTGCCCGCGCGTTTGCCATTGAGTATGTCCTGTTGGGTGCGGTCGCCGGGTTGATCGGAATGGCCCTCGGGAGTGTCTTGTCATGGGCAGTGTTGCGGTATGTGTTCGATCTTCCCTGGAGCATGCACCCACGAGTGCTTGCCAGCGGCCTCTTCCTGACAATGCTGCTGACGCTGATCGTAGGGTTTGCCAGCACCTACCGGATTCTAGGCCAGCGGCCGCTGGCCGTGCTGCGGCACGAGTAAAGGAATCACCCCGGCCGGTCGTCTCCTTGCTCGCGCAACGGGTATGTTCTCACCCTCCCACCCCCGGTTCGCCAAGACGCACCGATTACCTCGGAAGGCCCTCGTTGGACGCGCGCAGTGGAGGACAACCGTCCTGGGTGCTGAGAGGACTCAAGAAGGAGAGAGAAGTCACTGACAGGGGCAGTCAGGCTTTCAGCGAGAATGGGTTAGGGAGAGAGTCGACAATCAGATTGCTCGATCAGGAAGGCGCAGGTCGAGGATGCGTCGGAGGCGTCGTTCCTCTGTTCGAAGGAGACTGGAAAAGCGAAGTCCGATCCCTTCGGCACAACGGGAGCGCACAATGGCGCCGTCAATCATGATTGGATCATCGTACTCGGCAGGGTGAAACTCCAGCATCACCTGGCATCCCATCGGAATGCGTTGGTTCGTGCGCACGCGGCACCCTCGGAGAGACAAATTCGACAGCGTCCCTTCGACGACGACGCGCTGACTTGGATCATTGGTGGGGCGAACCTGTGCAGGGTACTGGACGGAGACCCGGTCATAGTTGCGGCGAGGATTTGTCTGCATGCGGCCAAGAAACGTGGTGAATCGGTGTGCACAGAGCTGGCACCGGACCGGATAAATGGTCAGGGCGCTGAGCAGGAGATCGGTCACGCCTCTTCGAGGTGCCAACCGCGTTTTGGACGTCCCGCATCGCGGGCAATTCCATGTGCGCATTGCGAGAGTCATCGTTCCCACCAAGTGGCGCTAGAAGCTGATTGCAGGCAATATACAACTGATCGATTGTAGCGAAGCCTATGGCGAAACGACAAGCCCCTCTTGTAGGGGGGCTGGTAAGGATAATCCAGCTTGCTGTTGCGAGTGGTTCTCACTGCGCGGCCGGCGAAGACGGATCGGCTTCACTTCCCTCATTTTTGTGTTGCATGATACAAAATAACGGCGTGACCTTCAGGGGCAAGCATTCCCCCCAGCCGCAGACGGGTGTGGAACAATCTTCCATGTGGGTCGGTCTGCGCGCCGGCGGGATGGTTTGTCATCATCCCATTCACCTCGAAGCCAGTCCACCTCCGATATCTGCGCTGGGGCCTACTCCCTCTGCCGGAGTGGCGGTGCAAAGGTGCCGTCTGGGAGATCGTTCTTCATCCGGGCATGTTCAGCGACCTTCGCTGCGGTCAAGTCCTGGTCCTGCTCGTAAAACTTCCGCACGTGGGCGATGTCGGTAGCTATACATCATGCAAACCACGGCTTTGATCATGGTGCGATCTCCTTTCGCGATCGTTCACCGAGAGACCTGGAGGTACTGACGCAACACGATTCCATCCCGTTCCCGCACGCTCACCATAATCCGCAGATGCTCCAAATACTGTTCCAATGTTTTCCCGCCAAGGTCGATCCCGCGCGAACTGAAGAACTCGCGCACGTCTCGTTCGAGTTCTGGCGTGGCAAGATTAACGATTCCTCCGCACATGCGACGCAGCCCCTGCTTGGGAAATAATTGGTCCATCTTCTCCCAGTTTGTTTTCACAAAATCCCAGGCTAGCTCTCTGCCATAGACGTTGCCCAGGATGGCGCTGACGAGGAACGGCGCGTCTTGTGTGCGGATTTCTCCGCTGATGGTGCGGGCCAGCGTACGATCGAGTAAGGTTTTCGGCTGGAACGCCGCGAGCGAGAAGAGATAGCGCCGTTCTTCTTGCGGTGTGGAGGCGGTGCGAAACCGTTCGTTAAATTCGTCGTACCGGGCCTCGTCGCCCCTATGCGCGAGGATTGCGACGAGCGCTGGCACGACATTGGGATCGACCGCTGTTGCCTCGTTCCGATAGGTCCGATACAGGTCGGCTGCGCGCGCTTGGATGGCAGGGTCATTGCCGAGTTTTCCCTGTGTGCCGATCAATTCGCCCCGTAATTGCTTCGTCCCTTCGCTCTCGCTGCTCCGGGGTTCCCAACTCAAGTCTGCGACGGCTGGACCGACGCGCCCCCGCACGAAGGCCTCCAGATATGGTCGATCCTCCGCTGTGATAATCCGGTTGAGGAACGAGAAGGAGTCCAGCAAGACAGCCCAGACATTCTTGTCCCGCTCCGCGGTGAAGCGGCCTGTCAGGTCAAGATAGTCCGTGAGGGGCATGAGGCCTGCGACGGTCGTGGCCCAGGCGTCGTTGATAAGGTTAAACCGCTCGGTGGCGGCGAGGCTATCGATGCCGGCGCTCAGGAGCCGACCGAGGAGGTCTGGCGCATAGCGCACCCGATAGAACCCATGGCCTCCCTCATTGAGCAGCACGGACTCCCAGTCGTTGGGGAGCGGAACTGTCGTATCCTTCTCCGTTAACAGTATGCGGGAGGTGCTGGCCTTACCGCCGGTGGTGACTCGCATCTGGAGCGGGATCTGCCACTGCTGGTCTTGTGATGGCTCGGACTGGGTCTCGCTCAGATAGCTGAACCGTTGTTGGGTGATTGTCAGTTCGGATGACGGACTCACGTTCGCTGTCACGAGCGGGAACCCTGGTTGAAAAATCCAGCCGTTCATGAGTTCAGGCACAGGCTGTTTGGCGATCTTCCCCAGCGAAACCCAGAGATCGTTCGTGTCTGCATTCCCATAGGCATGAACGTGCAAGTAGTCGCGGACCCCGTCGCGGAAGACGGTCGGACCGATGTGCTGCTCCAACATGCGCAGCACCGACGCGCCCTTTTCATAGGTCAGGACGTCGAACATCGCGTCGGCGTCCTTGGGGGCCTGCACCGGATACTCGATCGGTCTGGTGCTGTGCAGTCCGTCTACAGAAAATGCCGCGGCGCGCGAGACGCCGAAGCTGTCCCATCGTTTCCATTCCGGTTTCCAGGCGTCCACGGCCAGCATTTCCATGAAGGTGGCGAAGGCTTCGTTCAGCCAGAGCCCATTCCACCAAGACATGGTGACCAAATCTCCGAACCACATGTGCGCGTTTTCATGTGCCACCACATCTGCCACGCGCTCCAGTTCACCGTGCGTGGCGCTCTGCTGATCAACCAGCAAGGCGGTTTCACGGTATGTAATGGCGCCCAGGTTTTCCATGGCCCCGGAGGCAAAGTCAGGAATGGCGAGCAGGTCTAGCTTGTCGCCTGGGTAGGGAATTCCATAGTAACTTTCGAAAAATGAGAGTGATGCCGCCGCAATGTCTTGACCAAATCGAGCGAGATGCCCTTTCCCAGGAACGGCCCATAACCGAAGTGGGGTCTGGCCGACCATCACCGGCTCGGTTGCCTCGATGCGACCTACGATGAACGCGACCAGGTAGGTGGACATCTTAATGGTATCGGCAAAACGCACCACCTTCTTCCCACCCTCACGCGTCTCGGATGCGACTGTGCTGTTGGAGACCGCGGTTAAAGTTGGATCGATGACCAGCGTGGTTGCAAACACGGCTTTGAAGTCCGGTTCATCCCAGCAGGGAAAGGCCCGGCGGGCATCGGTGGCTTCGAACTGTGTCGCAGCCATGCTGTGAGCCGCACCCTCCTCGTCTTTGTAAGTACTGCGATAGAAGCCTCGGAGCTTGTCGTTGAGCTGGCCGCAGAATGTAATCATCAGCCGCCAGATGCCTGGCGAGAGAGGCGTGGCGAATGTGAGATGGCAACGTTGAAGAGATGTATCCATCGCAATTGTGGCCTGTCTCGCTGGACCTGAATCTCCCTCAATCTGTGCCCAGGCGATGTCGAGTTCAATGGCGTTGAAGACGATTTCAGAGGTTGGCTGAGAGACCGTGAGGGTAATGGTTTCCTGTCCGGCAAAGCTCGCGGCAGTCAGATCCGGCTCCAATCGCAGATCGTAGCGAATCGGGACCACCTGTCTTGGAAGCCGGTATGGATCGAGCGTGCCTGGAGAAGAGTCCTGATTCATATCCTCACCTTTCGATCGTTTTGTGGCTGCTTGTGCGAAGAAACGGTGGAGTCACGAGCTGAAGAACTGTGTGAGTGGAATGCAAGAGGAAGCGGACGTTCTTAATGAGGGCTCGGTAGGGTGTGCCTGCCGACCGGCTCACTCATGTCCTCGTCGCAGTGTACGTCTCAACTCCGTTGGGTGTGCCCACGATGAGCAGGTCTGTTCGTCCAACAAAGAGGCCGGTCTCGACGACTCCGGGGATCAGGTTCAAGGCGATCTCAAGTTCTCGCGGGTTGTCGATCCGTGGGAGATGGACATCCAGAATCACGTGGCCTGCTTCCGTGTTGAACGGCGTTCCGTTCCGTTCCCGGAGGACCACAGGACTCTGCGTGAGGGCCTCAATTTCTCTGGCCGTACTTCCCCAGCCGAAGGGGATCACCTCGATGGGGAGAGGAAAGGATCCCCCCAGTACCGGGACTCGCTTGGTATGGTCGACCAAGACGATGAACTGCTTGGCCGAGGCTGCAACAATCTTTTCCTTCAGGAGGGCGCCGCCTCCGCCCTTGATGAGATTGAAGCCGGGGTCGACTTGATCTGCTCCGTCGATCGCGACATCGATGACCCAGGCATTATCGGCATCGATAAGAGTGATTCCCTGTTGCCTGGCGAGTGTGGCCGTTTCCTTCGACGTGGGCACTCCGCGAAGTCTCATGCCCGAACGGACCTTTTCCCCCAGCGCAATGAGCATATGTTTCGCCGTTGAGCCAGTCCCGAGGCCAACGACCATCCCATCGCGGACAAACTCAACGGCTTTTAACGCCGCCGCCCGTTTCAGCGTATCGAGATCTGTCGTCATCATGCGGTCTGCCGTGCGAGGTGGGCTGCAAATGCGGCGGCGCCGAGCAAGGCGGTTTTTTCGTTCATCACGACTTTGACTGGAATCGAACTCATCAAACGCTTGTAGCGGCCCTTGTTCGTGAACGATTTCATAAATGTACCGTCCTTGAGTTTGGCGAGCAGCTTCGGTGCGATGCCGCCGCCCAGATAGACGCCGTTGAGCGACATAGCCTTCAACGCAAGATTGCCAGCTTCGGCTCCGTAGATAGAGGCAAACAGGTCGAGCGTCTGCTTGGCGATCTCCGCCTGACCTTTGAGCCCGGCTTCTGCGATCACCGCCGCTGGGTCGCCGGCTTTGATTTGTTCGGAGAGCCACGTGGGCTCATTCTTCTTGCTGTCGCGGACATATTCATAGATGGCATGCAGGCCTGGGCCGGACAGCACCCGCTCGTAACTGACGTGCAGGTAGTGGCCGCGCAAATGGCGCAGGAGTTCAATCTCGTTGTCGTTGTTCGGCGCGAAGTCTGCATGACCGCCTTCGGACGGCATGGGTTGATAGCGTGAGCCGTTCCAGAAGAGGATGGATTCGCCCAGTCCTGTTCCCGCTGCGATCAAGGCGAGCGCCTGGTTGTGGGGTGGTGGCGTTCCGGCGTTGAGGACTTCGACTTCGTCCGGTCGGAGCAGCAGAATGCCGTGGGCCATGGCTTCGAGATCGTTGAGGAGCCGAACGTTCGGTATGTCGAAATGTTTCGCCAGCGCTGCGCCATCGACCACCCAGGGAAGGTTGGTCGTTTGGCAATGGTTCTGAATGACGGGGCCGGCGATGCCGAAACAGGCTGCCTCGATCTTCAGCGGTGCTTCCGCTGGACGCTCCTCTTCCGGTTCGACAGAGCTGTTTTTCTCCGCTTCGTATTCGTCGATGGGCGTCGGAGGGGTCGGCGGGACGAGAAATTCGGTGAGCATGTCCTCAAGGGAGGTGTAATCGGCGCTGTGAAAGGACTCTAATCGGACGGGATCGACACGGTCCTTCTTCCAGTCGAACAACGCTAAGTGAGTTTTCGTGCCCCCAATATCACCGGCAACAATCATCTAGTCCTCACGTGGAGTCATCCTCTATCGATCCATCGGAAGTTCGGCAGCAGCAGCTTGGTCGAGAAGCCAGATGAGGCGGCCCTCTTCTGGCGCGACCAACGCTGCCGGGAGCCGTCGTTCCTCCTCGGTCTTCGGATCGAGGATGGCTCTCACGATTCCTGCTTTGCCGGCTCCGGCGACGAGAAACAGTATCACATTCGCCTGGTTGATCACACCTAGGGTCATGGTCAGTCTGGTCGGTGGATCTTTCGGAGATTGGGTGACCGCAATCACACGTTGGCGGTTCCGTAAGATTGGTGTTTTGGGAAAGAGAGAGGCTGTGTGGCCATCCGCTCCTAGCCCTAAGAGGATGAGGTCCAGGCGTGGTTGGGCCGGGGCTGTGGTCCTGGTTGCGCGGCGCAGCTGCTGTTCGTACTCAGAGGCCGCCGCCTGCGGGCCGCGCGATTCCCCTGCCATGCGACAGACCTGTGAGGGAGTGATGTTCAGCGGGGTGAACAGGGCTTTGTTGGCTAAGGCGTAGTTACTCCGAGGGTCGTCCGGAGGGACGCAGCGTTCGTCGCTAAAAAAAAATGTGGTTCGTGACCAATCGAATCGATCGGCGAAGGAAGGAGAGGTCAGGGCTCTGTAAAGAATTTCCGGCGTCCTGCCGCCGGAGAGGGCGATGAGGAATTGCCCCTTCGCTTGAACAGCTTCTTGGCCCACCGCCTGCACGAATTCAGCTGCTGCCGCGGCCCATGTTTGACTGTCTTGAGAAATGCGGATCTCGGAGGTGCCGGCCATCTTATTTTTTACTGGTGCGCCTACTCTTGCTGCGCCCCATGGTTGGAGGCCGAACCGGCGTACGAGGCGCGAGGGATTTCGTGAGCGCCCGAATCGCCGCAATCGGGTTCTTGCCCAGCGGCATGACGATGGCTTGTCGATCATGCGCATGCAGCGCCTGTATGTCGCCGGCTGCTTGGGCCCGTGCGAGGGTGCCAAAGGTAACTGCTGCTCCCGGGATCGCGAGATCGGGACTCATCTGATCGATGAGCTGCAGGAATAGTCCGCTATGCGGACCTCCTTTATGGAGCTGGCCTGTCGAATGGAGATAGCGAGGTCCATAGCCGGCTGTCGTGGTCACATGGTGATGGGAGACGAGCGCTCTTCGTAGCGAACGAATGGCCTGTTCCATCTTTAGGGAGGGCGTCGTATAGGCCAAGATGGCGACATAGGCGCCGGGTCGGCATTGTCGACTGAGTTGTGCTGCGGCTTGTGACGCGGTTGCAGTGGTCTGTTTCGGCAACCGGCCGGTGGACTGGATGGTTTTCAGCACGCGGGCGGTGTTGTCTTTGCTTTCCTGAACGTTCGGTTGATCGAAGGGGTGAATTCCCAAGAGGTGGCCTGCCACGGCCGTGGCGACTTCCCACCGGAAAAATTCTGTCGCGAGATCGTAACGGTCTTTGAGCGTGAGTGTCAGGACTGGATGGCCCTGTCGTGCGAGCTTGGCGACTTGGCGGTCGAACGGTCTATTTAGATCGTTCTTGAGCCGGAGATACACAAAGAGTCGGTCTGTGCCATAGGCGGTCGGTGAGACGATCGGTTCGTTCGCGACAGGGATCAGGCCGGTTCCTTCCTTGCCCGTGCTTTCTGCGAGAAGCTGTTCCGCCCACAGACCGAATGCCGTGATCTGGGGTGAGGTGATGAGTGTGATTTTGTTTCGCCCCGCTTGAGCCAGTGCGGCCATCGTTGCGCCGAGGTCGGCACCGGGGTTGTGTTCGAGCGGAGACTGAATATGGCAGACCCGAGACATCATGGCAGCGCGTGCAAGCAACTGTGCCACATCGATACCCATCAGGGCCGCCGGGACTAATCCAAAATAGGAGAGAACCGAGTACCGCCCGCCGATGTCCGGTGGGCTGGTAAAGATGCGCCAGAACTGATGCTCCGCTGCCAGCTTCTCCAGCCCGGTGCCTGGATCAGTAATAGCAAGAAACTGCTCGCCACCTCGGTGACCTGGGGTCTGATGAACGAGCTCCCAAAAGTGGGCAAAGAGGGACATGACCTCAATGGTTCCGCCGGACTTGCTGGCGAGGATGAACAGGCTTCGAGCCGGGTCGATGGCCTGCGTGACCTGTCGAACCCAGCCTGGAATGGTGGAGTCGAGGACCCACAAGCGCGGGAAGCTGCGACTTGATCCGAACGAGGCGCGCAGCACTTCCGGTCCCAAACTGCTGCCGCCCATGCCGAGGAGGACCACGTCGCGGATGCCGCGATCCTTCACCGAGTTCGCGAAGGCCCGCAACTCCTCGGTTCGATTTTTCATGCCGTCGATGATGGTCAGCCAGCCAAGGCGGTTGGCGATGTCGGTGGGATTTTGTTTCCAAAGTCGATGATCCTGGGCCCACAGTCGCTCGACTACATGCGATGCAGCGAGTCGCGCGTGTGCCGCAGTGACCAGGGATTGAAGTTCCGAGGGAAATGATCGATCAGTCTCAAGTTTCATGGCGAGCATTCCGCATATCTTAGATATCGGATGAGACAAACACAAACATAAGGTTTCACCTACGGCGTCGTGGGTCGGCGGATGAGAAAAGGCATGCCTTCTGTGACCGTCCAGGCGAGAGATTGCGCATGATCGAGAGAGACGGTGAGATCCAGAGAGGGGGGAGACGGAGACTTGTCTTCTGTCCAGAGGATGTTTCGCCATGACGTAACCCTGCGCCACCATGCTCGCCCTCGTTGCATGGTCCATTGCCAGGGATTGCCATCAGTATTCGAGAGAACGAGGATCGTCAACGGGGGGGAGAATTGGAGCGTAAATGTCGTTGGCATATCGGCAAGGGAGATGGGGTCTTGTTCAGCCCCGGCCACGGGACCAATCTTGCGGCGATTGACTAGGGGGCGCTCGCGAAGGCGGTACGTGGTCGCAAGCTGAGAGAGATGAGCGGTTGACCAGCTTTCGATTGGAATGCGATGAAGTTCCACGCCTCGGCCCTTAATAAGAATGGCGCTGGCCGCCAGGTCAATGAGCACATAGGTCTGTGGCCGAACGGCGAGCTTGATCTCTTCTTCTAGAACTCGGGTTGCTTCTTGGAGCACTGCAGGATCGGTGAGGTCCAATGCAGGAACCACGTCCAGTTCGCCAGCCCAGCTTACCGAAGTGAGGGATAGAAGAACGGAAAGAGTTGCGCAGAGAAAGGTCATAGGGGCTGCGCCAAGTGCGAGGCAGGTTAGAAGATCATGATCGGTGTGCCGACCTTGGCATGCCGATACACGCTTTTTAGATCGTCGTCGTTGAGTCTGATACAGCCGTGCGTGACATTTTTCCCAAGGAGGCGGGTGTAGAGCGTACCGTGGATAAAATAGCCCTTCCCGAATCCGAGTGCATATTCGCCGAGTACTCCCGGTTCAAGGCGGTCGGCTTGACTCTTGGGGACCTCGAGCCCTTCTTCAATAAAGGCCCAGTCTGGCTTCACCCAGACGGGATTGGTCAACCTGGATTGTACGGTAAATTCCCCCCGAGGGGTATCGAAGATCCACTGCCCTTTCGAATCGCCAGGCTTATCGAGGATCGTGCCGCTGCCGGTGGAGGCCAGGGCATCCAGCATCACCTGATCCTGCCGTTTGATATAGAGGTGATTCCTGGCCGTATCGACCAGAATATAGGGTTGCGTCGGCATCAACTGGGTCAGTTGTTTAGCGAGCAACTTATGGCGCGCTTGGAGTGTATGCAGCAAGGCAGGATCGACCGCAGAGGGCTTGGCACTTGACGCGTTCGAGATCGGTGGGCCGCTGCTCTGCACGAGGGTGATGAGGATGAGGCCCATCAAGCCGGACCACAAAGATAGGAGGCCACGCTTCATGAGTCCTCCTCAGGTCTCTTCCCTTTGAACACCGAGCATCGCTAAGGTCTGCGCGACTGAGTTCTGTTCGTGCAGCGCGCCGACGATGGTGACCGGCGTTCCCTTGTCGACTCGATCAAAAAGAAGGGCCATCTGTGGATTGTCGAGCATGACGCACCCCAACGTTTGGGCCATTAATTCGTTCTCGACTCCATGAATTTCGATTTGCCCTCCGATGGTTCGCGCTGCCGGGATCTGTCCCGTCTTCCGTTCGAGCCGGTAGCGTCGTCGATCCTCTTCGTTGGGATAGTCGAGGACCAGGGCTCGATAAAACTGAGTCTGCCCCTGTCCACGCTTACTACTGATCTGATATCGACCTTCCGGAGTGGCACCGTCGCCCTGGTATCGCTTCTCGCGAATACCATTGAACCCGAGGCGGACGGGGTAGGATAATATTTTTTGTCCGTTTCTGTAGAGGGTCAGGACTCGATCGGCCTTGCTGACCACAATTGCCGAGGTTCGGTGGATGCGTGACCAAGCAATGGTGTCCTGGGCCATCCGTTGCCAGCGGCTGATTCGATCTCGATTGGCGTACCGTCCCAATTCATTACTCAGCAGGGCCGCTTGCGTCGCCAGATTCTGCGCAGCCCGGTCAGACGCGTCGAGAGATCGATCGTACTGGCCCTGTTCATAGAAGGCGTGGGCCTGCTTCATGAGCAGATCGGTTTCAACGGGTTTTTGCCCCAGTACGAGCCGGCTGTCAATGGCACTGACTTGCAGCGTCATCACCCGGAATCGGTCTTCGACCTGAGCGATCTTGCTTTCAGCTGAGTGGCGTAACGACTCGCGCTCTTTGGTGAGGCGGACAACCGTGTGGGACCCTTCTTCTTGTAGTCGGCGAAGAGCGATTTCCAAGTCGTTGGGCTCCCATGGCCAGCGGATCAGATCTTCGTCGGCCTGGACGCGACTTTTCAGCGCCATCCACTGGTGTGCAAACTGAGCATAGTCATTCGGTGAGAACTCAGCCGCCCGTAACTCCATTAAGTCCCGGTCAATGTTTTCAACCGCTTCGATCACGTCTTGGGGCACAGCTTCTACGCAGCCAGTGAGCGAACCGGCTAGCGCCAAGGCTCCCCACCCCAAGAAAACCGATGTTATTCGTAGACAGTGGCCAGGCATACGATAAGTCTATCTTATTTCTTCTTCGCCGCAGAGGGTTTCCCCTTTCCGATCTTGGCAAGGGCTGTTTCGATTTCGAGGGAGACGGCTTGACTCTTTTCGTGAATGGCTTTCGCCTTAGTTTGTGCGGTCGGATAGTCTGCTGTGTCGATTGCCATCTGCACCTGATTGAGAGATGCCTTGAGGGCGTCGGCATCGGCCTTGATAGATTCCAATGCAGCGCGATCTTTTCCTGTGGGCGCTTTTGCGACGAGCGCGAGCGTGGCCGTGACTGCCTCTTGTGCGACTTGTTGGGCCTGAAGTGCGGCGGCTTTCGCTTCTTCTTTCTTCTTCGTGGCCTCCGCTTTCACCCGTTCAGCCTCGCTCTTCGCGGTGGTGGCGAGTTGTTCAACCTTCCCGTAATCGCGGAATAATGCAAGTTTGCCGTCCTGATCGCTCACTTCTTTTTTGAGCGCGGCGAGCGTGCCTTCAATTTTGGCATATTCGTCCGCGACGTAGGTTGAGGCACCACTCTGTTGTGCTTCGGTCACGGCTTTTTCTGCCGCCGCTATTTGCTCCGTCGGCGGCTTCGCGCAGGCGGTGAGCATCAGGAGCGCGCACATAACTGGCACTATCGTTGATCGCGTATTCATGGTTTCTCTCCTCCTCAAGTAGCCGACCGAGAGTCAGCGTTCATGTTATGTTCGATTACTACCAATCGCTCTTTGTATACCAAAGAGCTGCGAATCTTAGCTAATTCGCAAGGGTAATGCCAGTGGCGCTATGGCAATGGCCAGCAGAAAGCTCTGGCGTTACAACAACATACAGGGGCTTGAAGCTGAGAGCCTTGTGCAACCATGGGGCAGTCTAGCCCATCATCGACAAAAGTGCCTCAATCAAAAAGTGCTATTAAAGAGGTGGGGGGGGAGGTGCCGAGTCCTTCTGGGCGGGTGTCTCTCATGATGGTCGTACGCAAGAAGGCCGCTAGTTTCAAGGGACAGCAAGTTTGACAGGGTGCACCCCCGTCCCTATAATGTCACGTTCATCAGTCAGTCTTCTTAGTCAAGGAGTGATCGCATGTCATTTACATCTGCGCAGCCATCGAACCTCAAAAGAAAACGAGAGCATGGATTCCGTAAACGGATGAGCACGAAGAATGGCCGGAAGGTCTTGGCTCGTCGTCGCGCGAAGGGTCGGGCTCGCTTGACTGTATAGGTTGAGCAGGGTGCCCTAAGGGCTTCGTGAGGAATCTTGCCCCTCGGTACGTGTCCCAAACAAGGACGTTCCCTTTACAGGATGACGGTGTGTGGTCATGATCGAGTCCGGAGATCTGGTCTCGAAGGGGAACTCTTGTGCAAGCTGGCCTTCTCCCAGGATGATAGTGATGTCACAGGGTGGAGGTGACAGGGGCCTGTTTCTGAAACGCAGCCGCGACATCGAGTATGCCAAGAAGCATGGCCGTCGTATCTCGACTTCCTTCTTTAACATGATGATTTGTGCGACTGATGTGAGCGGCACTCGGGTCGGTATTGTGGTGGGGAAGCGATTCGGGGGAGCCGTCAGCCGGAATCGGGTGAAACGCCTATTTCGGGAACTCACACGGCAGGTGCAAGGTCAATTGCTCCAGGGGCAAGCCCTTGTGGTCTTCCCAAAGCGGGAGTCGATTGTTCAACCCTTTGCTGCCCTTAAAGAGGCATGGCTGTCGTCGCTCCAGCGCCAACGGCTGCTGCGTATCCATGAGGACTAGCGTACGCCTGTGGTGTCTGGCTCTGCTTGCCGGTTACCGCTATTGGATCTCGCCGTTCATGGGACCGGCCTGTCGCTTTGATCCGACCTGTTCTGAATACGCAAGTACTGCGATCAGCCGGTACGGAGTGCTCCGTGGGCTGAAGCTTGCGGCCTGCCGTCTGCTGAAGTGTCACCCGTTTCATCCTGGAGGAATGGATCCTGTGAAATAGCGGGGTTTTTGGTCGTTCACATCGGATAACCATTGGTCATGGAAAAACGCGTTGTCATCTTTCTCGTTCTGTCGTTAGCGATCATCTTAGGGTATGACGTGCTCCTCAAGCAGATGGGCTGGCTCCCTGAGCCGTCTCCTGTTCAGGATTCGGCCGCTCGGGGTTCCTCCTCCTCTGCGGAACCAGAGCCGGTTCTTCTCTCCGCAACGGGAAAGGATCGTGCCTCGACAGGTGTGAGCGTTCCAACTCAATCGAATCAAAAGTCTGATGCTCCCTCGTCGGATATTTCGCTATCAACATCGGAACAGACGGTAACGGTTGAAACGGATCTGGTTCGAGTGGGACTGTCGAATCGTGGTGGGGTGATTCGAAGTTGGGAGCTGAAGCGATACCATACGGCGGCCCCCGATGAGAAGCCGGTACAACTCGTCTATCAAGTGGGGAAGTTCAGGGGGCCACTGTCGATTACGGTTGCCAATGCTGACATCGAAAAGACGATTCGAGAAGGCCTCTATAACATTGAGACAGATTTCACGAGTCTCGATGCCTCTCATCCTGTCGGGCATGTCACGATGCAGTTTCACGATCCAGTCACCCATCTCGGCGTGGAGAAACGGCTGACCTTTCATCACGGTAGTTATGTGGTGGATGTATCGGTCGCCATGGAGGGGGTGACTGAGTCCTATGACGTCGGGTTGGGGACGAACTTCGGTATCGTGGAATGGGGCGATGGGTTCATTGGTCTGATCGGATCTGCCTCGCTGGTTGACGACAAAGCAGAAAAAGAGACGCCGGACACGGAGCTTGAGCGGAAGGGGTTGGTTCAGTGGGTCGCCTTGCAGGATAAGTATTTTCTTTCGGTCCTGATGCCGAAACAAGCTACGGCCGCGTTGGTCAGGAAGGAAGGCGATAAGATCGTGTCGGCTGGCGTACGGATGTCCGCGCCAGGAACAGGGACTTCGGTCGCACTTCAGCTGTATGCGGGCCCGAAGGAATATGACACGCTCCGTTCGTTGAACGTGGGCTTGGAAGATACGATCGATTTTGGATGGTTCATCTTCGGCAGTTGGACGGTTGTAAAATCGGTGGCCAAGCCGATCTTCTACGTGCTGCGATTCATCCATGACTACACCTACAACTATGGCGTCACCATCATCCTGCTGACGATGGCGATCAAGCTGTTGTTTGTGCCGTTGCAGTACAAGAGCTACAAGTCGATGAAAATGATGCAGCTGATCCAGCCCAAGGTCGCTGCAGTCCAGGAAAAATTCAAAGATGACCGCGATCGGCTGAACAAGGAATTGATCAAGCTCTATCGCGATCAAAAAGTGAATCCCGTTGGCGGTTGCCTGCCGATGGTCTTGCAGATGCCGGTCTTCGTGGCCCTCTTCAATATCCTCTACATGACGATCGATTTACGCCAAGCCCCTTTCATGCTCTGGATTACCGATCTGTCGGTGCAGGATCCCTACTACGTGTTGCCGGTGATCATGGGGGCAACGATGGTGATCCAACAGAAGATTACGCCCACCACGATGGATCCGACACAGGCGAAGATCATGTTGGTGCTCCCGGTGTTTATGACCTTCCTGTTCGTGAATTTTCCTGCGGGCCTTGTGTTGTATTGGCTGACGAACAATGTCCTGACCATCTCCCAACAAGTGTTCACGGATCGGTTTCTGTTTCGCAATAAGGCGCTCATCTCGACAGGGCCTGGGCAGAGCGACGGCACGAAGTCATAACCTCCCCCTCGGGGCGCTGCCCGCAGAACATGGGCCCGCCGGTAGTGGGAGCGGTCACCCGGTGAAAGAGTCGTCATGCAGGGAGGATTCGAGGATACGATCTGTGCCATTGCCACTCCCGCAGGCGAGGGCGGCATTGGAATTGTTCGCTTGAGTGGCTCTCAAGCGCTTGTCATCGCGTCCCGGATGGTTCGGTTGCGGTCTGGTCAGCCCCTCTCATCGGTTTCCTCTCATACGCTGCATCTTGTTGATCTTGTGATTCCCACATCGGATAAGCGGAAAGATATCAGACTCGGTCTTGATCGGGCGCCCGCATCGGGCCTGCTTGATGAAGCGCTTGTGGTCTATATGAAGGCACCGCGGTCGTTTACGGCAGAGGATGTGGTGGAGATTCAGTCTCATGGCGGGGCATTGGTGCTTGGGATGGTCTGCAAGGTCTGTATAGAATCCGGTGCACGGATGGCGGAGCCGGGGGAGTTTACGAAACGGGCCTTTCTCAACGGACGGTTAGATCTTTCCCAGGCGGAGGCGGTACTCGATACAATCCGGGCCACATCAGCCGCGGGATTAAGCATTGCTCAACGCCAGTTACGGGGCGATCTTGCGCATGAGGTCGAACAGGCTCGGACCTCTCTCTTGGCGGTGTTGGCCCATGTAGAGGCGGGGATCGATTTTGTAGACGAAGATATTTCCTTTCTTCAACGAGATGAACTGGTGCGTATCGTGAGGGAAGCGTTTGCAGTGGTTCAGAAGCTTGAATCGACGGCACAGGAGGGGCGGATCTTGCGGGAAGGGGCACGCGTCGTCATCCTTGGCCGCCCGAATGTCGGTAAATCCAGCTTGTTGAACCGTCTCCTGAGGGAAGATCGGGCGATTGTGACGGCCATTCCTGGTACGACGAGGGACGTGATTGAGGAATCCATCGATCTTGAAGGGGTGATGGTTCGATTGGTCGACACGGCAGGAGTGCGGGAAACGGACGATATAGTCGAGCTCGAAGGGATCAAACGGACGCGTCTCGCACAGGACGAGGCGGACCTCTTGTTACTGGTGGTGGATGGGAGTGTGCCTCTCACGAGTGATGATCGGGAGCTCTTGCGTGCGGTCAGAGATCGCAAGCATGTGGTGCTGCTGAATAAGGCAGATCTTGCCGATACTGTGAAGGTGGACGCCGCGCTTGCGGGCCATCCGGCATACGCTATTTCTGCAAAGACAGGTTTAGGGATTGAGCCGGTGAAGTCAGCTCTTCGTGCTCAGCTGGTTTCCGGAGGCTTTGAGGCAGCAGAGAGCGTCACGGTAACGAGCGTCCGACATCGTGACGCATTGCGCCGGGCTGCTGAATCCTTGGGCCAGGCTCTTGAGTCCGTGCAGTGTGGGATGGCTGGGGAGCTTATCTCGATTGATGTGCGCGCTGCAGCCGACGCGCTCGGAGAGATTACAGGCGCCATTACGACGGAAGAGATTCTTGGCCGGATCTTCTCAGAATTCTGTATCGGCAAGTAGGGATAGGTTGAACGTGACACAGGCCGTTGACGTCATTGTGGTGGGTGGAGGTCATGCCGGTTGCGAGGCCGCCTTGGCTGCGGCGCGCATGGGTGCGCGAACCTTGCTGCTCACGATGGATCACGATCGAATCGCGCAGATGTCGTGCAACCCGGCGATCGGGGGAATCGCCAAAGGACATTTGGTAAAGGAAATCGATGCGCTGGGTGGAGAGATGGCGCGGAACACTGATCAGGCCGGCATCCAGTTCCGCTTCATCAATACGAGTAAAGGCCCGGCGGTGCGAGCCC
>ERZ1292630.1093-Hain-H41-02um-R3-1093-length-27370-cov-6_pt2 | contig 25081 bp, 18 predicted proteins | sample MGYA00564408_ERZ1292630 | MGnify/ENA primary metagenome ERZ1292630 (study PRJEB36523, sample SAMEA6512641) | groundwater metagenome | collected 2019-01-08 | study: AquaDiva: Metagenomics assemblies of 32 groundwater samples
GAACTCCCCATAACAAATGTGTCAGTGCCTTATGGAATGGGTTATTAACCCATCTGGAACAGGGATATAAATTTGAAATTTAAAATAGATTATATTTGATAATTGTTTAGATTTTTTATATTGTATATATTCTAATAGAAAAAATAATGAAAAAAATATATATCAATAAGTGTTATAATGAATGCCTAATTTAATAAATAATGGACGATTAAAATTGGGTTGGGGTTGTATTGGATTATTTTTTGTGTTATCATTGAACAATGGAATTTCAATTATATTCTTCCATTTCGTTTATTGAGGATCCGTCAGGTCTTGGATATTTCCAGGGTCCACAACATTCATCACCGTTTAAATATCCATATATTCTTCATTGGGAGGTAATTCAATCCTCTAGAGAATTTCTTGATTGCTGCGAAATGAAAATGAATTGTTGGTTTGAGTACTATTATTATCATCTTTGAACATTCTTAGTAATAAATTATTCATGTTGCCGTCTTGGTCGAAGGATCGAGAAACCGATGAAAAAATATCAATGAATTTGAATTCTTTGCTATGGAGAGTGTCTCCCAAAACTTTAAGAGGTACCGAATTTGTAAAGAATACAGGATCTTGACAGCTGGATTGTACGTATGAGGCAACTGGATTGTTCGGATATAGAATGTTAACCATGTCTGGGGGTTCGATGTAACACCAGTGAGCCTCTATGACAGAGAGATAGCGTTTTTCTGAATTTAGAAAATTATTGGGAATCATAATTCTTGTTTTATTTTAGGTTAGCACCAAATCTAGATATTGACATTTAGAAATGGATTTCTTGATTTTTTTATAAGAATCCATTCTTTTTTTAATAAAATTTGATTTTAAAAAGTGAAAATAAAAAATAATTTTTTTTTTTTAAAAAATTAATAATTATAATTAAAAAATTTAAATATTAATTTTAAAAATAAATAAAAAATAATTAAAAAATGTCTTATCCTTATTATGGAAAAGCAACAGATGCCTAGAATGGAGTCCAGGTCAAAGTTTTGGAACCGGTTTCTTTTACTACGGGTCCAGGGGGTGCTAATTAAAATGTGAGTATCGTGGGATAGACGGGGAACCTCTCAGTAGAGATTCCTGTAGATAAATAACCCATCGGTGTGAATCTCACATCCTAAACTGGATCCATATTGACTAATTCTACTATTACGGGATAAGTGGGAAATCTCTTGGTGGAGATCCCCTTGAATCACCAACCCATAGGAGTGAATCTTTAAAGTTAATCATAATTGATTGATACAAATATAAGTAGTTAAACAGCGAACTTGTTAGTCGAAATCCCTGTCAATAAGTAACCGATAGCTGTGACGTTTGACACCCAGAACCCCCTGGCGGTAAACTCTACAGTTGTAGGCTAAACTTGGAATTTGAATGTGGTTCCTCTCAATCTCTATGATCAGCAAGTACCTCCCCAACCCTTACCTCTCTATATTGCAGGAACCGGGAAAGATGGGGCGGTCTTGACCGATGTTCGCATCAGTAACGCGCTTCCGGTATAAACTAGATTGAATCAATATTATGATGAAATGAATCAGCCTTCAATTCAATAGGTTATACTGACTTCCAATAACTAACTTGTAACTTTTCCTACTGGTGCAGGTCCTAATAAACGAAGAGTAAGTTGTCTCGCGGCTTATTGGATCTGTTAACCAGTACCTTTTCGTGGGAATGTCGACCCTACTGATAATCAAAACTTTGCTATTGGTTTCGCTGATTAATTTACTGCAACTCCTTTATACATGAGAAGTCGGGTTCCCATCGACGCATGGGATTCATATTCTGGAGGTAATGCACATCTCTTATAAATTTTCGACATTCAAATAAACTGTAGTTTGGTTGAAAAGACTTTTCTATCGGATGGAGTTTCACAAAATTTTTAATTTATCAAATTATTTAATTAAAATACACCTAATAAACTAGATTATTAATTCAACAGCACCAGTGATCAATATAAAAGTTTCGTGCTCCCTGAGAATGTAAATTAATGCACTTTCTCCCCTCTTTGGAATTATACTGATTACCCTTTTACGGGATTTTCTTTATAATCAAATTAATTTTTTAACGGTGGTACTGTCCACCCCGTTACCGGGTAAAATATGACATATCCTGTGACATGGCAAGCACCTATTTTTATGACTCTTTGTATCGAGCCTATATGATTAAGAAAATTCTGAGAATAGAACCTATTGGAGGCTGAGAAAAATTTTTTATATTAAATATTATTATTTTATGATTTTATTTTTGTTATTCTAAATAAAAAATAAAAAAACAAAATAAAAATTTAAAAAATCAAATATTTATATGATATCCGAACTGATCGGTTTCTACGGTTTTCATGAACTATTCGTCGTTCTAGCCCAGTTGTCTTATTTCTGCCAGTAGTCCCTTGATAGTCTCCGCATCTTCTACCGAAATTGATTAGCACCAATTTTATGCTTGTTTGATGGGGTACATCTTCTATCCCTCGAGCCCTATGAACCAAGTGAATTGTATCGCAGGGAACGATTCGTTCTTGGCGAGACCATAGATCAGTTCGATAGCGAAAATAGGTTTTCGGAGAGGATCTTTGGGGACGGTCGGTACGTACTTGATTGAGAGGGTGTTGAAAAGTTGTAGTGAACAATATCCCTTCATGATGGTAGCGATCTTCTGAGCTCTCAGTTGAATTTCAACGGGTTGGAGAGTCTTTTCAATTTTTATTTGAGGAGCTTTGTAGGTGAAGAAATTTTTTGGTTACTAATTCTATTGGTAAAGTGAGAGCTTTTCCTTGTTGGATAAGAGAGCACTACATTCTATATCAGGAGGCAGGATGGTTTGGATCCTCTGTTGTTTCTTCTTTAATTAGAGTCTCTTTACCTGTTGTTTCTGTTTCTTCTTTTGACGAAGTTGATTTTGTTTTTTCATGCTTATCTCCAAGGTTTGAAGCGGTTCAGAAAGTTGATCTTCATCATCATCATCATCATCGGAATCCGGCTTGTTATTGATGAATGAATCGTTCAAGAGGTCTTATTCATCATCCTCTCCATCTTCTTCTTCATAAGAGTCTTGGTTTTAGGTTTATCCTTTTTTCTATTGCTTCCTCTTTTAATTTCCTTCTTATGCTTCAGCATCGAACATCCTCTACAGATTACCATTCTTTTTGTTTTTAAAAGACATTTTTTATGGGAATATAAAATTATTTTTTTTAATGATTATTTTTTTAATTTATTATATAAATTGAAAAAAGTTTTCCTTATGTTTAATTATTGAATAAAGTACGAAGGATACGCTAAATTAAAATAAAATTTTATTTTATGTTTAAAATTAAAATATTTCTATAATAGAAATATTTATTATAAATTTATTATATAAAATTTTTTAAATTATTTTTTAAAAAAATTATTAATTTTTAAAAAATAAATTTTTTTACAAAAAATGGATGCTCAATTATAATTATTTCCAGAATTGAAAGTATTGTTGGGACTTCCCCCTGATAGTTCGGTAGCAGAAATTTAGAGAGGCTTCGTGAAACTCTATGATTAATATCAAAAGAACCCCAATGGAGCCTTTAGAGAAATAGTTGATTAATATCGACCATTTGCTTAATTTAGAAAAAATTTAATGATAGAAGTAGGAGATTTTAAAAATAATTATTTGAAACCCCTTCCCTAAAATTAACTGAACCCTACCGAAGTAGCAATAATAGATCGTGCGATATCAGTGACCCCTGACCTCACTACTACTATTGTGCCGATAAATCATCGAGGTGAAACCAACAATCAGATGATTAAAGCTATTGAAAATAATTAAGAAGGATAATTAGCACTTATTGAGAATTTAAAGTAAGAAATTAATCAATCCTAAGAGCTTGCTACCTATAATAATCCTAATAATAAAGAAATATAGAATCTTTCGAATGCTCTGGTTCCTTATAGTTAATCCTAGCCTCTGCCTATTCAATAATAACCTATTTTTACGAGCCCTTCTCCAGGTATAATCTCCAATTTTCCCACGACTATGAAATAGACTATTTTGGGTCATTCAATTAAAAGACATGTGGGACCGTTTCGTTATTGTAAAAAATATATCAAGGGGTCTGTTTACGTGAAAGATGATTCTGGAAAGATACGATATGTGGAAGTTCCAAAACATAAGAGACGACACATGACAAATAAAGGTTATAATCGTACGAAAACATTTATAGATACTTATACGAGAAGTTGGCCTCCTGTGAGAAACAAAGTCGGTCGAAGATCTAAAAAATGTTATAAAAAAAAACACCGGAAATGCCGATGATTTCTGATTATTATATATAATTAAAATATTTTTATATTTTATTAAAAAATATATTAAAATTTTTATAATAGAATATTAATTTTTTCAAAAATTTTTTAAATTCTTTATTTTTAAAATAAAAAAATTTTAAAATGGAGAGAAGGGATTATTATAAAGATCTGGGAATTAATAAGAATGCCACTTAACGAGAAATAACTATGTTATGGAAAAAACTTTCAGTAAAGTGGCATCCTGATAAATATCCAGCAGGACCCTAGAGAGAGAGAGCTAAAGAGATGTTTAAAATACTGAATCAAGCTCAATAAGTATTGAGAGATCCTAGAAAGAGAGCTTATTATAACCATTACGGAGCATTTGATTCTCTCCAATATCGAGAAGGAGTTGCTCCTCGAGGATATTAAGGGTAGCAAATGTAATAGCCTCAATTTTTTTCGAATGCATAGGAAGAAGCTCAATATAACGCGGATTAAGAGAAATTTATGAAGGGTCATATGGACTTTGAAAAAATGTGGGAAGAAAAATTGTTCAGAGAAAGTAAAAAGAGGGTTGATGCGAGAAAAGCGAGGAAGGATTTAGCAGCTAAAAGGAAACTCGATATAGAGAGGCAGAAGTAAGGTTTACCCCCTTCAGGAATGTTTTATAAAGCTGGGTACGTGACACAATCTTAACAGGATAGAGCTTACTAGTAGGACCAGAAGACTTTTGAAAATAATTAAAAACTATAGAAGATTCGTGAGTAAGAGGTAGCAAAAAAATTGGCAGATCAAAAGAAGAAAGAAGCGGAATTATAGAAGAAGGCTCTCTGTGATCAGAAGAGAAAGTTGGAGAAGGAGAAGGCTGAGGAAGCCAAGCGGTAAAGATAATTTTAAAAAGAGAGGAGTTTGATGAATCGTCAATAAGAATAATTGATCAAAAGGATGAGAGATGAAGAGAATGCGAGAATACGGCAACAAGCGAATGATGCTAAGAAGAAAAAAATCGCAGACAGTAAAAAAGCTCGGAAGCAAATAAAAGCCAAAAAAGTTCAAGAATACTTGGGGAATGAAGACACAGGTGCTGATGAATACACGAGTAACTCTGACTTAGACTTCGTAAGAAAACGTAAAATCCGATAAGCTGAAAAATCAGTGGAAGACTCTGATTATGACCCTGAAAAAGAATAGAAACAGAGAGCTGCTGACTTTGCTGCGAAGCAGATATAAGATAGATTGTTTAATACAAGAGTGTAATAAGAAGCAGCAATGTTGAAGCAGTTTTAAGATAAACGTAAATAATAGATTCCACTTAGTTAAGGGTAATATCCTTTGATAAAGAAATAAAACTAAGGTAATATGGATTATATAGCAGATCAGTTTAGAAAACAATAGATTTTAGAGAAATAGATGTAGATGGATCGAATAAAAGCTATTCTAAATAAGCCTCAAGTTATAAACCTGGAAGGAGGAGAACCTGTCTTCCGTATCAGAGACCCGCCTCCCAGATTATATGATCGAATAAAAGCTATTCTAAATAAGCCTCAAGTTATAAACCTGGAAGGAGGAGACCCTGTCAGAGACCCACCTCCCATAGTCGTTGACCGATCATAGATTCCCGATGTAATAAACTTAGGACATGGAGAATATAGGTTAGTTGATCGATCATAGATTCCCAATGTAATAAACTTAGGAAGAGGAGAATTAATTGAGTCTCAAATCATAAATTTAGAGGAGAATGTCCCTGTAATTAATTTGAGGGAATAGGCAGCACGAGAGGCTGGTAGAAGACTATAGAGGACTATCAATGCTGTGAAAGCAGGTAAATATATATATTTTAGACATCCTCACGAAGATCCAGAATTTGGGACCTACCCTCTTGCTCTGTAGAGATATATAGAGAATAAAACCTTGGCTTATCTATTATCTAGTAAGAATCCTTATCGAGACCGTCCTTTTTCTGATCCATTATGGGAGGCTTATTACGAATATGAAGAAGATCCTGATCATCCAATATAAGGAAGAGCCTGGCAGGATCTGCTCTATAATCAAGCGCGGAAGATAAATGTGATTGATAAGAGTCGAAAGAGGTTCATGAAGAAGTTGAGGAGGAAGGCTAGTAGGAGCCAGAAATTATAACTGAACATAACAGAGGCAATGGTGAATAATTTAGAAAAAGATCTAGGAGGGGAGGTAGGAGAACCTCACCCTTATCTGAGATAAGAAGCAGGGAAATTAATGTAATAATGGAAGGAATCTTTCTTGGCTTTTCAGAATAATCCACAATTATAAAATTAGATTCAAGATCCGAAGGTTAGACATTTGTTAAAAGAAGCCGCGTAATTCCAATAATATTATTTTGGAGTGAAAAGGTAAGACTTGTCATAGATATATGAACCTGATTATGAGAAGAACCTCTTGGTATCGACACCAAGCAATAGGTCAGGTAGAAGTGGTAGTTACAATACTAATGACTATGCTGATTAAACCGCTTATCCTTCAGAATTTTATTCCCAGAGTAGACCACCCTCAACAATACAGAATCTGAGTTATTATTTAAGACAAGCTGATGAAGATTTACGAAAATTATCAGCGAGTAGACCACCCTCAATAATAAAGAATTTGAGTTCTCATTAAAGACAAGCTTTTGAAGATTCACGAGAATTATCAGACAGAGATAAGTCCAGGGAGGTTTCTATAAGAATAATGTTATCAGGTAAAGAATCGGAAATAAAATCAATTCAAGAGATATTGAAATCTAATTAAAATAGGGTGGATCTCAATCCTGAAGTTATCGAGTCTGTGATAAGAAGTCAGAAATCTTATCGTCCTCTTATTAGTGACGCTACATCCTATAATTCTTCGTATATCAGTAAATTATTGGATCAACCCGATGATTCTTATTAATCTTCTGTGCACGTATCTCAGTTGTCTAAAAAGACCCGCTCTTCTGGAGTCTCGGGGTAAATGGATAATAGTATGACGATTCCTCCGGAATTGAGATTAGTATATCCGGAAGGACTTCCTCTGACATTACCCAAATATCTACCATATTTAAACCCGAGAACAGGAATCCGAGAGTATCCTCTTCCTAGTTCACTATAGTCAATAGATCCAGTCATCCGATAATTATTCAAAAAAAATCGCAGGGCTAAAGACTATAAGAAGGCTTTCAATAGGAAGAAGCTTACCGAAATATAAAAGAATTAAGCAGATTCCAGAGGGGTTTACATCTCGAAATCTAATATTCCTAATGCCGGAATGGGACTATTCGCCTCTAAGAAATACGATGTCGGAGACTAGCTAAAATTTCTTTATTATGGAGATGAATTGACATAATAATAATTACATAGATGGGAATTGGATTAATATAATAATTTAGCGACACATGCGAGTGTTCAGATCGGCACAGATCCCAACCGTCAATTGGTACCGGCTGATATGAACCAATACGCCATCAGAATTAATACAGGAGATCAGATAGGAGGCGTCAACTATTATTATACCAACAACGTGGTATTCAATACGAATAAGGATCCCGGTGAGGATGGAATCCATCTGATAGTGATTCGACCAATCACAAAGAACCAAGAATTATTTATTGAATATGGAGAGGAGTATACAAAATCATAATCTATTAGATGAAAAAAGGGGAAAGTAGGAAGGAATGGAGGCTTTTTTATATATTTGCTTTAATATATTTTTATTTATAATTATTATGTTTTTATTTTTTTAAAAAAAAGAAAAATCTTATTTTTAGGAAATCTGCAATTTGATTGGTTCAAATGATAAAATAATTTTTTTAAAAAAAAAAACTATTTAAAGTAAATTTTAATCTTGAAATTAATAATAATTAAAAAATTTTTTTAAATTTTTTCCTTTAAAATTTAAATTATGTAAAATCTTATTAAAAGTTTTTAGAATCCTTTCAAAGGAGGTTAATAATAAAAACCTCTTGATTCCAAAATTGTTAATTAATAAAGGGGTATGAGTCCTTTGAATGTCCCCGGGTAGATGTAATAAAAGATCTAACAATTCAGCAAATAGATCGTTCCTTAGAAGTCGGTGGAGTAGTAGTAGTAGTAGAATTTTTATGGAATTAATAATAATAATCTCTTAAAAAAAGCGGGCACCCCCAAGATCCCCTAGTAATCGGTCAATCGAAGTAAAGCGGTCAAGAAGTAACCCGCTAGTTAATTCAGTTTTAACGGGCATCAAAAATAGGTGATGCCCAAAGAAACTGTTCAAGAAAAGATTCCGTTCACCTAGAATCATCCGGTTCTCGTGGATACCAGTTTGATCGATGACGACGCCGGGTAAGATTAATTTTTTGTGAACCAGAATGATGATCAAACTATGGAAGTGGAAGAGACGACCCCGACCATCGAGTAAGAGTAAATCGAGTAGGAGAAAGTCTAGGAGATTCCGAATGAATCCTTGGAAGCCTAGAGCAACCAGATTTTTGGGGGAAAAAATTAACAACGACAGGAAGAAACTAAGTAAAAGTATATAGTGAAGCGAGAGAACGGGAAATTTGTGAGTACTAAACCCCCTGAATTATAAGTGCAAAAGATCAAGAAGGAAGAGAAAGTTTGGGACCCGAATTACTAGATCATCGCGGTGGAGTATCCACAGTTGTTGCCCATTGATCGACACTATAAGAAGAAGTGGATTGTCAGTTTCAAGTATCTGGATACGGCCACGGGGAAACGGCACAAGAAACAAGTGAGGTTTGGGAAAGCCGGGATCGAAGACTTCATCGATCATCACAATCTGTAACTCAAAGAGAAGTTCATGAAGAATCTGAGGAACCCCAACAATCCGTTCAAGGGCAATTTTTGGGCTCTCTAATTATTGAACATGTCGGATAATTTGGACAATAATTATCTATAGATCTTAAAATAATTATGAATTATATTTTATATATATATATCAGAATTTATTGATTTTTCTTTGATTATAAGGTAATTAATTTTAATCAGATTATTATTATTATTGAGGTATAGTTTTCTCAAAAGTATATGCGTCAATTCTCCATGCTGGAAGTGACATAGTGTCTCGATTCATGTGTTATTTCATGATAAATTTCATTTTTTTCTTTTCTTTTGTGAAACTTCGAGGAGTCAATTAATCAAATTTTATCTGTGCTAACTATCGAAGATATTCCTGATTGGAGATGTATGTTTGGGTCTCGGGATCGAAGTATTCCAATTCGACTTCAGAGTACTTTCGGGGTATGCCATAGGCTTCCGTTTCGGTCGGTAAATGTCTCGATTGAAAAAAATTATCGGCACGAAGTATCTCAGCGTTCTCCAATTATTGCTGGAACCACTCTTGATTTCTGGTGGGTTATTTGAACAACTTATAGTGCTAAGGTTATTCTAATTTTGACTATTTAATGAGCTGAGGAGAAGGTTTTGAATACTGGAACCATTGCGAGCGAGGTTTTTATTACATCACATGTTCGATTCGATATTTGAGTTCTTGGGCTCGTTATCGACTTCTTTTTTATTCTGCGGCTTCTCTATCAATTTATTACAAACGTTGTTCTTATTCGAGTTTTTCTTGTTCAATTTTTTGAAATAATTTCTAGAGATCTTCTTGTTGCTTTTACTTTTCTTCTTCTATCAGTTATTATTATTTTTTGCTTTACTTTTCTACCCATTCATTATTTTCGTCGAATATCTCCCATTATCTTTTAATTTTTTTCTCTGCTGTTTCTCGTTCAGTCTATAAATAGATGTTACGTCTCTTGACTTCTAATTCTTTTTACAATCGTTCTCGAGTTTCTTTCAATTTTTATGATTAGTCAATCAGATATTAGTCATATTCTTTTTTTTTTCTTTCTGATTCCTCTTTTTACTATTTTTTGGCTTCTTCTTCTTATTCTTCTTTCAGCTATATTTAATATCTCGCTTGTTTCTATTTCTCTTCTTCCTCTTACAGCAAAGTTGCAACTCTTTAGTTTTCTTATTCCTATTTAAACAATTCTGCAGCTTTTTTTTTTCGATAAAGGATGATCAACTAATTGGATAATCTCCGACCGATTTCTTATTTACGTCGTTCTTCTTCTTCTTTAGGTATTTTTTATTCAATAAATTCTTCAATGTCAATCGGATTTCGAGGAGAAACTATCATTTATTGTGGAAGATTTACTTCTATCTATTCTTATTTTTATGGAATATATTTGTATTTTAACGTAGGAACCTCATATTATTCAAATTAATACGGATTTTAATTCCTCGTTCTAAAAGCTGAATATGGTTGAGCTTCTAAAAATAAGTTTTCTTTCTATAAGAAGAAATCTCTATCCGAAATCGCATAATCGATAGGTTATTTCTTGAAAAGTTTTGTAATCCCTGTTTGTTCCTATTTTAGAGGATTCAAGAGAGGATCAATTTTTGATTAAAAAAAATTTTTAAAGAATGACATTTTTTTTATTTTTATTATTTATATTTTAAAAAATTTTTTAAAAAAAATAAAATTAAATATTATTTTTTAAAAATAAAATCAAATTTCATATAATCTATATTTAGGAAATTTTTTCTTATTTTTTTAAGATAAGTATTCATTCATGAAACGATTCTTCAATATAGCATCCTCCCAAACATCATAATCTTACTTATTAGATTGAGTTTCATTCTATTATAGCTAATTAATGATTAGTTTTGCGATTTATCGATGTTTCTTTCGGTGTTCTTGTGATATCTTTTATTTTTTCAGTTACGACTGTCGGAATTTATCTTCTTGATTCTTGAAATACTTGAACTCCCAATTTTTCTACTTTTCCACTTCGTGTTATAACCTCTTCTGATAGGGAGTTTTTTCTGCTACTTCTCGCTGATACCAGTTTTTAGCGCTCTATTAGTAAGGGAATTCGAAGGGTTTCTGCACAGCAAAAGGGTTGATCTATCCGGTTGCCAATTGGGTTCCAATACTTCCCAAGACAATGGGAGCCCAAACATAGGGAGTCTCTGCGAGATAAGCAGAGTTGATGATTTTTTATTCCGGAAGATACTTTCTTGAAGGAGGTATCCAGCCATGAGTATATTCTGACAAATTATCTTGTTCGGTATTGATCCAGGATGCTACTTTGGGAGAAATGAGCCCCCCAATGGTCTAAACATTTCCAAACAATAAATCCCACGGACTTCCCGCCGGATCCACCCATTTATTTATCAAATTGAATTTATTTTTAGATAACATTTTTAAAAAAATAAAAAAAATTTAAATTATGAAAATAAAATTAAAAAATTATAATTTAAAAAAATTTTTTTCATCTAAAATTTAGTTGGTTGAAGTATTTTAATTCTTTGAAAACCTACCCCATATAGTCTCTATTTCGCTGACTATAAGCTAGAGGATTCCTCAGAGTGTTCCACTGTATGGTGTTCTGTCCCAACAGATGTTCCATATTCTTGAAGGGTCGTCCTCGGAATTAATTTTTTTCTGATATCTCTAAGATATCGAGCTAATAAGGTCGATTGTTCTGGCGCTATCCATAGAGTAATTGTTCGGGAGGCAATTAAAGAGAGGGCTGGACCATTTGGAATAATTTCTTATTCTCTGGAATTGGGATAACTACGGGGGTAATGGGCTACTATTAAGTTGAGAGGATTTAATCCATGGTTTTCTTTTCTTCTGGCTAGTAATCAGAAACTTAATTAAGGTTTTATAATCTTGCGTCTTCTTTAATTTTCGCCAAGGTTGCTTCATATCTATTTTATTATTCTAATTATTGATATTATTATCTCTGTTCTTCTTTCAATCGATCGATATTGTCTTGTTGTCTTTAAAGCTCTGCAGCTTGATCTTATTTTTCCTGGTACAGACGATCAACGAGTTCTTAATTGCGTTCAGGCTCCGCATATTCACTGAGAGGTTATTTTTATTATTCAACCTTTGACCAATCAGCGATTGTTGATTCGGGACTTATTTCTTACCTAGGTTTCACAAATTTCGTCGACTATTATGTATCAAAAGCATCTTAAAAATCGCCAATATTTTTCTTTAATTTCTTTTAACTTTAAAACTATTCTTCCAATTATTATGACTCTACAGAATTCATGGGAAGCGGGTCATACTTGCTTGACTTTGGTTTTAATTAGTGTTCCTTTCGCTATTTTTCTTTCAATTAATCTAATTCAAGTTCATTTCGATAGATTTCTCCTTGTAAAGCCTCCTTAGCAAAATACTCCTTTAATTTTTCATCTTCTTCTAACCCCTATATATGCAATTTAGCATTGTATTTCTGATTTTATTGCTTTGTGATTGAGTCTTCAATTAGTTAATTCTCCAAAGCATAATTACTCTCCTGCTTATTTTTTAATTTGTTTAATTTCTTATTATAATTATATAATTAACTAGTATAGTCAGACATACTTTTTTTTTTTATATATATATTTTTGTATTTTATTTTTTTTAAAAAATTTTTTATTTTAAATATATATTATATAAATTATAATATTTTTTAATAAATCATATTTGAGGATTCTATAATCTATTGGCTAAATAATTTTATTATGCTTCCAGGGGTTTATCAATATATTATTATTCCTGATCCATTTATTCTTGTCGAGGGTCTTCTTCGATATCCATTTTATCATCCTGTTATTTATTCTTGAGATATCCTTTAAATTATTCCACCTTCTCTTATTTCTGTTCTTCTTCGTCATACTCATATTCTTCATCAAAATTCTCTTCGTCATCATCATCATTTTCCACCCCTTCGTTGTTTTTCATTCTTCCGACCTTTTGAGGATCGTTGAAGGGGTTTTAATTATCATTGGCTAAAGGTTTCTTGATATTTGCTTGGAACCCCTTATGTCTCGCATTTTCATGTTTAAAGGCTTCTTATTAGAGTCGTTTTTTCTGAGCGCCTTCGGAAATTTATTTTTTAAATTCTTATTAAGTGGGCAATGCGTCAAGATTATTTTAATCGATGTACCTATTCATATTATTAAGGGATTCTTTGAGATAGGCTTTCCCTTCATTTCTCAAGAATCGAGGTAATTCTTGAATATAATCATTGCCGATCGATTATAATAATTATAATCCCTCTTCCTTGTTAATTCCGAATAACGTCTTGAAGGATTCTTTGAAGAAGTCAGTGGCTACTCCATAGGTTTCCTTTACTTTATTGGTCACATATCGAGAGATGTCTCCCACATGTCCCTGAGAATTATTTATACTCCCTAACATTTATTTCCCGAGATTCCACCCCATTCTTCCGATAGTGTTAGCAACCAGAGATCCAAATCCGGTTCCATACGCAGCTGACGCTACAGCACCGGCAATGTTCCAGACCGACGGAACTCCGAGCATAAACATTTTTAAAAAAAATAATATTTTTATTTTATAATTATATTATATTAAAAAATTAATATTTAATTATTTTAAAAATTTAAATTTAATTAAAAAATTTTATATATTAAAAAAAAAAAAAAAAAATGAGTTAAATGTTTTAACCCAGCAACATGCCGATGATGAGTCTTGGGAGTCCCTTACCCAACCGATATATTGGGACGATTCCCATCACCGATTAATTAGGAAACATGATCAACAATTAAATTTATCAAGACCGGTCAAAATATTTCCGATCCAGTTAAAATTTACCGACCTACTTCGAATCAGCAGATCAATATAATTATTAACCGTCAGAAATGGATTTAGAAGATTGATGATTATAAAAAATGATGAATAATTTAAAAAATAATTCTATAAAATCATATAATATACATAAATACATTTTATTTTCATATCAAAATTATTTTATCAAAATTTCGAAACACCTCATCCGTTTATTTATTAATATAGAGGAACGGCCTTTATTTATTCTGATCTTCTTTGAATAAATCCACTATGATTTTATCCCAGACTTTGATATTATTATAAAAATTATCTTATTTGATAGATTTCCAGTCTTCCGAATTCAGTTTGAAGAGAAATAACCCCGTATAACAAGAACGGAAAACAGTCGGCACCAATAAAAACTTCTGAGCGGTGATGATGATACTAATAGTACCTCCTTGATTCAAGAGATGGCGACGATTGAACAAGAGATTCAAGAGAACCGGATTTTACCTATTACTGTGTAATTGATCGATATAATCATCAATTATAATTAGCATCTGAGGTCGATTCAGGGACTATTTATTGAGTTCGTCAATCTTTTAGAATATCCACTACAAACTGAACGTCTAAGACCAGCAGTCTTTATTGAGTCCGAGTTTTTCTAATTTGGGAGGAGTGATAAAAATAACCATGTCATACTTCTTGAAATAAAATTGAGGATCCAGTAACAGCTGTTAGATGAGATAAGTTTTACCACTACCCGGCTTTCCGATCAAGATATAGAGAAAGGAACTCTGGAGAGGATATTCAATCTCCACCCCCTCTTTCTTCTATAAGGGAGGGACTTGTATCTTTAATTTTCCTTATTCTAATTAATACATTGTAAAAAAATTAAATTATTAAAAAATATATAAATTTAAAAAATATAATTTAAATTTTTTTAAAAAATTTTTTTATCAACAAAAAATGGAATCTTAAATTATCAAAACAAGCGATTAGAAAGAAAACTAGAAGCCCTTCTTTAAACCGGTAGTTTTCTTATTGATAGAAGTGGCCGCTCGATGGCTCCAGGACTTTAAATTTGATAGTGCCATTCACAATTTGGAATAATTAAAAATGGACTTGAGTCTGATTGAATAATTGATCAAGAATAGAGATAAATTAAAATTAGATGAAATAAAATTAGAGACACTGAAAAACATCGAATAAATATTGAAAGAACGATATCAATAATATTTTATATGAAAAAAATTTCAAATTTGATCTAAATAATAAGTTATCCAATTTTTACTTGCATATTAAATTTGAGTATCGATTTCTTTACTATTATTAATTCGTCTGATAAATTCTTTAATTAATTTCCTGACCACTGATTTATTCGTTTCTATACGAAAGGTCACCATTTCATATTTATTTGCAGGTTCGAGGGCTTCGTCTTCCTGATCCAGTTCCCAATTTCCAAGATCCCATTTTGCCATCCAGAGAAACTTTTTACTGTTATAATCCTTCTTATATCCGATTCTAACCATGCCTTAATTTAATTATAATTTAAATTCTAAGATATTATACTTGAATCCTGAATGTAGACTAAAGAGCGTCTCTTTCCATAAAAACCCGGCTAATTATTTCACAGCTACGGACTCGTCAACAAATTATTTCACGACTTGTGGATTCTTGAAATACGCGGTGATATTTTATTTCTAAACCAGGGTCTTGTTTGGTTAGCTTTTAATTTCATCGTCAGAAGGATAAATTTCTTGGAGATCGTTCTCTTTGATATATTAATTGAGATTCCCAAACATTTTTTAATTTAAAAAATATAAATAAATTTAAAAAATATTTTTTGTTTAATTTTAATTCAAGATATTTAATTTTTTTTTATTATTATATATATATATATAATTAAATTTTTTTATTATTAAAAAATATTTTAATTAAAAAATATAATTAATTAATTTTTTTTTTAAAAATTTATTTTTAAAATTTTATAAAATAAAAAAATTACAAAAATGTCTCAAGTACCTTTTCCTCCTTCCATTGACTTCTCACTCATCAAGCCCAAAGGATATAGTTCACAGATCGTCAACCGAGAATTCACCCCTGCGCCGTTCAATGCCAACATTGCTCAGTAAGACCTCATCCGATTTTTAATTAACCAACATCGAGGGTTCTGGGATCCGTATACCGCTTATTTCGATGTGGAGATTGACTTCACCGGAATGAGTCCGGTTGGGTGCCAATAAATTGACGGAAGTGCGCACTCCTTGATTTCAAGACTCTAGATTTATGTGAACGGTACAAGTCTGGAATTAATTGATGAATACGACTCCTTGATGCACTTCTTACACGATATGTAGATGAGTTCCGAGAATAAGAAACTCAAACTCAGTGAAGGAGTGGGAATAGAATATTCAAAATCAGCCTAGACTTCTAGCTACGCTTAATAGATTCGTGCCACCTGGAATCTCCTCTATACCGGATAAGTTGGAGCAGTTTAGAATCAGGTTTTCACGACCATGCCAAATCAATGGCTCATGTAATCTTGCACTCCCGCTCAATTATAGGACACCACACTCTTTCCCTCGGGAGGTGCTCCTTTTAATTAGGGGATCACTGCTTTGGCTCAAGGATCTAATGTGGAAACAGCAAAAGAAAATTTTTTCGCTATTCTCAGTCATCTAGAACCATATCTTTGGGAAACTTCCAACAGCGTGTTAATGAACTTGATAGATCCCTTGATCTTGGGAACCGGAGCTGCGGGATAAGGACTCGGGTCTACTTAATATATGCCCATTCAACGAATCGAGGGTAATCTCTATTGGTAAGATACAACCTTCAGTCCAGTCAATCAAGTCAGCTATCTGAATAAGAATTTTCAAGGGACGGTCTAGAATTAATTCTTCTCAGAAAATTTCTCCAATGTGAATTTTGAATAACGGTTTTCCACCAACTACACTTAATTACATGTCAAGAATGGAAACGTGGGAGCCTAGAGTAACATCGTGGTGGCAAGTTTCCAATTTCCCCTAGGTAGTAGTATCCTGGGGACTCTCCTCCCTGGAGATAGCTATAAATATATTCCATTTTCAGCCCTCCCTGACTTGGTGATCGAATTGACCCTCAACAAGTATGCGTTCTTCACCAGCGGATATCTGGAAGATAATCAAACCGTCTTTGGAGCAGGGGCTTCATATTCCGATCTTGCTTGCAAGAAGATCCCTGTCAATCAGTAATTGAGAACCTGGAAGATCAACAAACTGAGTCTCATGGTGGATATCATCCTCTTCGACGATCAAGCCATTGAAGATATGGTAAATGCTCAATTAGTGACAAATGGAATCCTCTTGCATACCTGTGGATGGACCCTGGCACTGAAACAAGTTTTTGCCAATACCGGTTAATGTGCAGGGAACTTCCAGATCAATTATGGATTCGAGAGTCTTAAAGCCATTTTCATCATGTACGAATTGAACGACTTCCAACAATTTACTTTCTGTCGTAAACACTTCCGGTGTAGTCGAAATCTTACGAGTCTCCAATTGAGAATCGGAGACAAGATTTATCCCCAGACTCCCATAACCGGTCATGGAGGAAACGCTGTTAAATTTAATTTGGTTACTCGTACTAATTAATAATTTGTCTAGGAATTATATAAGGCGTTCAACAAGTAATTCACCATCAATAGTGAATGTGCTATAAACATGGCTAACTTTGCGCCAAATAAACGCAACTATAATGTGAATCCTATTTTGACAGCTTTCTTCCAAGGAGGAGGTCATGGATGGACATTCTAAGCAGATTGTCATGTGAACCTTGGTTAGACTCTGCTTTATGAAAATCAATTGAGAGGAATGGCGGTTTATTGTGTGGCACTTGATGTATTGGGGAACGATAACAACGTCATGGGGGGTGTCGATACGAAGATGAATGTGCCGTTCAACATTCTCATCACCACTGATACGACCGATACTGGTCCTTGGTCTTAAGACGGAAATCCCGCACATATTGATCAACAAGCCGAAAGAGAAGTAACAGGGTAATTCTGGTGTTATTACGATTGTTTGTATCTCTTCAAGGCCGGATAGGCTCCTTAGAAAATAGGGGCTTAATGAAATTATTTCATTCAATTTTTTAATTTTTTATTTTTTGTATTATTTAAATTTTTTAATTTTAAAAAACATAAAAAATAAAAAAAAAGAAAGAATATTTTTAAAAAATATTTTAAAAATCAAGTTTTAAGATATAATTTTTCAATTTCTGTGAGTTTTTAAGCAGGTTTAATTTGAATTTCTGATTTCTCATCCTGTGTTTCTTTATCTTTCTTCTTCTGACTTTTTTTCTTCGAAGCATCTTTTTCACTATCGGTCCAATAACTTTTAGCCAAAACCACACACTGGTCTTCGGTAAACCAAGGAGTGAATCGCTTGTGCCACATGACGACGTCTTCTAGTGTCCGATTCTTGATCCACTATTGCATGGCTTCCTTGGAATGATTCTAATAGCGATTCATTTTTTTTTATTTGTTAATTTTTTTAATTATTTTTTAATTAAAATTATTATTTTTTTTTATTAATTTTTTAAATTAATTATATATTCATATTGTTAGAGTTTTTTAAAAAATATTAAAGAAAAATGTAGTAACCCTTAACATTTTGGTAAAAATTTAAAAAATATTCAATTCCGATTGTTTCGGGAATTTGACTCGCTCTGGCGGGAAGTTATGCAGGATAACTCAATTAAAAAAATAGAATCGAATAACAATATCGAGATCTCCAGTAAGGATATACCGATTTATAAAATAGTGAAAAGTGGAATAAACGTTTGAGCTCTGATTTGAATCTTCAACGATAACTAAATTATGATTAACTCTAGAGTCGGGATTAATATATTGCTGATCAACTGCTAGAGAGTAAATAAAAGTTGAGTGACTTGTTGAGGAAACAAGGAATAATGGCAACCTAAGTAGTGGCTCGAGAGGAATAACTTCGCAACGAATTGCGAGATCAGAAATAAAACTATGAAACTCAAGTATAGGAGCTGGAACTCTCAAAAATGTGGAATAAAAGTGAAGAACGCACGAATTTAGAAGCATAATTCTATCATAAGTTTAAGGTGATCGAAGATGAATTATATAAAATAAGGAATGAAAAATTAAATTAAGCCGAAGAATTGAGGAAACTTTAAAACCTGACTTCCCAGCAGGAAATAGAAAATTAAAGAATAAAAACAGATTTGAGAGTCAGTTAATTCAAGAATAAAAAACTTAAAATCGATATCGGTCAATAAAACTTATAAGACTTGTGGATGTTGAATAGAAATTCAAATATGATAGAGTAGGAACTTGCAGAAGCAAGAGAATTATAAAAAAATGCCGAAATCTGGATTAACAAGATAACCAATATGTGGAACAACACCATTACCCGTAGACTTACCGATGATTAAATTAGAGAAAATCAATACGCATTAAATAACATTTTATAATTTTTCATCGAAAATATTAAGAGACCCGTTTTCCAGAGCGGATATAATCGCAAGGAACTTGCTAATTTAATAAACGAAATAAAAGATGAAGATATCAAAGAAAAAATAAGAGATTTATCAAGATAAATTTTATATAAATTTTTTCCATCTTAAGTATGATTTTTTTTAATCTAATTTTTTTAATAAATTCTCATAACATTGATTCAATATCGTCCACTAAATTTTGATCAATTTATTCTTTCTAACTTTGTGTCAGTGCAAGAGCTCCCGTCACCAAAGGGACTATCAAGGGCCCCCAGGTATCCAAAAATGCTGGAATTCCAGGGGCTCCCCTATCAATCGCCCTCTTGAGTTTCTGGAATAAACTCAAATTGTCTCTATAAGGATTTAATTTTTACAATCCACTATATAAAGCACCAAAAACCTTCCGAGCTGGATAGGTTGCCACTCGATAAGTAGCGACCGAGCCTCGACCTATCGATCCCAAAATTCGTCTTATAAATCCTTCTCTTTTCTTGAATCTATTGTAATACCGATAACCTCCATATCCCGCGAGGCTTCCTAATCCCGCAACCGCTAGAGCTTTCAAAGAGGGTCGTAAATAAGACATGAATTTCTCATAATTTGAAATTTAAGGAGGAGAGGTGGATTTAACAAGAGGAAGTTTCTGGTCTTCGATCAACTTCTTATAAGCCATGGAGTTGAGAATGGCTCGATTCTCAATTATCCGGGCTTTGTTTTCCTCCAACTTTTAAACTGTGTCCTCAAATCCATTTTTAGTAGGTTATAAATATAGCATTTTATTTTTTAAATTGAATTATTTTTTAATTATTTTTTTTTTTTTTTAGAAAATTTTTTAAATTTTAATTTCAAATTTTAAACATATAACTATATACAAAAAAGTAAGTAGTAAAAAAAAAAAAATTATATCAATTTTATTATTATTACGATACTTAACTCACATTTTCTTTAATCGTATTTTGATGAATATGTTAACAAATATCACTCACAGTTTCTATTTTCTTATTCAATTATTTTTCACATTCGATATTATTTTTAAATAGCTTATCAGTCGTAATTTTATTATAAAATATTTTCAAAGCTGCCATTAACACCGTTATAACTATACTGATCAATATGGCAATCAATTATTGAGATTACTGGTTTATGACAGTTCCTAAACCCGTAAAATTCAAAGTATTGACAGTTTGATTCATTTTTTTTTTTTTAAATTTTTTTTAATATTTTTTAAATTATTTTTTTATAAAAAATTAATAATAATTTATTTTTTCTTTTTTTTAATATAAATGACTTAAAATTTATAAGAAGCGGTTCTATAAAAGGAATTGAGAGACCTCCGAGACGAAACTCCCACACAACTGGAAATGGCAGTCTAAAACTAAATCAGTAAATTTTAAAAACAAATTCCCATGCACGAATAATTAAAAGTCAAATAAAATTCAAACTGGAAAAAATTCTTACTGACTCTTGCCGGATTAACCGCGGGGGGAGTGGGCAGTTATTACTTACATAAGAGATTCAAAAAACCGAAACCGATACTCCAGTTGAGTTAAAGAGAATTAAAAAAACTTGAATATAATAGACAAAAGCAGGAGATAGCCGAAAATTTTTAAAAAAACATAAATTTCGTTAGATCAGTTCCCAACATGTTCAAGGAAAGTGCTTAAGACGTGGGAAGAGATATCTTCGGGCTCGGTTATAATTTGTGGAATAGAAAATATTTTTTTTGAAAATTTTTATATTTTATTTATTACTGTTGTTTTACATAATTACTGTAAAAAAAATTTAAATTCTTTTTATATTAAATAAAATATGCATAAAAAAAAAAAAAGTGGATAGTATGAACAAAAAACATTTTAACAATAAAAAATAAACTGATTTTCTTATAATTCATTTTTTCCTCAACTTCTATGCCGTCGGCCTTTTTTTCTGCGATACCCATGTACGTAAACAGTCTTGGCGTGTTTTCTTATTCGATGTTTCCTCCTCTTGGTTCGACATCTCCTTCTCTTCTTGTAATGACATTTCATTTTTTTTTTAAAAAAAATTAATTCTTTGTTTAATTTTTTTATAATTATTTTTTTATTATTAAATTAAAAAATAAACAAAAAATATATATATATATAATAATTATTATATATAATATTTAAAATTTCCTTGTTTTTTTTCACTTACTATTTAGAAATATTCTGATTATTTAAATTGCTTGTTAAAATTTTTTAATCCGACCGTCAAGTTTGCTATGTACTTCTGCCGAAGTCGCATCGAAATATCTTTATTCGTCTTCCTCAATATTCTTTTACAAACTCTGTATCTTCTTTTCCAAATCACGAGGTTTTACCTGCTAGTACTCCGTATTATTTCCAAACACCACCTCGGTAGCGAATTATAAGTTATCGTTATATCCGGCATTCAACCAATCTTATAATGCCTAGACTCCTGATAAATTAAATATTTTCTTTCCGACCGCCTGAACTTAATTTGGATATTTCTCTCCAATATACGATCCGGTCAGGTGTCCTCCAACAGCCGCTATTGCTGTTAATCCCGCCAATTTTGCCAATGGTCCAGCTGCTGCAAGTCCTGTTTTAATTCTGTTTGCTAAAGTTGCGGTACCCGCTGTGGCTCCAGTAGCCGCAATAACATCCTGGGCTGTAATCCCCTCTGAGGAGGGTGCATTAGTTTTTATAGAAATTGTGGGGGTTCCAGTGAAATCGAGATTTTATATTTCATCTACTTGGGTGACCCTCTTTGGATTCACAATCCCTTTATTCCCTTTGAGGCCTGTTGTCATTGCTGAAATTTAATTCACGGGGACTCCCTCAGCAAACATCTTTTACTATAAATTAATCAATTCCTGTTAGGTATATACTCGGCCTTCGTATGCTTGCATCTTTTTGCCTCCAGTTAAATGTCCAAGCGGATTGATCGGATTGTTAAAAGCGTCTAAGTAAGAAGTCATCATTGAATACGCTCCGGGAATTGAAGCAAGGACTCCAGGAATCAGAGAAACTCCTCCTGATCCATAAGCCGCTAAAACAGTACCTAAAACCTTGACTACTTACATACCCTGAGGATTCAGGAGAAAATTCTTAATTCCCTATATCCCACTCGGTATGACTCTTCCTAAATAGCCCATAAAAGCTGAAAATTTTCCTTGTTTTTGGGCATTCATTTCAGTCGTCGCTTACTACATCTCGGCTTCTTTTTTCGCTGTTTTCCCATAATCTATCTTCTAAACCCTTTCCATAAATTAAAGAGCAATTCTCAAGACATTCATATATCTATCTAATTCTTCAGGACTTCTCGAATTTATTATCAAAATCTGAGATAATTAACTTATTTGATCGGAACTAAACCCTTCATACTTGTCATAGATTCTTCGGAGCACCACCAAATATTATTCAAGAGCAGGATAGAACCCTTTGAGATTCATCGCTACCCAAACTAGAAGCAAATAAAGAGGTCCAGCATATTACCACCGACTGTTGACTAATTAATATGTTAATTTCTCGATCTCATAGGATTATCGGGTCCCTTTGAAACTAATTTTTCGACCTAATTTATTATACCATCGATCGGCTTGTTAGGCTTATTGATTAGCTTGGTATCGGCCATAGAGATTGGCAACCGAAAGTCCGATATTTCCCAGATTCGGTTTGATCATCCTCTCCCATACTTTACTGAGCAAAGAGGGCTTCTCTTCTATTATCTAATGAGGGGTCGATTAATTAAAATATTAAGGAGGAGGAGGATACATTTAATTATAAGCTAATTAGGGAGAGATTGGCTGGTGCTTTACTTTTTGAATTCTCTTCTTAGTTTTACGTTTCGCTTTAGCCATTTTTTTAAATTTTTTAAATAATTTGTAAAAAAAAATTTAATTATTTTTTTATTTTTTAAAATATTAATTTTTTATTTCGTAAAATTAAAATATGTAATATAAAACATTAAAAAAAAAATCATTTTTAAATATTCTTTCTCATCAAACTCACGAAATCAACTCTTTATTTCGGAAAGAGCTAGCCAGTTGCCTTCTTGGAAGGAGGGGTCTCAAACTCTTAGACACAACTCTTCCACATATCTTCATCCGAATCAACCGTCTCTTATTATTCTTTCTTCTCCACTGCTATCTTCTTCTTCTTCTTCTTCTTCTTCTTTTCCATACTCATGCTCATATTCGTAATATGCTTCCTCATATCGTCTATCAAACTTTCTCTCTGTTTCAAATCTTACTCATACCCAAGGAGTCTCTGTCCTTAATCAAAGATCTTCTTCTCTTTATCAAACCCCTTTTCTTATTCCATCTTTAAATCAAAAGTCAAACAAGTATTCTAGATGTTGAGTTCCTCAATTTCACTCCTCTTTACCGTGACACTCATTTAGAGATGTTCATAATCTCTTTCAGATCGGACTCTCAACTTTTCGTTCTTCAGAATCAATTCCTTGTTCTCTGCCTTCAAGAGGTTTCTCTCTCTCAACCAATCTTTTTCGCTATATTCCATCTCCCGAATGATTTTCTCTTTATTAGCCTCAACCAACTTGAACCCCGCATCAATTTCTTGATATTTCAAACAAACATTCTAGAGAGTAAAGCTCTTGTAATGTCCAGGTAAAATTCCATTCTCTCCTTCATATCCTTGGTAAGGTTATCTAGTTACGGGGTCTCTCACTATTTGCAACTTCTTTTCCACTCTCTCCTTCTACATGAAAAAGGTAAGGCACTTCAGACAGAAAGAAGTACCTTATTCGGTTATAATCGGTTCTTTCATCACCCCATGACAAATATTACACCTCAATAAGTATTCTATGTCTTCCATAGCTAGTGGCAACTTCAATACTTCATCACAATGCAAAGAATTATCTATTTCTACTGGCACCTAAACTTCTTACTCATCTTCAATCTACATTTTTTGTTTTTTTAATTTTTATTTCTTGAAAAAAAAGCTTGATTTTTTGAATTTTTTATTATATATTATTATTGTAATTAATTTTCTTTAAATTATATATAATTCACGATGAAATAACCCTTTCTATAATAGAATTATTTAAATTAATTCTGATGAATTAATTTTTTATTATAATAGAATTATTTTAAATTAATTCTATTTCATGAGTATTTTATTATTTAAAGCAATTTTTTTTAATTAATATTTTATAATATAAAAATTTCAAACAAAATAAGAAATAAAACCATAAAAAACAACAAACAAATGACGAATTTCTCAGCCAAATCAGATTACAACAATGATAAAGAGTTCTCGATTCCTTTCATTTCTCCTGATGTAAGTGATGTAGAGAGGTTTAAAGACTGGACCAGAGAATAATTGATTTAACAAAGTGTTCTCTTAGAAGCTTAGGTTGCAGCCCTGAAAGAAGCTGTCGAAATATTCTCAATGGAGAAAGAAGTTTTAGGCAATTACCTTGCGAATGTAATCGAAATGAACCCAGGAATGAAGTACCCTCACGAAATGAAGATCAAGAAACACAAGAAACACAAGAATCGAAATTTTAAGAAAGAAAAGAAAGACCTCTAAAAGAAGCCTGATGATAAGGATGATCATGAAAAAGGTCCAGAAACCTTGTAAATAGTTTGAGTTTATTAATATTGAGATTTATATTCATCTCCTCTTTCTTTTTTATGGTTTATATATCTTTTATATCTAAAAAATTCAAAATTCAAATTATTACTGTATAATTAATAATTAATTAATTAATAA
>ERZ1292630.1264-Hain-H41-02um-R3-1264-length-25077-cov-50_pt1 | contig 25077 bp, 24 predicted proteins | sample MGYA00564408_ERZ1292630 | MGnify/ENA primary metagenome ERZ1292630 (study PRJEB36523, sample SAMEA6512641) | groundwater metagenome | collected 2019-01-08 | study: AquaDiva: Metagenomics assemblies of 32 groundwater samples
CTGCCGCCCTGGACCTGTGCTATCTGGCGGCCGGGCGCTTTGACGGATTCTGGGAGCGGGAACTCAAGCCCTGGGACACGGCTGCCGGAGCGCTGATTGTCCGCCAGGCCGGCGGTATGACCACGGATTTCAAGGGCAATGAATACAACCTGTTCCAAGATAAAGAAATATTGGCCGGTAATAAATATATTCACCAGCAGATGTTGAAGGTCATTACTCGCTGTTAGAGTATACTCGTTACAGCGAGTTATCCCGCACATAAACGGTTTATCATCTCCGTGAAAAAGTGGGTGGTTACTCTGCCGTGTATGTGCGGGGTAAATCACAGATAGGTAATCATTACCACTTCGATTTTGTTTGCCTCTTGAAATGTAATTGACTATATTAATGCAATGCAACAGGATGTTTATAATCAATTCAAAAATATCATAGATTCCAAGCGGGTCTTTGATTCACCCGAGGCGCGGATTGCTTCGTCCTATGATGCCTCGCGTAAACAGCATCTGCCTGATGTTGTTGTCAAGCCGGTCAATGCCAAAGAAATATCCGAGGTGCTCAAGGTGGCCTACGCTAATGCAATTCCGGTCTATACCCGGGGCGCGGCATCGTCTGTCACCGGCTCGGCTGTGCCGGTTAAGGGCGGGATTGTCCTGGATACCTCGCTGATGAATCGCATCATTGAGATAAATCCAGTCAACCTGACGGCCACGGTTGAGCCGGGCGTGGTCGTGGCTGATTTCCAGGCAGAGGTGGAACGCCAGAATCTATTCTATCCGCCTGACCCGGCCAGCGCCGAGTTCTGCACTATCGGCGGCAACGTCGCGACCGGCGCCGGCGGCCTGCGCTGTATCAAATACGGCACTACCCGCGATTATGTCCTGGGCCTGGAAGTGGTCCTGGCCGACGGACGGATTATCCATACCGGCAAGGGCACATTGAAAAGGGTCTCGGGCTATGACCTGACCCGCTTGATGGTCGGCTCTGAAGGCACGCTTGGCGTATTTACTAAAATTTACCTGAAACTCATCCCCAAGCCGCGCGCCCAGTCAACCATTGCCTCTTTCTTTAAAGATTCTGAACAGGCCATCAGATTCAGCATTGACCTCTTGAGTAAACGTATCCTGCCCCGGGCTATGGAATATATGGATGCGCTGTCATTAAAATCAGTGGCAAAATACAAGCCGGAACTGCAGGTCCCGCCGGATGCCCAGGCCATGCTCCTGATTGAACTGGACGGCGCGCCGAATGATGTGGATGAGCAGACCGGCGAAACCCGGAAACTTCTTCAAGATGCCAATCCCATTATGTCCAAGAGGGCAGTCAGCGAAAAAGAGGCCGAATATCTCTGGTCTATTCGCAAGTCCATCTCTGCGGCTCTGTTCTCCATTACCGCGCAAAAGGTCAGTGAGGATATCTGCGTGCCCAGAAGCACTATCTCCGACATCCTAAAGGTTATCAGTCAGATAGAGGTGTCTTCCGGAATACCCATTGCCACCTTCGGGCACCTGGGTGACGGTAATTTCCACGTTAACTTTCTTGTTTCATCTGTGGAACACGAGAATAAACTCCCCTCGGCGCTGAACCGATTATTCACCAGGACCATTGAGTTAGGTGGCACGCTTTCAGGCGAGCACGGCATCGGCATGACCAAGGCCAAATACTTCCCGCTGGAATGGGGCCCGGATGAGATAGTTATATTTAAGCAGATAAAACAACTCTTTGACCCGAAGAATATCCTGAATCAGGGGAAGATATTCGGATAAAATATCGCCACGAAGACACGAAAGGATAAACACGAATAATACGAATGGAACGAATCTCACGAATAAGAGATAATTTTATTCGTCTTATTCGCCATATTCGTGTGATCCGTGTTCTTATTGGTATTTGCGAGCATTAGTGGTAAGATAATGAATATTACAGAATTACAAAAAGAATTAGACCGTTGCGCCAAGTGCGGGCAGTGCCGGTCGGTCTGCCCGGTCTTTCTGGCCTTGAAAGACGAGACCCTGGTAGCCCGCGGTCGGATGGCGATTATCCAGGCGCGGTCTGTTGCATTGTCATTGCGAGGGAGTCCCACTGGGACGACCGAAGCAATCTCAAATCAGACCGGATTGCCGCGCTCATCCGACGTCACGTCTGATTCGCTCGCTCCGATGCTCACGAGCGGAGCGCCCCGTATCCCTTCAGGGCATCGGGACGCAATGACACAAGAGGCGGATTCTTCGCTATATACCAAGATACTACATACTTGTTTAATGTGCCGGCGCTGTGAAGAGAATTGCCCGTCACTGGTTGAGACCGGTGCGGTCTTCAAGTCAGAGCGCCGGAGAATAGCGGATGAAAAAGGCCTGCCGTTATTGTTGAGGTTAGGATTCATCTGGGTCCTGCCCAATCGCTGGATATATAACAGCGTGATGCGCCTGACGTCTCTGGTCAGTCGGTTGTTTAGCCGTAGCCGTGCGCCGGTTCGTCATTTACCACTATATTTTGCCAACCTATTCCAACGTATGCCTCGCCTTGCTCCCCGGTCTGCTTTGGAGATTTACACGCGCTCTACGCTCCACGCTCTACGCTCTACGCCCGTCACGATATTCCTCGGCTGTGCCGCCAACTACATCTATCCGGAGATAATAGAAGCGCTGACCTCTATCCTGGACCAACTTAAGATTCCCTATGTTATTCCACAAGAACAGGTCTGTTGCGGTATGCCGGCATTATTATCCGGTGATGAGCAGTCCGCAGATAAACTGGGCCGGATAAACCAAGAGATATTCAAGACCGAAACGGTTATCACGGTTTGCCCGACCTGTAACCGGATGCTGGCTGAAGAATATGAGCTCAAGGGCGTTAGGGTAATGGATGCATTTGAGTTCTTAAATGAGGTATCCAACTTCCAACTTCTAACTTCTAACATCCAAACTCGTACCGCCTACCACCAACCCTGTCATTCAGCCGGCACCAAGGCGCCGGAGATTATCAAGGCATTCCTCAAGGCCAGCACTGATTATCAGGAGATTGATGATGTCTGTTGCGGCGGCGGGGGACTGTTTACCTTCAAGTATCCTGAACTCTCAGATATGATTGGTCAAAGGCGTATGGAGACGCTTTTATTACCTGAAACCTCTAACATGAAACCTGTAACCTTTTATGTCGTCACCAACTGCCCCGGCTGTATGATGCAACTGGAATATCTGCTATCGTCCGGCAAGCAGGGCATCCGGGTCCGGCACATCCTGAATCTCATTACGGACGCACATAAAACGGGTTGCCCCGTTCCACATACTCAAGAGTAGATTTCTTATCCGCTTCCGGGATGTTTAACTCAAACGGCATCTCGACCGCATTAGCAATCCGGCTGGTCAGTTCCAGCCCGAATTGGCCCATGACCTTCAGTCCAGCCGGGCTGGTCAGATGGATGCCATCCAGTTTGGTATGCCCGTAGATGCCGCTGGAGCGGTTGAGCGCGATAGACGGGATTCCCTTTTCATTAAACGGGATATTGTCGCTGGAATAGGGCGCGTGCTGAGTGTTGACTGGCAGACCTTTTTCCTTGGCAAATGAGTCCACGAAATTAGCCATTGACTCGTGCCCGCAGATGACCGTGCCGTTATTTCCGAAGATAGTGCCGGCCACGTCAAAGTTGATAACCAGTTTCACTACCGGCGTCTTGAGCGAAATCGGCGGCTTGGGCCGGGCCAGTTCCTTAGAGTGCTGTTTGGTATATGCCCAACTCCCTTTCAATCCAAGTTCCTCGCTGCCGAACCAGATGAACATCAGGGTCCGCTTGGCCGGATGCTTGGCAAAGTATCGGGCGAATTCGGCAATGCTGACCGAGCCGCCGCCGTTATCCACGCTGCCTGGGCATTTATTGACGCTGTCATAGTGCCCGCAGATGATTATCTTTTCGTTGGGCAATTCCGTGCCCGGGATAGTGGCCATAACATTGCGCGAAGTGGCCGGTAAATCCTTTTGCTTTAATATCACCCGGACGGTTCGGGCTGATTTATGCATCAGTTCCAACGCGTCTTCATAATTCAACGTGATTGAAGGAATCCGGCCATAGGCCTTGATAAAGAGTTCATTTTGCTTAAGTTGGAGCAGCGCCGGCGCCGGGCCTTGGACCCGGATGATGGCCTGGGTTTTATACTGGCGCAGTTGTTGGTGCATGGTCTTGGTGACCGCATTATAGGTCAGCGCTATTTTATTCCGGGCTGTCTTCAGGTGGCTCGGCTCTGACGAAGTGATATGGACCAGTTCGGCGGTGATGCCCTTATCAGGCGTGGAGCCGCTGTTGCCGATTACGGCCGCTTCGTATTTCTTGCGATAGGGCGTTAATACCTCCAGAGATGCCTTGATATCCTTAAAGGACTGTATCCGGAAGGTTTCTTCCCTGGGCGTCAGGCCGATAGCCCGCAAATATCGTTTCAGGATATCAGCCGCTTTCTTCTCTTCCGGCGTGCCGCCCAGCCGGGGGAATGACAGCCGCTTCAATAGTTGGAAGGCATTGTGTTCGTCAAAAACTATATTATTCATATATTCCCATTTCTCCTTTTTTTGCCCCTGATGCTTGCTTAAGTTTTTCAATGAAATCCTCGCGCACCGGGTAAAAGATATCCAGCATCACAAACGGCTCATCGCCAATACAAGTGTCGCTGTGTGAAACATTGGCGGGGATACAGTAGAAATCCCCCTTCTGCACGACTCGCTCCTCATCCCCGATGCGCAACACGGCTTTGCCAGTATATACTAGGCCAATTTGTTCGTGATGATGAGAGTGCATCGGCACAGTATGACCAGGCAGTGTTGCATTGAAAACCATCATCATCTTTTCGCCATGAAGACCAGTAAGAATAGTTGTTTCAAGCCCTGGCATTTGGGTAAGTTTTGGGGCATCGGCTGGATTGACAAAGTATGGAATCTTTCCTTGAATCATATCCGCATCTCCTCTGCCAGCATATCAAAACTTTATTGTTGCGCCTATTCCAAGAAAATCATCGTTAATAATGGGTGTCAGCGAGAGGTTATCCGACTTACCCTGGTTTAACCGGACTACCTTTATGCCGACTACAGTTCCGACCACCGCTCCGACAAAGACGTCTGAAGTCCAGTGGGCGTTGTAATAGACCCTTTGCATGGCCACCAGACTGGCCAGCCCGTATGAAACCACGTCTATAGTCGGGCTGTCCGTTGATTCTGAGACCACAGCCGCCCAGGTAAATGCGGTCGTCACATCGCCGGAAGGAAAGGCGGACGAGCCGACGTCTTTCCTGTGTTTATCAAAGAAATGGAATTCAAAAGGGTCATCGGTGCTGTGCGGCCGGACTCGTTTGGTAAAGCCCTTCATCGTGCCCATAATGGAATGCGAGAAGAAATTGGCTTCCAGCGCCAGAAACGCCGTGTCGGCAATCCGGTAATCGCCCAGGGCGTATGACAGGGCAAAGGTCCCGGCCGCGCCGTTGACTATGTAGCGCTGCGTTCCGAAGGGAACCGAAAGGTCGGCCAGGTAATCCACGGTGCCGGAGCGATGCTTGAGCGCAAAGTTCTTGACCGAGCGGTCTGTTTGCATTATCAGGAGGGCGCCGCCGGCGATGGCGCCGAAGGTCTTGACATCAGATGAATCCCAATGCGTAGGTGATTGCACTAAATTACCCGCATCACGGAATACCGAACCAACATAGTCCTCTGGTTTATGGGTCTGCCTGAATGACGGCGTCTGACTGCATCCGGTAATTAATAACGTAATAATAAAAACACAGATAGATGCCTTCATAATTGACAGATTCGGTATATTTGTTATTATCATATTATGCCAAGGCCATATATTATAATCCCATATCTTCTTCTGGCAAGTATAATCCTGATATATTTTCTCCTGCCGGTTCGGGCCCAGCAGCCGGGGATAGAGCCAGTCAAGCCGTCGCCCGCAGGCGAACCTCGCCCTAATGGCGGGCCGCCGCCCAAACCCATTGCCCAATCCGAATGGGCTGAGAAACGTTCAACCTACCTGACCCTGTATAACAGCAATTCCGTTGAGAAGCGTCTCAAGGCCGTTGAATTCATCAGCGCCCAATTATACGAGCGATTGATTATCTCGGATATGAAATACGCTTCCGAGGTGATGGAATTCCTGCTCCAGATACTGGCGGTTGAGAAGGACGACAGCGTTATTAATGCCGCCAAGGCCGCGCTGGCCAAATTACTGGGCCAGTCCGCCTGTATGGAATGGGCCGTCAAGAACCACAAGAAACTGGCCGTCAAGGAACCGTCCAAACTACGGTTTATTGAAGCCCTGAGCGATACCATGAAATCATATCTCAAGGACAGCGCTATTGTTATAGCTACTGATTTGGTGGACAAGTCACAGCCCAGCCGGGTCAGGTTATCGGCCATGGAGCTGATTGCCCGGGGCTCGTCCTCAAAATCCATTGAGATTATGCTGGAACTGGCCCGGGATGCCGATACCGGCGTCTGTAAATCAGCCCTGAACATACTGGCCGGGTTAAAGCCAATAGAAAAGGCCGGCGTATTAATAAAAATGCTGGCTGACGAAAAGAGGGCGGATATAAAGCAGGAAATCGGGCGCGCCCTGGAAATCATCGCCAACCAGAAACTTGGGGTTGATTCTAAGGCCTGGCAGAAATGGTGGGATGATAACCCTTTAAGCCGGGTGACCTTTCAGGCAGAGGTTGATGCGGCCATTAATAAGGGTGTAGATTATCTACTCCAACGCAATAGTTATGACGACGAATTGATATTTTATACCCTGATAAAGAGCCGGGTTAAAATACCCGATGCCGCCATAAACGCCATGCTGGACAAGGCGCTTAACAAGAAACTGGAAAAAACCTATAACGTGGCGTTACTGGCTATGGTCTTGTCAGACCTGGACCAGGTCAAATACTTGGACCGGATTACCCAATGCGCTGAATTTCTGCTGGCCGGGCAATCCGCGGCCGGTAACTGGCACTACGGAACCCCGATCACCAGGTATGTCAATACCCCTTCATCAGGACCTATCAGCCCGACCGACAGCACGTCCACCCGGTCAGTCAGGCGGGTGGCCATCAAGATGCCGCCCCGGCGGGCGGATACGGATTATGACAACTCCTGCACCCAGTATGCCATCCTGGGCCTGAGGGCCTGTGCCGATGCCCTAATCGAAATCCCCAAGCAGGTCTGGACTGATGCGGAAAGGCATCTCCTGCTCAACCAGGGCGCAGACGGCGGCTGGGCCTATTTTGCTCCTTCAGGTAGAATTACTTACGGCAGTATGACCGCCGGCGGCTTAGGCGGGCTGGCCATCTGCAAATTCTATCTCAATAAGGAAATCAAAGACGATAAGAACATCAAGCGGGGCATGGACTGGCTGGCCCAGAATTTTACGGTTCGGGAAAACCCCAAACACAGCGGTTGGCACTATTATTATCTATACGCATTAGAGCGGGCCGGTATCTTTGCCGGCACCGAACAATTCGGCGGCAACGAATGGTATCCCATCGGCGCGAATTACCTGATTAACGAACAGAAACCGAACGGCTCCTGGAACGGTGGCGTCCCGACCCAGGACACCTGTTTTGCTATCCTGTTCCTGAGACGGGCTACCCAGCCGCTCAAGATTAAAATTGAAATCACCCCGGGCGGCGCGCCCACAAGTGAACCTCGCCCTAATAGCGGGGAGGGGAAGTGAGATACATTTACCATATATTTTTTCCGCTAAATATATTGACATTTTATTCATATTTGGTTTAGTGCGATTTTTCACGAAGGTGGCAGGATATAATTAAGTAGTTCGCAGCATTAGATAGACCTATGTTGTTTGATTTTGCGGCAGTTTTGGTTTTCATTGTAATCTCGATATTCTTCATATTTGGCACGCTGGTATTTTCATGGATTGTCCGTCCGAGCAAGCCATCGGCGGCTAAGTCATCCACCTATGAGTGCGGCGAGATTCCGGCCGGCGATGCCTGGATTAAATTCAATATCCATTTCTATGTCATTGCTCTAATCTTCATTATATTTGAGGTGGAAATCCTGGTGCTTTTCCCCTGGGCGGTCGTATTTAAGGAACTGGGCATGACTGCTTTTATCGAGATGCTGGTTTTTGTCGGTATCCTGGCGCTGGGTCTGGCCTATCTCTGGAAAAAGGGCGATTTGGATTGGGTGAAGGGGACTGATTATATGAAGGACGCCCCGATGCCTTCGGATGCGGGGCGCTCCGCTCGTGAGCATCGGAGCGAGGAGAAGTCCGCCAAAGGCGGATCCGCCTCCGGCGGAAAGGACTAGGCTTACGATTTAAGATTTGAGATTCAAGATTAAAGGTATGAGTTTGATAGAGAATCGTTTTGACAAGAATTTCATCGTCACCAGTGCGGATTTTTTCATCAACTGGGGACGGGCTAATTCGCTCTGGCCGGTGTCCTTCGGGCTGGCTTGCTGCGCTATTGAAATGATGGCGACCGGTATGGCCCGCTATGATATCGCCCGTTTCGGAGCCGAGGCGTTTCGGCCTTCGCCCCGGCAGGCGGACCTGATGATTGTAGCCGGGACCATCTCGCACAAGATGGCCTCGCGGGTGAAATTGATATATGACCAGATGTCTGAGCCCAAGTATGTTATGGCTATGGGCTCCTGCGCCTGCAGCGGTGGGCCGTTTGTCAAGCATTCGTATTCGGTGCTCAAGGGCGCTGATTTGATTATTCCGGTGGATGTCTATATCCCGGGCTGCCCGCCCAGGCCTGAGGCGTTGCTGGACGGGCTGATGAAACTGCAGAAGCTGATAAGGAAGAAGAGTATAGCGAAAGCGGGAAAATGACGAATGACGAATGACGAAGGACGAATGACGAAATGATGTCATTCTGAACTTGGTTCAGAATCTCAGTAGATGCTGAAATAAATTCAGCATGACACATTTGGTGTCCAGCATGACACCATCGTGTTCAGTATAGGGGCGAAAGATACGGTTTATGACAGCGAATGAGATATTTGAGAAGTTAAAGAGCCAGGTGGGCGCGGATAAAATAGAATTCCAGGATAACCCGCTGACGCCGTTTGTCAAGGTTAAGGCGGATGCCATCGCCCAAGTAGCGCAATTCCTTAAAGACACTCCGGATTTGGGGTTTGATTCGCTCATGTGCCTGACGGCCGTTGATAATCCGGCTAATTTCGCAATCGTGTATCTTCTTTTTTCGATGAAGCATGGGCATAAAGTAACCCTGAAGGTGGAAACACCAAAGGATAATCCGGTTGTGTTGACCGTGGAAAAGACCTGGGCGGCAGCCAATTGGTTTGAACGCGAGGTCTATGACCTGTTCGGCGTAAAGTTTGCCGGGCACAGTAATTTGGTCCGGATTATGCTGCCTGATGATTGGGATGGGCATCCGTTACGGAAGGATTACCAGTATCCGGCAATCTATCGCGGATTGCCGTTGTAAGATAAATATATGAGCCAGAACCAGGAACCGACAACTATAGTCAAGAACGCGGCCACGCGCATGTCAGAGGTAGTGCTGGGCGAAGAGATGCTGATTAATATGGGGCCGCAGCATCCGTCCACGCACGGCGTGCTGAATAAGGTGCTCAAGACGGACGGCGAGATAATCAGCGAGGTGTTCCCGCAGGTCGGTTATTTGCACCGGGGCCTGGAGAAGATAGCTGAGAAACTTAATTATCACCAGTTCATGCCCTATACGGACCGGATAGATTATCTGGCGTCGATGAACTGCAATATGGCTTATGCCATGGCGGTTGAGAAACTGGCTTCTATTGAAGTGCCCAAGCGGGCCGAGTATATCCGGGTGGTTATGGCTGAGTTTAACCGGATTGCCACGCACCTGGTTTTTATGGGCACGATGGGACTGGAGACCGGTGCTTGGACGCCCATTGTTTATGGGTTCCGGGAAAGGGAAGAGATACTTGATTTATTTGAGATGACCTGCGGCCAGCGGCTGACCTATAATTATATGCGCATCGGCGGTGTGTCAGACGACCTGCCCAGCGGGTTTGTCGATAAGGCGCGCAGGTTCTGCGATATGCTGGAGCAGAAATGGGTGGAGTATAATAATCTCCTTTCATATAATCAGATATTTATTATGAGGATGGCCAAGGTCGGCGTATTGCCGGTGGATTTGGCCATTGATTACGGCGTGACCGGGCCGGTGCTAAGGGGCTCGGGCGTAAAATGGGATTTGCGCAAGAACGAGCCGTATTCGGTCTATCCGGAATTGGAGTTTGATATACCAATCGGCACCGGCGAGCTAGGTCAGGTAGGCGATGCTTGGGACAGGTATATGGTTCGGATGAGGGAGATAAAGCAGAGCATCCGGATTATCCGCCAGGCGTTGGATAAGATGCCGTCCGGCGAGGTCCGGGCCAAGGTGGGCCGGATATTCAAGCCGGCTGCCGGCGAGGTCTATTCCCGGGCTGAGAATCCGCGCGGTGAATTGGGATTCTACGTGGTCAGCGATGGCTCGGCTAATCCTTACCGGCTGAAGATTCGGACCGCTTCATTTAATAATCTCAGCGCGGTTCCGCCTATCAGCAAGGGGATGATGATATCGGATTTTGTAATGACCTTGGGCAGTTTTGATATTGTATTGCCCGAGGTGGACAGATAAGCCAACCCCGAAAGAATTCGGGATGGTAGATGGTGGATATTATTTTACGCCATGTTAAAAGAATATATTGACGCGATAAAGAGTTTTGCTGAGCAGTATCTGCCGGTGATAAATGTGCCGGTGGAGCTGTGGTATATTGTCTGGCTATTTATCTTTGGCGGCATAGTATTAGGCGGGATGATGATGTTCGGCGGCTTGGGCGCGTATATGGAGCGCCGGGTAGCCGGATTCCTCCAGAGCCGTTTGGGCCCGAACCGGGTCGGGCCGCAAGGCCTGCTGCAGTTTATGGCGGATGGCATTAAACTGGTGCTCAAGGAAGATCTGATACCGGCGGCCGCGGATAAGATACTCTTCCGGCTGGCTCCGTATGTGCTGTTTATCGGGACGCTGGGTGTATTTGCGGCACTGCCGTTCAGCAAGTATGTCGGCATCACCAATCTGAATCTTGGGTTGCTTTATATTTTGGCTATCTCAAGCCTGGTAGTTATCGGGATTATCATGGCCGGATGGAGTAGCGGTAACAAGTGGTCTTTGCTGGGCGCGATGCGCTCGGTGGCACAGATTATCAGTTATGAAATCCCCATCGGCATCTGTTTCCTGACTATTATAATGATGGCTGGTACCATGAATATGAACACGATAACTGACCTACAGTCGGGCAGTGTCATCAATTGGTATATATTCAGGTATCCGCCGATAACCCTGATTCTGTTTCTTATCTATTTTATCGCGTCAATGGCCGAGGTTAACCGGACGCCCTTTGATATTCCGGAGGCGGAATCGGAAATCGTGGGCGGTTATCATACCGAATACAGCGGCATGCGCTTTGCTTTCTTTTATATGGGTGAATACGGCAATATGTTCGCGGTCTGCGCTATTGCTTCCATACTATTCCTGGGCGGCTGGCAGAGCCCGTTGCCGTTCTTCATCCTGAATGAGTTGTTCGGGGATTATGCGGTCTTAACCGCGATTGAGGGCTTTGGCTGGTTCCTGTCCAAGGCCATGTTTCTGGTATTTATGATGATGTGGCTGCGCTGGACCCTGCCGCGCTATCGGGTGGACCAGCTCATGTCGTTGTGCTGGAAGGTGCTCTTGCCGTTTTCCCTGGCCTGTATGCTGATAATCGGTTTTTGGATGCTTAAGTAACTATGGTTAACTATTTTAAGTCCATTGTGGTCGGGTTATGGTCGGTCCTGGTCGGGCTGGCTATTACCATCAAGTATTTCTTCTCCAAGAAGGCGACTATGGAGTATCCTGAGCAGCGCTGGACCATGCCCGAGCGTTTCCGGGGGATGGTCAAGTGCGACAGTAATAAATGCATTTCCTGTTTATATTGCGTTAATATTTGCCCGGTCAGTTTGATTACCCTGGAGAATGTCAAGTTGGATGTTCCTGGCAAGGTTATGACCTTGGACGGTAAGGAAATGAAACGGCTTAAAGACGTGACCAAGTTCGAGGTGGATATCTCAAAATGCATATTCTGCGGCTTGTGCACTGAGGGCTGTCCGACCGGCGCGATATATATGAGTAAGGATTACGAGCTGGCTTGCTACAGCCGTAAGGATATGGTTTATCAGTATGCGCCTGATAGTCAACGACCATAAAGGTCGTTGTCTACCGGTAGGCAACGAGGTTTATCCTCGTTGATATTGTATTATGCAATTTAGTGATTTGATTTATCAGATGATTTTCTACGCGGTGGCAGCGATAGTGCTTGGCTCGGCCGTAATCGTGGCCCTGTCGCGCAATATAGTTTATTCCGCCTTTGCGCTGTTGCTGACTTTTTTCAGCATTGCCGGGGTCTATGTGTTCCTTTCGGCTGAATTCCTGGCCGTGGCCCAGGTGGTTATATATGTCGGCGGCATCCTGGTCCTGATTATCTTTGCCGTGATGTTGACCAACAAGGTCAAGGATGTAAATTTGTCCAACCCTTCGGCGCCGGCGTATATTGCCGGACCGCTGGTGGCGCTGATATTTGCCGGTTTGGTCTGGCTGATTACCAGCACACCCTGGAAGGTGGCGCTATCCCAGGATATGGGGACGGTTAATGACATCGGGAATATCCTGATGGGCAAATATATGCTGGCGTTTGAAGTGGCGGCCGTGTTGTTGTTGGGCGCCTTGCTGGGCGCGGCGTATCTGGCTCGCCCCGTTAGAAGCGCGCACGGCCGTAAGAATAACACTTTAAGCGGGTCTGATTCCACGTTATCGGACGCTTCTAACGGGGCCAGGAAGGAACGGAATTAAAATGATACCTTTACAACATTTTTTAATAGTAAGCGCCGGGTTACTCTGCCTGGGGCTCTATATTGTCCTGGTCCGCAAGAACGCCGTGGCTATCCTGATGGGTATTGAATTGATTCTCAATGGCGCCAGTATTGCTTTTGTGGCTTTTTCGCGTTATGTGTCCGGCGCGGTTACCGGGCAGACGTTTGTTATTTTTATAATAATTATCGCGGTCTGCGAAGCGGCTGTGGCTCTGGCTATTATACTTAATATCTACCAAAATTTCCGGACTGTGGATACTGACCAGACCAAGGAATTAAAGGGTTAACATATGGAAAATTACCTGTGGTTGATACCGTTCCTACCGGCTTGCGGGGCAGTCATCCTGCTGATTATCGGCCGGTTCCTGCCTAAGGCGTTGGTGAGTATCCTGGCCTGTGGAACGATTTTCACCTCATTTATACTGGCAGTTATCACCTTTGTCCAATTATTGGGCCTGCCGGCTGATGAGCGGATTATCCACCAGACCGTCTATACCTGGCTTCAGGCCGGCGTATTCAAGGCGTCCGTGGCGTTCCTGGTTGACCCGCTTTCTATTATTATGCTCCTGGTGGTGACCGGGGTCGGATTCCTGATACACGTTTATTCCATCGGCTATATGGCTGATGATAAACGTTACTCCAGGTATTTCGGGTTCCTCAATCTGTTCGTATTCGCCATGCTGTTGCTGGTCTCGGGCGACAACCTGCTGATGATGTTTATCGGCTGGGAAGGCGTGGGGCTGTGTTCCTATTTCTTAATCGGATTCTGGTTTGAGAAGACGGCCAATGCCGTGGCCGGTATGAAGGCGTTCATCGTCAACCGCATCGGCGACTTCGGGTTTATCATCGGCATGATGCTCTTGTTCTGGAGTTTGGGGCAGGTCAGCGGCCAGTGGACCGTGACCTTTACAGAATTAAGAGAACACGCGCATTATCTGACTCCGGCCATCGCCACGGCCATCGGGATATTGCTCTTTGTCGGCGCCTGCGGCAAATCAGCCCAGATACCGTTATATATTTGGCTGCCTGATGCCATGGCCGGCCCGACCCCGGTCTCGGCTCTAATCCACGCGGCCACCATGGTTACAGCCGGCGTATATATGATTGCCCGGATGAATTTCGTCTATGTGCTTTCTCCGACAGCCATGATGGTCGTGGCTATTGTCGGTGTCAGTACGGCGCTGTTCGCCGGCACCATCGGCTTGTTCCAGAAGGATATCAAGAAGGTGCTGGCCTATTCCACCATCAGCCAGTTGGGTTATATGTTCCTGGGCGTAGGGGTGGGCGCATTTGGGGCCGGTATCTTCCACCTGATGACCCATGCATTCTTTAAGGCGTTGCTCTTTATGGGTTCGGGCAGTGTTATCCACGGTACCGGCGGCGAGCAGGATATTGAGAAGATGGGCGGATTGAGGAAATATATGCCGGTGACATTCTGGACATTCCTAATCGGAACGTTGGCCATTGCCGGTATTCCGGGACTGTCTGGATTCTTCAGCAAGGATGAGATTCTCTGGAAGGCGTTTTCTTCGTCAAATGGGCATTGGGCGTTATGGCTGGTCGGGCTGATTGCCGCAGGATGCACCTCATTCTATATGTTCCGGCTGCTGTTCAAGACCTTCTTCGGCAAGAATCGTTCCTTGCATCCTGAACACGAAACACCGGAACAGGAGGTTTCAGGTAGTCCTGAATGCTGCGATACACCAGATGCTCATCATGAAAAACATCCGCATATCCACGAATCGCCCTGGATTATGACGGCGCCCTTGGTGATACTGGCGTTGCTGTCAATCGTCGGCGGTTATGTGGGTATTCCGGCCATCATCGGCGGCGCGAATCACATAGAGCATTTCATGGCGCCGGTGTTTGAGACGCACCAGGAAGCAGTTGCCACTCACGGGGAAGCGCCGCTTGAACATCAAGAGGGTAGCCACGGCACGGAATTATTGTTGATGATTGTCTCGGTATTGGTCGCGCTGGGCGGCATCAGCACGGCATATTATTTTTATATGGTTAAGCCGCACCTGCCCAAGCAGATAGCCGCTAAATTCGCCTTTATCTATAATCTGGTATTCAATAAATATTATGTGGATGAGATTTACCAGAAGGTCTTTGTAAGTAATCTGCTACGCCTGAATAACCTGTTGGCCTATCAGATTGACTTAGGGATAATTGACTGGATAGTCAATGCCGTTGGATTAGGGTCAGTCAAGGCCGCCATTGGCAGCGGCTGGACTGACCAGACCTTTGTAGATGGTGCAGTGAATGGGACTGCGACCACGGTATTAACCGGCGGTAAGGTGGCCAGAATACCGCAGACCGGACGGCTGAAAAACTATCTGACCTGGGCCGTGGCCGGCGTGGCGCTAATGATTGTCGGGTTCTGGCTGTTGTTGAGATAACAAAAGCATAAACCATAACCAGATTTTATGCTTATTTAATGAGGAGTGCGAGTTATGATTTCAAATTATCTTCTGTCGCTGCTGATTTTCCTGCCGATGATGGCCGTGCCGCTCATCCTGTTCCTGCCGGCCAAGGCGCACAAGACCATCCGCTGGACCACCGTCATCTTTACGGCTATCCAGTTGGCCCTGACGATTTACCTGCTGACCATCTACAACACCAAGACGGCTGATTTCCAGTTCGTGGAAAAGTATAGTTGGATTCCGGCCTTTAATGTGGAATACCATTTGGGGGTGGATGGCCTGGCTATCCTGATGGTTCTGCTGACCCCGCTCATCTGCTTTGTCGGCATCTTTGCCTCGTGGGGCATCAACAAGGGCGTCAAGGGATATTTCATCCTCTATATGATTCTTAATACCGGGATGATGGGCGTGTTTTGCTCCCTGGATTTCTTCCTGTTCTACGTGTTCTGGGAAGTGATGCTCCTGCCCATGTATTTCCTGATTGGCATTTGGGGCGGCCCGCGCAAGGAGTACGCGGCCATCAAGTTCTTCCTGTACACCTTATTCGGCAGCGTGCTGATGCTGTTGGTGATGCTGGCGTTATATTTCTCCACCACGCCGCATACCTTCTCAATCCCAGAATTAATCAAGGTCGGCAGTACCTTCAAAGGCACGTCCTGGTTTATCGCGTTTATCGGGCTGTTCATTGCCTTTGCCATCAAGGTGCCGGCATTCCCGTTCCATACCTGGTTGCCGGATGCGCATACCGAGGCGCCGACTGCTATCAGCGTGATTCTGGCCGGCGTGCTGCTGAAGATGGGTGTGTACGGGTTGATAAGAATCTCTCTGCCGATTCTGCCTGATGCGGCGCATAGTTTTGCCTTGATTATGGCCGTAATCGGTGTGATAAATATCGTCTATGGCGCGCTTTGCACCATGGCCCAAAAGGACATGAAACGGATGATTGCTTATTCCAGCGTCAGCCATATGGGTTTTTGCCTGCTGGGTATTTCAGTCGTCTGCTGGGTCGGCGTCTCGGCGGACAGCGCCATACCGGCTTTAACCGGCGCGGTTCTGCAGATGTTCAACCACGGATGTATCGCCGGGATGCTCTTCTTGATTGCCGGAGTGATTTATGATAGGGCGCATCATCGCGATATCAACGGATTCGGCGGACTGGCCAGCCGGATGCCGCTCTATGCCGGGATGACCACATTCGCCTTCTTTGCATCAATGGGCCTGCCGGGCCTGAGCGGATTCATCAGCGAAATCCTGGTATTTATGGGCGGTTTTAATGTCTATCCCGCAATTACGATTATCTCTGTTTCCGGCGTGGTTCTGACCGCCGGATATTTTCTTTGGGCTATGCAGCGGATGTTCCTGGGACCGCTTAACGAGAAATACAAGGATTTGCCGGATATTAATTTTAGGGAGATGTTCACCCTGGTGCCGTTGGGGTTGATTGTGCTATTCCTGGGCGTTTACCCGATGCCGGCGATTAATTTAATTATGGAGTCAGTGAAAAATCTGATAACATTAGTAAAATAGAATGTATAAAACTTGCCACTGGCGCCGAAGCGCCATGGCGCCCACAAGACACTAAGGCACTAAGAATTATTAATTATTGTTTTCTTTGTGTCTTGGTGCCTTTGTGGCTATCTTTTTCTTGAATATGAATAATCTTGAGAGTTTAAAATATTTCCTGCCGGAAATCGTCCTGGTCAGCGGGATGTTGTTTATCATCCTGTTTGACCTGATTGTCGGACGCCGGAAACTTATACCCTATATCACGCTCTGGGTACTGGCTGTGGCGTTTTTCATATCTACCAATATGCTGGCCACCGGCGCGGATACGATGTTGTTCGAAGGGCTTATCCGGCTCAATGGATTTACGCTGTTCTTCAAGCTGCTTTTCTGCGTGGCTACCTTCCTGACTGTGTTGTTCTCTATTTCACGCCAAAAAGAACATCAGGGCGTTGAATATTATTCATTGCTGCTTATTTCCACGCTGGGGTTATTCCTGCTGGCTTCGGCCAATGACCTGTTGATGATTTATCTGGGCCTGGAGGTGGTCAGTATCTGTTCATATCTGCTGGTGGCTTCGCTCAAGGGGGTGCTGAAATCATCCGAGGCCGGGCTGAAATATGTTATTTACGGAGCTATTGCCTCAGGCATAATGATTTACGGCATGGCGCTTCTTTACGGGCTCTACGGAACCATCTCGCTGCCGGAATTGGCCAATGCGGTAACCAATACGCCCAAATTCGGCCCTGGTATTTTTACCTTAGGAGCGGCGTTATTTATGGTCTTTGTCGGATTCGGCTACAAGATAGCGGCTGTGCCGGTCCATATGTGGTGTCCGGATGTCTATGAAGGCGCGCCGACCGAAATCACGGCATTCCTGTCCGTGGCTCCCAAGGCCGCTGGATTTGCCATTCTTATCCGGTTTTTCTTTAACCTGATTCCGGCTATCCCGGAATTAAGTATCCCGAATTCAGCGCAGTTCCAGGGTTACTGGCAGGCCATCATGGCCATTATCTCGGTCCTGACCATGACCGTCGGCAACCTGGCCGCGTTGCATCAGACCAATCTCAAGCGTATGCTGGCCTATTCCAGCATCGCTCATGCCGGTTATATCCTGATGGGCCTGGTTATCCTGACCAGCAGCGGCATGCAGGCCATGGTGCTTTATCTGCCGATTTACCTGTTTATGAATATGGGCGCGTTCTTCGTGGTTTATATTATTGAACGGCTGACCGGCAAGGTTGATATCAGCGAATACGAAGGCCTGGGCTGGCGCTTGCCGTTCCTGGGGGTAATGATGGCCATATTCCTGTTCTCGCTGGTGGGGTTGCCGCCGCTGGCCGGATTCATCGGTAAGTTTTATCTCTTTGCCTCGGTTATTGATGCGCATTGGTATAAACTGGCTGTGCTCGGCGTTCTGAACGGCGTGATTTCGTTATATTATTATGCCCGGATTGTTCGAGCGATGTTCTTGAATGTGCCGTCCACCTCAACTGTCATTCCGGCGCAGGCCGGAATCCAGTCAGTTGGGTTATTTGATACTATATTGTTACTCATCTTTGTCATTCCGGTTCTGGTGCTGGGCATCTGGTGGACCCCGCTGATACAGGTCATTAATAAGGCATTGGGGATTTAACGAAATTATTCACCACAAAGACACAAAGGAATTCGTGGCGATATATTTACCTTGACATTTCGGTTGGCGTTTCATATAATTATCATGAAATCCCGGGTTTAGAAAACAGGCTCTAAAATAAAAGTGAATTAAGTATTACCCCCAAAATTTCCCTAATATGAACTTCAAAGAAGTTTTTATTGAGAAGCCCATCTCTAGATTAATTAGATACACCTTCCTATTCTCCATTGTTATCGGCGGGTCTACTATTTTTACCTATTATTATGCTGTTTCTGAATACGGGTATGGAGGATTAGGGCTATTATTTCTTCATGCAATGTTTGTTCTACCAATTATCTTATTACCTTTTTTACTTATTCCTTTTTCTATAATTGGTTTGATTATTAGGAAATTTAGAAAAGCATCCTTAAGGTTTTTGATTATAGGTGTTATCGTTATTACAACTGGGCTACCTTCTATTTGCATAGGTCTTTCTATTAGAATGAACGAATTCCAGAAATTAGCGCAAAGGAGTACTCCTCTAATAAATGCGATTAAAAATTATGAGAGAAAATATGGAGTTCCTCCTCAATCTATTGAAGTATTAATCCCTGAGTTCTTAGACAAATTCCCTAAAACTGGAATGCCTACTTATCCGAATTATGTATACAAAATTTTATCTTCTGATGAAGCCAGTCATTACGCTGGGAACCCTTGGATAATAAGCGTGGCTACTACATTAACAATGACAGACTTCGATTGTTTTATTTATTTACCGAAACAAAATTATCCGAGAGAAGGGTATGGTGGTTCTTTAGAGAAGATTAGTGACTGGGCTTATGTGCATGAATGAAGCCATTGATGTTCTGTGGACCACATTCCTTACAGATTTATTCTACTCTAATCCCTTCGCTTTGCTACGGGATAACTCACTGTAACGAGTAAACTCTAACAGCGAGTAAATGAAAAAAGGGCAGAAGATTCATTGTAAAACGAATCTATCTGCCCTTTAATGTTTTGGCCTTATTTAGAGATTAATATCTTTCTCTGTTTCCGCCCCTGAATCCGCCACCACCACCGCCGCCGCCGTAGCCGCCGCTGCGCCTTGGGCCGCCTTCTTGTTTCGGTCTGGCTTCATCAACCTTGATGGTTCGGCCGTCGACTTCGGTGTTGTTCAGCGCTTCTTTTGCCTTCAGTGCCTCGGCATCAGAACCCATTTCTACAAAGCCGAATCCCTTACCCTGGATGACGGTAACGGACACGACATTACCGTGGGCTGAAAAGGCACCCTTAAGGATGTCTTCTGTGGTCTGATAATTCAGATTGCCCACATACAGTTTGTTCCCCATTTCAGTACTCCTTGTTTCGGTTTCTATATTAATCCATTGGCACTACGCCAACAGAACTTTTCTGACCGTATATATTATCGGGATATATTGCAACAAAAATGACTAAAATTATATAAAAATTGCTAATGCCGAATATCTATTGTTGGCATTAGGCATTATGGGAGTATTATATGGCACGCTACAGCAGTTTTGTATTATTAATGACTAATTTGAATTCACAGCCCAGCATCTTGGCCGCCTTCTGGCAGGCCATCATTCGGGTCAGGAATATCTCAAAATATTCCATCACCTTGGAGATGTGGTTATCAATGGAGATTTCCAGGGTAATAGTTTTGAGTTTGGGATTGACCTGAAGCCGGGATTTCTTGACGGCATAGTTGACCCGGTCGTGGATATCAAAGGTAATTTCCTTGGTGCTCCGGACCCGGGAGGAGTGGACATCGGCCTTATCGGCAATCACCACGGCGGCTGAGATGTCATTGACCGGCTCGCCCCGTTCTTCGTCGTGGTTGCCGGCCGCGGAGATAATCCGGGCGATATCATGATAATCGGCATTGAGGTCTTTGAGAATCTGGTAAGCCAAGAATGCGCTGGAGATGCCGTGGTCATTGCGGTTTATGGAATTGCCGATATCGTGCAGATAGCCGGCAATCGAGCCGAGCACCCGGGTCTTCTGGTCATAGCCCAGTTTATCCAGGATATAGTTGGTCATGCCGGCTACCAGATTGGCGTGCCGGGCGCCGTGTTCGGTATAGCCCATGGCCGCCAGATTGCTATCGGCCATCTCCATAAATATTCTGGTCTGGGGATGGTTCTTGACCTGTTCTAATGTAATCATACGGTAATCTTTATCTCCGGCGCCTGAATAATGCTGTTATGCACCAGGCACTTTTCTACGCTGGCTATCAGATGCGTCTTATGTTCGGCCGGGCAACCTTTGGGGAAGATTATTTTTGCGTCAATCCGGTCAATCCGGGCCGGCGGGGTGGTGGACTTGGACCAGTTGACATTAATCTTCATTCCTTCGTAAGGGATTTTACGCTTCTGGCAGAACCAGAGCGCATAGACGCCGATGCAGGTGCCTAAACTGGCAATAAAGAGTTCCGGCGGCGTTGGTCCTTCGTCTTTGCCGCCGCCTTCCTTGGGCTGGTCTATGACGATGGTATGGGAGCGTGTCTTGGCGTCGAATCTCATCCCGCTCTTGTGTGTTATATTCATTTCCATAAGGGTAATCTATAAAATGTTAATGGCGGGGTCAATAATTTATAGAGAATCATATTATTAAAGTAATGTTTGTTGACGTTTAAAATCCCCCTTAATCCCTCCGTACGGAGGGAAATAGGGGGATTAGAACTATTAACTCAGTAAGGTTAGCATCGGATATTAACAATGTTAATACCAATAGCGGTACATTTCAGAGCGGGGTAATTTCCCAAGCGGGGCAGACCCCGTTAGAAAGACCTGCTATAGAGTAAGGAACTCTATTGCATTATTCCAGCCATAACCGGTGAGCTTTCCCCCTCCGGGGTTCTCGCAGAGAGCCCCTACGGGGCGTGCTGTAACGGGGCAGAGAGCGTTTACAATGTTTCTATTCCTGAAGATTTTCGGCCACCTCATTCCAGTCCTGGGAGTTATAAGGCGCTTCGCCGATAGTCCCGCCGCTGTAAAGCACGTTAACCGAGGGACTGTCTTTGAGCGGGCCGTGGTTAGCCGGCATATCAGCCGCCAACGGGGTGTTGCCTCTGATAGTGTCGCTAAACTCGTAATTCGGCCCGCGGTAACTGCAGACCCCGAGCGACGGTTTTTCCTTGGTCAGCGGACAGATGAATGTCTTCCATTCCTTGTCATGCATGACCGCCGTGTCCGGGGTAGGCAGCGCGCGTAAAGCCTCCCAGAACTTCTTTCCCCTGGATGATTCGCCGGACGGATACTCCTTAAATTCGGATTGGTATAACTGGAGCCCGGTGAATAACCCTCTTAGGTTATTCTGGCAGGCTGCTAACTTGGCTCTCCGAATTATATTGGGTATCCCGACCAGGGCCATCGCGGCTAATAACGATATGATGGCAATTACCACCAGTAATTCTACCAGGGTAAAACCGGTATTGCGATTGCGATGGTCCCTTTCCGTTACCAATCTCAGATTTTCCATAGCGTGCCTCCGATCTTATCCCCCGATGTTCATCGGGGGACGTTTTGCTCTCTGCCCCGTTACAGCACGCCCCGTAGGGGCTCTCTGCGAGAACCCCGGAGGGGGAAAGCTCACCGGTTATGGTTTGACAACGCCATAGAGTTCCTTACTCTATGACAGGTCTTTCTAACGGGGTCTGGCCCCGCTCCGATGAGCGCCCCGATTGCGCATCGGGACGCCTGGGAAATTACCGTGCTGTCTGAGATTGAAGGGGTTATTCATACCTTCCCGACCCGACATCTGTCCGGACGGTATTTGTCTCGCCTGTAGGGGCGGGACAATATTGACTCCTTTCTATAGTATGAGCCCCGTTAGGGGTGTTGACCTTGTGGCCCGTTATCGGTATATTGTTCCCTACATTTTCGCCACGTTAAAACGGGCAAATTTAACGGACCTTTTTACCCCTAACGGGGGGTTCATTTCTTCTTTCCACCAATAATATAACCACTACAAAACAGAAATCAAGTAGAATCTGAAAAATATGTTAAATTATTATTTACAGTATGGCTGGCATATAATTAACTTATCGTATCAAAGATAACAACGGGATTTAACGGATTAATCGGATTAGAATTATCTGTTTAATCAGTGTAATCCAGTTGTTGAATATTTTGACTAAAATCCTAAATTTATAGAACCGCCAGGCCATTTATTTCGTTTATATATATGCCGGAACGTTTGGATATCGAGCTGTTTTTGGAGTACCGGGAGCAAGGCAATGCCAGGGCGCTGGAGGAGCTGATTAACCGCTATAAAAAGCCGGTGGTTAATTTCTTCTATCATCTGGCGGGCGATGAGACGGCGGCCGATGACCTGGCCCAGGAGGTGTTTGTTAAATTAGCCCTGAGCGTAAAAAACTATACGCCCAGCGCGAAATTTACCACCTTCCTCTACCGGATTGCCCATAATGCCTGGCTGGATTACGGACGGGCTAAATCATTCGGGCCGCATCGGGTCTCGCTGGATAAACCGCTGGGCGGTGATAAGGAGGATTGCCTCAAGGATATGCTTGACTCCGGAATGCCCAAGCCGGTGGATGACTTGATAGACAACGAAAAGGAGAGTGTTATCAGGAATCTGCTCAGGGATGTGCCGGAGGAACAGCGGTTGGTGGTGGAGTTATCGGTCTTCAGCCGGCTGGATTATCGCGAGATTGCCGGGATACTGGATATCCCGTACGGCACGGTCAAGACCAGGATGCGCCTGGCTGTTGCGCGATTGAAGGAGTTGGTTAAAAAATAAGTAAACGGATTAAGCGGATAGGATTAGCCATGAAGGCATCCCGCTTGTCATTCCGTGCTTGACACGGAATCCAGCGGGATAAACTCCGGCACAAAGAAAAATATTCTTCTTAGTGTCTTGGTGTCTTCGTGGCAAGGTTATTTGTATGAAATGCAATAAAGATTATGACCTGGTTGGCTTCCTCAATAATGAGGTCACGGATATTGAGAAGGCCGATATTAACCGGCATATCGCCGAGTGTTCGGACTGCCTGCATGAACTGGCTGATATCCGGTCTATGCTCAGGTCACTCAAAGATGCTTCTCAAATCGAGCCGGCGTCGGACTTCACCGCCCGTGTGCTTAAGGCCGTCCAGAGCGCATCACAGGTCCCTGCACCGGTCCAGGTCGGGTCAGAGACCCTCTTGGATATCCTCAAGTATTACCTGAAGCGCAGTCCGCCCTGGGCGTTTTCCACCGCGCTCCACGCCATTATCTTTGCCTTGCTGGCCTTTGTCTTTGTCAGCCAGGCCTACCAAAAACCAGCGACCAAGGAAAATATCATCCACTGGACCAGTTTATGCCTGCCCCGGGATGCGACCTCAACCGGGTCTACAGAAGCGGTGGCCCGGCCGGCTGATATCCTGCCCACAGTTGATATAAATATCGACCGCGCGGCGCTGGTGGCCAAACTCCGGGCCGGCGATGACAAGATGGTTGGCAACCTCATCAACCGGGCGGATAAATCCAAGCGCGATGAACTGTTGGCCAAATACAACGGCCAGGGCACTCAAGCCGCCGTGGCAGACGGTATGAAATGGCTGGCCGCGCATCAGGAACCGACCGGCAACTGGACGCCCTCCAAATTCGGCGGACGCGACGAATACACCGTGGCCCTAACCGGGCTGGCCACGCTCGGCTATACGGCCCAGGGCAATTCGCACCTGAACGGTGAATACGCCAAGACGGTTGATAAATCAGTCAGGTATCTCATTTCGGTCCAGCAACCGAACGGACTGATTGATTCTGCCGGCCAGACCCTGGTTCCGGCGCCGGTGCTCTATAACCATGGCATCGCCACCTATGCCTTGCTGGAGGACTATCTGCTCGCCCAGGACTATGCCGAGAGAACGCAGGGGCCTGATTTGCTATCAGAGATACTTGAGGATTCAGTGATTAAGGCGGTGTCATATATCATCAAGGCGCAATCGGCCAACGGCGGCTGGGGCTATGAAGCCAAGAGCCGGACCCCGGATACCTCAATCACGGTCTGGCAAATTCAGGTCCTGCGTCTGGCCTCGGTTTTAGATATTGAAGGCGTAGAAGCGGCGCTCTACAAGAGCCGTCAGTGGCTCAATGAGGTGACCAATGATGACGGCCTGGTCGGCTATCAGGCCCGGATGGACTATCCCAACGGACCCGATGGACTGACCGCGGCCGGACTCAATGCCTATCGGATGATTCAATCTATGCCCGGTGTGGCCCGTGGCAACGACGCCATCGCCCAGCGCCTGGATGGGTTGAAGGCAAAGCAGTTGGCGCACCTGAGAGCAAACGAGCCGATGGGGATTGCCTGGGGGGATGAGCACGGGACTACTGGATATACTAATTACGATTTATACTACTGGTATTGGGCCGGTCCTGACCTGATGGGGTCTCCGGAATGGGACAACCCGCCCGACCCCCGGATGGGATGGGGATGGAACGAGGCGCTCAAGAGCTCGGTTCTGATGAGCCAGGCCAAAGATGGCAGATGGAAAGTAGAAGACCAATGGTCGGTTTACGGCGGCGAGATATACACCACATCCATGGCAGTCCTGACATTACAAGTTTACTATCGCAACCCTGCGCTCAGGGTTGATTAGAGCCAGTTGGAGTGCAACGACTTAG
>ERZ1292630.1267-Hain-H41-02um-R3-1267-length-25039-cov-22_pt1 | contig 25039 bp, 20 predicted proteins | sample MGYA00564408_ERZ1292630 | MGnify/ENA primary metagenome ERZ1292630 (study PRJEB36523, sample SAMEA6512641) | groundwater metagenome | collected 2019-01-08 | study: AquaDiva: Metagenomics assemblies of 32 groundwater samples
GGGACTATTGTCGACGCTGCTGTTTACCCTCTGGCCCCTGTTGAAGATTCGAGAGATTCACCCAGGCGCGATCTTTCGGCGCGATGCGGAACAGGCGACGGTCGGACAAGAGACCTCTCCGTCGCGATGGTGGGTGAAATGGGGACTGACCGATCCCTGGAATGTCGGCACGGCTGGAGGGATCATCCTCGGACTCTGCGCGCTCTCGGTGTGGCAAGCAGGTTCCTGGTCGATCGGCCTCCTGTTTATCGGGGCGATGTCCTTCGCCATCACGGTCCTTTTTTTCTGTGCGCGGGTGTTTGTGCAAGGGCTGGCCTGGGTGCCGTTACCTCGAGTCCTAAGCCTCCGCTATGCCCTGGGTAATGTCGTACGGCCCGGGAGCCAGGCGACGGGGATTATGGTCGCCATCGGTATCGGTGTCATGGCAATTGTCACTGTGTCGCTGGTGGAACAGGCGTTGCTCCAACAGATACAGGAGAATCGGCCGGCGGATGCCCCGACGTTTTTCTTTATCGACATCCAGCCAGATCAAGCGAAGAAATTCGTCTCGTTGGTCGAGCAACAGACCGGCCAAACGCGTCCGGAGCTCATGCCACTGGTACGTTCCCGGCTCCATTCGATTAACGGACAGGTCATCACCGCAGAAGAAGGAGCGGAAAAGAGCGACAAGCGCGCGGAAGGAAAGGAGGGACGTGGGAAACAGTGGTATTTCACCCGTGAATATGTCCTGACCTTTCTCGACAAGCTGCCGAAAGACAATACGTTGGTCAAGGGGGAATGGTGGAAGCCCGGACAGGTCTTCTCGACCCCGCAAGTTTCAGTGGAGGAAGATGCTGCCATGCATTTAGGGCTCAAGATCGGCTCGACCGTAGAGTTCGATATTCAGGGGGCCACGGTATCGGCGGAGGTGAGCAGCATTCGCAAAGTCGAGTGGGGAAATTTTTCGACGAACTTCTATATGATCTTGTCCCCTGGGTCGATTGAAGGAGCGCCCTTTACCTATGTGGCCACGGTGCGGGTTTCGCCACAGGATGAGCTGCCGTTGCAGCAGGCGGTCGTCGCGTCATTTCCGAACATCAGCGCGATCCATATCGGCGACGTGCTCGACGGTTTTGCGCGGGTGCTCGATCGTCTCTCGCTGGCAATCAGGGCGGTGGCACTCTTTTGTGTTGTGGCCGGCGGGTTGGTCATGGCAGCGGCGCTCGCAGCGACACGCTACCGTCGTCTCTACGAATCGGTCATTCTGAAAGCGCTCGGCGCGACCCGCAGCCTGATTGCGTGCGCCTTTGCCATGGAGTATGTCCTGCTGGGCGCCGTCGCCGGGCTGATCGGACTGACCCTCGGAACTGTCTTGGCATGGATCCTGGTGCGGTATCTATTCGACCTTCCCTGGACCATACACCCACAGGTGCTCGGTATCGGCCTCCTCCTCACGATGTTGCTGACATTGATCGTAGGATTTGCCAGCACGTACCGGATTCTTGGCCAACGGCCGCTGGCGGTGCTCAGACACGAGTAAAGGATGCACCCAGGCCGGTTATCTCCTTGCTCGCGCAACGCGCGGCCTCAGAAGGGTGGAGAGGGAGTGTCCAGGTGCCCTTCTTGCTCGCAGAACGCGCACGGTGAAACGGTGCTCGTTCGATACGCGCAGTAAAGGGCAGCCTCGGCCACTCCCTTAACGAGAGCTGAAGATGATCGAAAGGCCCTCGCCCGGCTCATGGCACGTCTCGGCGTGCCAGTGGGGGGCGGGTGAGAAAGTCACGCGCAGTGGAAGACAACCGGCCTGGGTGCTATAGGGACTGAAGAGGAAGAAAAGAGACTCAGCAATGCACATCAATTGGGAATGAACTTGAACAGGCCGCCTCTGATGGTCGTGATATATAACTCGCCTGCCGCATCTTCACCAAAGCTTGTAATAGAGCCGCCAGACGGACTAAGCAATGGCCATTCCGTCTGTTCAATGGCTTGACCATTCTGGAAGCGGAAACTCCTCACGAATCCAAGACAAAAATCTGCGTAGAAGTATGTGCCGCTTAGCGAACGCATGGCTTGTCCGCGATACACATATCCACCTGTGACCGACCCCGAGCACCCACTCCCCACATGGGGATATTCGAGCTCCGGCAAGGTCAGGCCAGTAGAGTCGCAATTACTGGCTGGGCTGAAGCAAAGAGTCCCTTCCATCACACCCCAGCCGAAGTTGAGCCCTCTACCTGCATTCGGAGCAGGCGAGACATTGATTTCTTCTCGTGCCCCTTGCCCGACATCCCCGATATACAGATCGTTTGTTACCCGATCAAAGGAGAACCTCCAGGGGTTTCTGAGGCCAAAGCTCCAAACTAGCTGTGCATCTCCCCCGAAAACAAAGAACGGATTACTGTTGTTGCATGGACCTCCCGTATCCGAATTTATTCGCAGGATCTTACCGAGTCGCGTCCCAATCGTTTGTCCGTTGTTATTAGGATCACCACTTCCGCCTCCATCGCCGACACCCGCGTACAGACAGCCATCCGGCCCGAAAGCCAACATTCCACCATTGTGATTTGATTCGGCTGAGTGTTCCACTGTGAGAAGTACCGTGGCCGAGGAATCAGCAAGGTTATCGTCGGGGGCACTCCTCAGATAACGAGCGATAACGATGTCACCGGTGGTGTTTGTGTAAAGGACATAAAACCGCCGATTGGCAGCGTAATTGGAATCGAACGCCATCCCCAGAAGGCCCCGCTCTCCTGCTGTTGAGATGAGTCCGCTGAGATTAAGAAAAGCGGTAGGAAGAAGGGAGGAGCTGTTCCGATTAAAGATTCTGATCAGACCTCCTTTCTCGACAATAAAAAGTCGGGTGGTGTCGCCGGCTGGCGCGGTCATAAAGACCGGCGAATTGAGACTTGTACTGATCGTTTGAAGCTGCAGGTCGTTGGATGGTGGCAACGGCGGCAGCGAGCCTTGATCGGGTTCGATCGGGGAGCATCCGCTCAGGCATCCTATGCCGACAAGCACCACACCAGCTATCAACAGGCTCCGAATCGTTGCCATTAGCCCCTCCGCGCGATACCGGCTGAACGCCATCAGCCTACTATAGAGTGCTGAAGCGCCACAAGTGGCCCCGTTCGCGTCGGAAATAGCGGTCTATCGATATGTATTCAGGTACTTGCGCAAGGCGAGGCTGTCTCGTTCCCGAACTGTGACGGCGATCCGTAGCTGTTCAAGATATTGTTCGAGCGTTTTCCCGCCGAGGTCGATCTTGCGTGTTGTGAAAAAATCACGCACATCTCGTTCGAGTTCAGGTGTGGCGAGGCTGCCGATCCCACCGCACATGCGGCGCATCCCTTGCTTGGGGAACAGTTGGTCCATTTTCTCCCAGTTCGCTTTCAAAAACCCCCAGGCCAATTCTCTGCCATAGACACCACCCAGGATTGAACTGACGAGAAACGGCGCGTCTTGTGTACGGATTTCTCCACTGATAGTGCGGGCGAGTGTGCGTTCGAGCAAAGCCTTTGGTTGAAACGATGCGAGCGAAAAGAGATAGCGCCGTTCTTCTTGCGGTGTGTCGGCGGTGCGGAACCGTTCGTCAAACTCTTCGTACCTGGCTGTGTCGCCCGTATGAGCGAGGATCGCAACCAGCGAGGGCACGACATTGGGGTCAACCGCTGTCGCGTCGCTGCGATAAGCCCGGTAGAGCTCAGCCGCTTGCTGCTGAATGGCCGGATCATTGCCGAGTTTACCCTGTGCGCCAATCAGTTCACCCCGCAGCTGTTTCGTCAGCTCGCTCTCGCCGCTTCGAGGCGCCCAACCCAAGTCTGAAACGGCCGGACCGATCCGGCCTCGCACGAACGCTTCAAGCGCCGACCGATCCTCTGCTGTGATGATCCGATTCAGGAATGAGAAGGAGTCGAGCAGCACAGCCCAGACGTTCTTGTCCCGCTCTGTCGTAAAGCGGGCTGTCAGGTCGAGATAGTCCGTGAGGGGCATGTGTCCTGCGATGGTGGTGGCCCAGGCATCGTTGATGAGGTTGAATCGCTCGGTGACAGCAAGTCGATCGAGGCCACGGTTCAAGAGCCGATCGAGCAGGTCCGGCGCATAGCGCACCCGATAGAAACCGTGGCCGCCCTCGTTAATCAGTACTGACTCCCAATCGTGAGGGAGCGGGACTGCCATGTGCTTTTCTGTCAGCAACATGCGCGAGGTGTCGGTCTTGCCTCCGACGGTCACTCGCATCTGGAGCGGGATCTGCCATGTAGTTGGTGAGGAGTGAGGGGTAAGGGGTGAGGGGTGAGGAAGATAATTGAATCGCTGCTGGGACAGGACGAGCTGGCCAGACTGATTGATTTCAGCCGTAATGAGGGGATACCCCGGTTGGAAGATCCAGCCGTCCATGAGTTGCGGCACCGGCTGTTTGGAGATCTTCCCCAGCGACACCCAGAGATCCTTCGTGTCTGCGTTCCCGTAGGCATGCTTGTGCAAGTAGTCACGGACGCCGTCGCGGAACACTGTCGGCCCGATGTGCTGCTCTAACATCCGAAGTACCGACGCGCCTTTTTCATACGTCAGCACGTCGAACATTGCGTCCGCGTCTTTGGGGGCCTGCACCGGGAATTCGATCGGTCTGGTGCTGTGCAGCCCGTCCACCGCAAAGGCTGCGGCACGCGAGACCCCGAAACTATCCCATCGTTTCCATTCCGGTTTCCAAGCATCGACTGCCAGCATCTCCATGAAGGTGGCGAAGGCCTCGTTCAGCCAGAGACCGTTCCACCAGGACATGGTCACCAAATCGCCGAACCACATGTGCGCGTTTTCATGCGCGACTACATCGGCCACGCGCTCCAGTTCGCCGTGCGTGGCGCTCTTCCGATCGACCAGCAAGGCCGTTTCGCGATAGGTGATGGCGCCCAGGTTTTCCATGGCCCCTGAGGCAAAATCAGGAATGGCAAGCAGGTCCAGCTTGTCACCGGGGTAGGGAATCCCATAGTAGCTCTCAAAAAATGAGAGTGACGCTGCCGCAATATCTTGGCCGAAGTTGGTCAGATGTTTCTTCCCAGGGACAGCCCACAGGCGAAGTTGGGTCTGGCCAATCATCACCGGTTCGGTCGGCTCGATCCGGCCGACGATGAATGCAACCAGGTAGGTGGACATCTTCATCGTATCGGCGAAACGAACGACCTTCTTCCCCCCTGCAAGCGTTTCGGATGCGACCATGCTGTTGGAGACTGCGGTGACCGTCGGGTCGATGACCAGTGTCGTGGCAAAGACGGCCTTGAAGTCCGGTTCGTCCCAGCAGGGAAAAGCCCGGCGGGCATCGGTGGCTTCGAACTGTGTGGCGGCCATGTTGTGAGTCGTGCCATGTTCGTCTTTATAGGTACTGCGATAGAACCCCCGGAGCTTGTCGTTGAGCGTCCCGCGGAAGTTCATCGTCAGCTTCCAAGTGCCCGGCGGGAGAGGCGTGGCGAATGTGAGACGGCAGCGCTCGAGCGCGCTATCCAACGTAATCGTGGCCTGTCTCATCGTGCCTGGATTTCCCTCGATCTGCGCCGAAGCGATATCGAGTTCAATGGCATTAAAGACGATGTCAGAGGTTGCTTGATGGACCGTAAGGGTGATGGTTTCCTGTCCCGCAAAGCTTGAGGTAGGTAGATCCGGCTCCAATCGCAGATCGTAGCGAACCGGAACTACATGCCTTGGAAGCCGGTATGGATCGACGGTGCCTGAAGAAGAGGCCTGGTTCATGTTCTTACCTTTCGGTCGTTTGGTAGATGCTTGCACGAAAGAACTGTTGAGGCACGGACTGAGAAACGCTGTAAGTGGAATGACAAGAAAGAATCGGGCATGCGTGAAAAGAGCCTGTAGGGTCTGTCGCCTGCTGATCAGCTTAGTCATGCCCTCGTCACTGGGTACGACTCGACCCCGTTGGCTGTGCCCACGATGAGCAGGTCTGTTCGTCCGACAAAAAGGCCGGTCTCGACCACTCCGGGAATTTGGTTCAAGGCGATCTCGAGTTCTCGCGGGTTGTCGATCCGTGGCAGATGGACATCCAGAATCACATGGCCTGCTTCTGTCTTGAAGGGCAACCCATCCCGTTCTCTGAGCACCACAGAACTCTTCGTGAGGGCCTGAATTTCTCTGGCCGTACTTCCCCAGCCGAAGGGGATGACCTCGATGGGGAGAGGGAACGATCCCCCCAGCACTGGGACTCGCTTGGTATGGTCGACCAACACGATGAACTGCTTGGCCGAAGCCGCGACAATCTTTTCCTTCAGGAGTGCGCCGCCTCCGCCCTTGATGAGATTGAAGCCCGGATCGACCTGATCCGCCCCGTCGATCGCGACATCGATCACCCAGGCATTGTCGGCATCAATGAGGATGATTCCTTGTTGCATCGCAAGCGCAGCCGTTCCCTTCGACGTGGGCACTCCACGAAGCCTCATACCTGAACGGACCTTTTCTCCCAACGCCATGACCATATGCTTGGCTGTCGAGCCGGTCCCAAGGCCGACAATCATCCCATCGCGAACAAATTCGACGGCTGCCAACGCCGCGGCTTTTTTCTGGCTATCGAGATCCTGGTTGCTCATCATGATGCGGAGGTATGGGAGAGAGCTGCGGCGACAGACGCGGCGCCGAGTAAGGGAGTCTTCTGGTTCATGACCACTTTGACCGGGATCGAACTCATCAGGCGCGCATAGCGGCCTTTGCTGGTGAAGGCCTTCATGAATGTTCCGTCTTTCAGTTTGGCCAGCAACTTCGGCGCGATGCCGCCTCCCAGATATACGCCGTTCAATGTCATCGCCTTCAAAGCCAGATTGCCGGCTTCAGCTCCATAGATGGAGGCGAACAGATCGAGCGCCTGCTTGGCGATCTCTGCCTGTCCCTTGAGCCCTGCTTCGGCAATCACCGCCGCCGGATCGCCGGCTTTGATTTGTTCTGAGAGCCACGTCGGCTCATTTTTCTTGCTGTCGCGGACATAGTCATAGATGGCGTGCAGGCCGGGACCGGACAGCACCCGTTCATAACTCACGTGCAGATAGTGACCGCGCAGATGGCGCAGCAGTTCAATTTCGTTATCGTTGTTCGGTGCGAAGTCCGCATGCCCCCCTTCGGATGGCATCGGCTGATAGCGCGAGCCGTTCCAGAAAAGGATAGATTCGCCCAGTCCGGTCCCTGCTGCGATCAAGGCGAGCGCTTGCTTGTGGGGCGGTGGGTTTCCGGCGTTGAGCGTTTCGACTTCGTCCGGTCTGAGCAAGAGGATTCCATGCGCCATGGCTTCGAGATCGTTGAGCAGCTTCACTCTCGGTATGTCGAACTGTTTCGCCAGGGTTGCGCCATCGACCACCCACGGGAGGTTGGTCGTCTGGCAACGGTTCTGAATGACGGGCCCGGCAATGCCGAAACAGGCCGCGTCGATTTTCAGCGGTTTTTCCGCTGGGCGCTCCGGTTCCGGCTCGGCATCGTCCGCCTTCTCGGTTGCGAATTCGTCGATGGACGTTGGCGGCTTCGGTGGGACGAGAAATTCCGTAAGCATGTCCTCGAGCGAGGTGTAATCGGCGCTGTGGAATGACTCCAGCCGGACGGGATCGACGCGGCCTGACGTCCAATCGAACAGAGCCAAGTGAGTTTTCGTGCCCCCGATATCTCCGGCAACGATCATCTCGTCCTCATGTGCTCGCCCACTGTTACTGAATCGGAAGCTCGGCTGCTGCAGCTCGATCGAGGAACCAGATGAGGCGGCCTTCCTCTGGCTCGACCAACGATGCCGGAAGCTGGCGTTCCGCCTCGGTCTTCGGATCGAGGATGGCCCTCACGGCTCCTGCTTTGGCGGCTCCCGCGACGAGAAACAGTATCACACTCGCTCTGTTGATCGCAGCAAAAGTCATGGTCAATCGGTTGGGCGGATCTTTCGGAGATTGAGTGGCCGCAATCAGGCGTTGATGGTCTCGTAGGGCCGGCGCCCCGGGAAACAGAGAGGCCGTATGCCCATCTTCACCCAGCCCTAAGAGGATGAGGTCAAGGGAGGGCTGGACCGCTGGCGGGGTTTTCGTCGCAAGATACAACTGCTGTTCATACTCACGAGCCGCCGCCGGTGGGTCACGGGATTCCCCTGCCATACGATAGACCTGCGAAGGCGTAATTTTCAGAGGGGTGAACAGGGTTCTGTTGGCCAAGGCATAGTTACTTCGAGGGTCATTCGGAGGAACGCAACGTTCATCGCTGAAAAAAAATGTGGTCCGAGACCAATCGAAGCGATCGGCAAAGGCAGGAGAGGTTAGGGCTCGGTAGAGTGTTTCCGGCGTCGTGCCGCCGGAGAGCGCGATGAAGAATCGGCCTTTCGTGCGAATGGCCTCTTGGCCCACTTCCAATACGAATGCTGCTGCTGCTGCAGCCACGGCTTGACTGTCGCTGTGGATGCGGATGTCGGGGACGGAAAACATCCTACTTCTTGCGAGCGCGCCCGCTCTTCGTGCGCCGCATAGTGGAACGCAGAACTGCGGCGCGAGGTCCGAGGAACTTTGTCAACGTCTGAATCGTCGCGATCGGATTCTTACCCAATGGCAAGACGATCCCCTGTTGATCGTGAGCTTTGAGCGCCTGTATATCGCCGGCTGCTTGGGCCTGCGCGAGTGTGCGAAAGGTAAATGGTTTTCCTGGAATACCGAGATCGGGAATCATCTGATCGACAAGCTGTAAAAACAACCCGCTCTTCGGACCCCCTTTATGGAGTTGGCCGGTTGAATGGAGATAGCGCGGACCATAGCCGGCTGTCGTCGTCACATGGTGATGGGAGACGAGCGCTCTTCGCAGAGAGCGGATGGCCTGCTCCATTCTGAAGGAGGGTGTCGTATAGGCCAAGATGGCGACGTAGGCGCCGGGGCGACATTGCTGCTTGAGCTGCGCCGCAGCTTGTGCCGCAGTCGCGGTTGTTTGTTTCGGCAACCGGCCGGTGGCCTGGATGGTATCCAGTACGCGGGCAGTGTTGTCTTTACTTTCTTGAACGTTCGGTTGATCGAACGGGTGAATCCCCAGGAGATGGCCCGCCACGGCCGTGGCGATTTCCCATCTGAAAAATTCCCCTGCGAGATCATAACGGTCTTGGAGTGTGAGCGTCAGGACTGGGTGTCCATGCCGCCCGAGCCCGGCGATCTGCCGGTCGAGCTGTCTATTCTGATCTCCCTTTAAACGCAGATAGACAAAGAGCCGGTCGGTGCCGTAGGCGGCCGGAGAGACAATCGGTTCGTTTGCCACAGGGATGAGGCCGGTTCCTTCCTTCCCGGTGCTTTCCGCGAGGAGCTGTTCCGCCCACAAACCAAATGCGGCGATCTGTGGTGAGGAGATCAGGGTGATCTTGTTGCGTCCTACCTGCGCCAGCGAGGCCATCGTTGCGCCAAGGTCTGCCCCTGGATTTCGTTCAAGAGGGGTCTGGGTGCGGCAGGCCTGGGCCATGGCAGTGGCACGCGCGATCAATCGTGCGACATCGATTCCCATCAGAGCCGCAGGGACTAGTCCAAAATAGGAGAGGACCGAGTACCGTCCACCGATGTCGGGTGGGTTGGTAAAGATGCGCCAAAACCCATGCTCTGCTGCAAGCTTTTCTAACCCGGTGCCGGGATCGGTAATGGCAATGAACTGTTCGCCTCCTTGGTGGCCCGGAGTCTTATGGACAAGTTCCCAAAAGTGGGCAAAGAGGGACATGACTTCGATGGTTCCGCCGGATTTGCTGGCGAGGATGAATAGGCTTCGAGCCGGGTCGATCGCCTGCGTGACCTGTTGAATCCAGCCTGGAACGGTAGAGTCGAGAACCCATAGACGTGGGAACCCATTGGATGATCCAAACGTTGCGCGAAGGACTTCTGGCCCCAAGCTGCTGCCACCCATCCCGAGCAGGACCACGTCGCGGATGCCGCGCTTTTTAGCCAAGGCGGCGAAGGTCAGTACATCCTCGGCCCTATCTTTCATGTACTCAACGATGGTCAGCCAACCGAGGCGGTTAGCAATGTCAGTGGGGTCTTGTTTCCAGAGTCGGTGGTCGCAGGCCCACATTCGCTCAACCGCACGGGATTCGGTGAGCCGTACATGTGCCGCAACGACCAGGGATTGAAGCTCCAGGGGAAATGATCGATCAGTTTCGAGTTTCATGGCAAACCTTCCTCCTATTCTAGATATCGGAGGAGAGAAACACAAACATAAGGACTCACTTAGTCTGTTTGTTTTGTTTATTTGGTTGATTTGGTTTGTTTGGTTTTTGGTTGAACGAAACTAACCAGATGAACCAAATAAACTAAATAACGGTCTTCCATAGGTTCTAGATGGATCGTACGTAGTTTGACAGGGCGCTGGCCCCGTCCCTATAATGCCCCCTATTGTCCTGAGTCGTCTTAGGTAAGGAGTGATCGTATGTCTTTTACATCTCAACAGCCGTCAAATCTCAAGAAAAAACGCGAGCATGGATTCCGTAAGCGGATGAGCACGAAGAATGGCCGGAAGGTGTTGGCTCGTCGTCGCGCGAAGGGACGGGCTCGCTTAACCGTATAGGTCGAGCGACGCTGACTAGGGCTGCACGAAGGAATCTTTACCCTCCGTTATGTGCCCCGGACAAGTTAGCTCCCAACACAGGATGACAGTATGTGGTCATAACCGAGTCCAGATCGCTGGCCTCGAAGGGGGAGTCCTGTGCAAACTAGCCCTTTTCTATGGTGATGGCGATGTCACATGGTGGGGGCGACAAACACCTGTTCTTGAAACGCAGCCGCGACATTGAGTATGCCAAGGAGCACGGAAGCCGTATCTCGACCGCCCTGTTTAATATGATAGTTTGTCGGACTGACGGAATTGGCAGCCGGGTCGGCATTGTAGTGGGGAAACGGTTCGGTATCGCCGTCAGCCGGAATAGGGTAAAGCGCCTGTTTCGTGAGCTCACACGGCAACTACGTGGTCAATTGCTCCCTGGGCTGGACCTTGTGGTATTCCCCAAGCGGGATTCAATTGTGCAGCCCTTTGCCGTTTTGAAAGGGGTGTGGCTGTCGGCGCTTCAGCGTCAACAGTTGCTGCGTATCCGTGAGGATTAGCGTAGGGCGTCTTACACTTCTTGGCATATCCCGTTCGCTTTGAACTTGTCGAAGGGCTCATGGTTCTGATGGCTTCCGTTCATGCTTCGACAGGCTCAGCACGAACGGTGTGTAAGGCCATTTCTGACGCACTACACTAGCGTTCGCCAAACGTACTAGGATTGCAATTGGTCATATCGGGGTAGCGGTTTATTATGGACAAACGCGTTGTCGTCTTTCTCGTTCTATCGTTAGCGATCATCCTGGGATTCGATCTGTTTATTAGACAGATGGGATGGGCTCCTGACCAGAATCATCCTCAGCCCCCTACTGAGGATGCCGCTGGCCCTGGCTCCTCCGTGAAACTAGAGCCGGCGCCCGCCCCCGGGATAGGCAAGGACAGTAGTTCGACCGGTTCGAGCCTATCATCCAAATCCAGTCAAAAATCAGGCACTTCCTCCTCGGATATTTCGCCGACAATATTGGAACAGACGGTGACGATTGAAACCGACCTGGTTCGGGTCGGACTGTCGAATCGTGGTGGGGTAATTCGAACGTGGGAGCTGAAGCGGTACCACACGTCGCCCCCGGAAAAAAAGCCGGTGCAGCTCGTGTATCACGGGGGGAAATTCAAGGGCCCACTCTCGATTACAGTCACGAATGCCGACATCGACAAGACGATTCGAGAAGGCCTCTATAATATTGAGAAAGATTTCACCAGCCTCGATGCCGCGCATCCTGTCGGGCATGTCACGATGCAGTTCCACGATCCAATCACCCATATCGGTGTGGAGAAAAAGCTGACCTTTCATCACGATAGTTATGTCGTAGATATATCGGTTGCCCTGGAGGGAGTCACCGAGCCCTACGACATCGTGCTGGGAACTAACTTCGGAATTGTGGAATGGGGTAGCGGATTCATCGGTGTGATCGGATCAGCCTCACTGGTTGACGACAAGGTAGACAATGAGACGCCGGAAAAGGAGCTTGAGCGGAAAGGGGCGGTTCAGTGGGTCGCCTTGCACGATAAGTACTTCATTTCTGTGTTAATGCCGAAACAGGGCACGGCCTCGCTTGCCAAGACCGAAGCCGAGCAGATCGTGTCGACCGGGGTGCGGATGGCCGCGTCAGGAGGTGCGTCCTCGGCTGCGCTTCAGCTCTATGCCGGTCCAAAGGAATACGACACGCTCAAAGCCCTGAACGTGGGCCTGGAAGATATGATCGATTTCGGATTCTTCATCTTCGGCAGTTGGTCGGTTGTAAAATCAGTCGCTAAGCCGATCTTTTATGTGCTGCGGTTCATTCATGACTATGTCCCCAACTATGGGCTCACCATCATCCTGCTGACGATGGCGATCAAGATCTTATTTGTGCCGCTGCAATACAAGAGCTATAAGTCGATGAGAATGATGCGGGTCATTCAACCGAAGATCAAAGAAGTCCAGGAAAAATACAAGGGTGACCGCGACCGTTTGAACAAGGAATTAATGAAACTCTATCGGGAACAGAAAGTGAACCCGTTGGGTGGCTTTCTCCCGATGTTCTTGCAGATGCCGGTCTTCGTGGCCCTGTTCAATGTCCTCTACACGACGATCGATTTGCGCCAAGCCCCTTTCATGCTCTGGGTGACAGATTTATCGCTGCAGGATCCCTTTTATGTGTTGCCGATCCTTATGGGGGCAACGATGTTTATCCAACAGAAAATTACGCCCACCACGATGGATCCGACACAGGCGAAGATCATGTTGGTGCTCCCGATTGGTCTGACATTCCTGTTCGTGAATTTCCCTGCAGGCCTTGTATTGTATTGGGTGACGAACAATGTTCTAACCATCTCTCAACAATTGATCACGGATCGCTTTCTATTGAACGACAAGGCCCTGGCCTCGGCAGGGGCTGAACAGAGCAGCAGCCCGAACGCATAGGCGTCTCCCAACTGGTCTATTTGGTTTATCTGGTCTGTTTCGTTTGTTTGATTGAACCAGATAAACCAAATGAACAAGACAGGCTGGCGGACTTTTTCAGCATCCTGACAGTGAAAGAGACGTCATGCATGGAGGACTCGGAGACACGATTTGTGCCATTGCCACCCCCGCAGGCGAGGGCGGTATTGGGATCGTTCGTCTGAGTGGTCCTCATGCGCTTGCTGTCGCCTCCCAAGTAGTTCGGCTTCGGTCTGGTGATCCCCTCTCATCGGTTCCCTCCCATACGCTGCATCTTGCCGATCTTGTAATCCCCCCTTCGCAGAATCAGAAAGGGACGCTCATCCTTCACAAACGCCTGCCTGTATCGGGCCTCCTCGACGAAGCGCTCGTGGTCTATATGAAAGGGCCTCGATCGTATACGGCAGAGGACGTGGTGGAGATTCAATCTCATGGCGGAGCATTGGTGCTGGGGATGGTTTGCACGGTATGTATTGAGTCAGGCGCACGGATGGCGGAACCAGGAGAGTTTACGAAGCGGGCCTTTCTCAACGGGCGCTTAGATCTTTCCCAGGCGGAAGCGGTACTCGATACAATCAGGGCCACATCATCCGCCGGATTGAATATCGCTCAACGCCAGCTACGGGGTGATCTCGCTCGTGAGGTGGAACAGGCGCGGACCTCTCTTCTGACGGTATTGGCCCATGTGGAAGCGGGGATTGATTTTGTGGGCGAAGATATTTCCTTTCTTCAGCGCGATGAACTGGTGCGCATCGTGGGCGAGGCCTGTGCAGTGGTTCAGAGGCTGGAAACCACGGCGCAGGAGGGTCGGATCTTGCGGGAAGGCGCGCGAGTCGTCATCCTTGGCCGACCGAATGTCGGCAAATCCAGCCTGTTGAACCGTCTGCTGAGGGAAGAACGGGCGATTGTGACGGCCATTCCCGGGACGACGAGGGATGCCATTGAGGAATCTATCGATCTTGACGGGGTGATGATTCGTTTGGTTGATACGGCAGGAGTGCGGGAAACGGACGATATTGTCGAGCAGGAAGGGATTAAACGGACGCGTGCGGCGCAGAATGAGGCGGACCTCCTGTTAGTGGTCGTAGATGGCAGTACGCTTCTCACGAGCGATGATCGGGTGGTCTTGAGCGCAGCCAGGGATCGCAAGCATGTAGTGATCCTGAACAAGGCGGATCTTGCCGCTTCAGTGGAAACTGATGCCGCGCTTGAGGGCCACCTGGTATTTGTTGTTTCGGCTAAAACAGGGTTGGGGATTGAGACGGTGAAGTCGGCTCTTCGCGCTCAGCTTGTGTCCGAGGGCTTTGAGGCAGCGGAGGGCGTCACGGTGACGAACGTACGGCATCGTGATGCGTTGCGCCGGGCAGGTGAATCCCTAGGCCAGGCTCTCGAATCCGTGCAGTGCGGGATGGCCGGAGAGTTTGTCTCGATCGATGTGCGCGCCGCCGCCGACGCGCTCGGAGAAATTACGGGCGCCATTACGACAGACGAGATTCTCGGCCGAATCTTTTCAGAGTTCTGTATCGGGAAGTAGGACAAGGTTGAACATGGAACAGTCTGTTGACGTCATTGTGGTGGGCGGGGGTCATGCCGGCTGCGAAGCCGCCTTGGCTGCGGCGCGCATGGGTGCCCACACCTTACTGCTCACGATGGATCGTGACCGAATCGCACAGATGTCGTGCAACCCGGCAATCGGGGGAATCGCCAAAGGACATCTGGTAAAGGAAATCGATGCGCTGGGCGGAGAAATGGCGCGGAACACCGATCAAGCCGGCATCCAGTTCCGCTTCATCAACACGAGTAAAGGCCCGGCGGTGCGGGCCCTCCGCGTCCAATGCGACAAGAAGCTGTACCGAGACGCCATGCAACGAACGTTGGGCCTGCAAGCAGGGCTGACGATCGGTGAAGGGACGGTCGATCGCTTACTGACGCACGCCGGCGCGATTACCGGTGTGGTGACGAACCATGGCGATCACATACACGCGAAGGCTGTTATTCTGACATCGGGAACATTTCTTAAGGGACTTATCCATGTCGGCTTGAATCATTTTCCTGCGGGACGAGCCGGAGAGGCGTCCGCCGAACATCTGTCCGATTGTATGCGCGACCTGGGGTTCGAAGTGGGCCGGCTCAAAACCGGTACGCCTCCTCGCTTGGACGGAGCCACTATCGATTTTTCCGTAATGGCGCCTCAGCCGGGCGATGATCCGCCGGTGCCGTTTTCGTATCGCACCGACCGGATTGCCAACCGTCAGCTCCCCTGTCATTTGACTCATACCAACCGTGCAACGCACGAACTGATCCAGCGCAATCTTGACCGGTCACCGCTCTACAGCGGCATTATTGAGTCGGTGGGGCCTCGGTATTGCCCATCGATTGAAGACAAAGTCGTGCGTTTTGCCGACAAAGAACGCCACCAGGTCTTTATTGAGCCTGAAGGGTTGGATAGCCGTGAGTTTTATCCCAACGGAATTTCCACTAGTTTGCCGGTTGATGTCCAGGCCGGAATTCTGAAAACGATTCCCGGGTTAGAGCAAGCCACCATGCTCAAGCCTGGCTATGCGGTTGAATACGACTATTTTCCACCACGGCAACTGCACCAGACCCTAGAGACTAAGCTGTTAAATGGTCTCTACCACGCGGGGCAAATCAATGGGACTTCCGGATATGAGGAAGCAGCGGCGCAGGGCCTCATGGCTGGGATTAATGCAGTACTTAAACTTCGAGCCGAGCCCCCATTGCTGCTCGACCGGTCGCAAGCCTATATTGGTGTTTTAATTGATGATCTTATTACAAAAGACGCACGTGAGCCCTATCGCATGTTTACATCACGGGCGGAATACCGCCTACTATTGCGCCATGGAAATGCTGACCTTCGATTAACTGATACTGGACGTCTGGTTGGATTGATTTGCGACGAAGTATATGAAAAATTTAAGATAAAACAGCAGGCAATTGAGTCTGAACTCTTACGCCTCGAAGAGTTTCGACCAAAACTCACAGAAACTGTTCGTGAACGTCTAGCCCATATTCAGATTCAGGAGATCTCTGGGCCCTGTACCGCAGCTCAACTTTTGCGGCGCCAGGAGGCACATTATAAGCCTCTGTTAGAGGCGCTTGAGATGAGTGCGGTAGAAGATATTGAAACTGCTCATGAAATTGAATTACAAGTCAAGTATTCAGGTTACATCAAGCGTCAGCTTCAACAGATAAACCGATTCAAAGGTCTTGAAACAAAGGCTATTCCGGTAGCCTTCAACTACGATGGAACTCCTGGTTTTTCACAGGAGGTCAGAGAAAAGTTAAAGAAAGTTCGCCCTGCCTCTATTGGCCAGGCATCGAGAATTTCAGGAGTCACACCAGCAGCAATTTCTCTTCTTCTCGTCGCACTCGAAAAATACAAGAATGGATCAAGTAGAGATAGTCTTCAGTTACCTAACCCAAGACAAGCAAATGGCGATATTTCTACTATTCACTCCAGAATGCCTTGACCTCACCTACTGATTCACGTAATTGTTCCACGTGGAACATGAACAAGAATTGTGGGATCTCACGATTAGCGCTGCAAGGGAACTTGGAATAACAATTGAAGAAATCCATGCAGAGCAGTTCATGCGCTACCTCGCTCATCTCACTGAGTGGAGCAAGGCGATCAATCTCACAACGATCACTAACCCACAGGAAATTATCATCAAACATTTCATTGACTCGCTCGGTGCGCTTATCGCAACAAGCTTTCCACAAAATGGCCTGCTGCTCGATATAGGATCTGGAGGAGGGTTTCCTGGTATTCCTCTTAAAATTGTGAGATCTGATATTCGGCTAATCCTAGTAGAACCAGTTCGAAAAAAGTGTTCTTTCCTCAATTCAGTGATTGGCCTATTAAAACTGCATGATGTGGCTGTGTTTGATGGCACTATCGAGCAATACGCTAAACAACCACTCCGGCACACTATTGATACAGTTGTGCTAAGGGCCTTGAAGTATGAAGACGTACGTGAATACATTCATGAATTACTGACCACTAAAGGGAAAGTCGTTTTATATCGAACAGAGGTCATTAAGGAACAAGAAATTGGAAAAGGATTTCATCTTGTAAGCGAAACGGCGCTTACTCTTCCTAAGGCCTCTGGCAAGAGAGTTATTTCAGTGCTTGAGAAAAATAGCTCATAATATCGCCAGTCGATATGTGAATGTTCCACGTGGAACATTATTGATGGGCATGTGTAGGAGTGAATGGTTTAGCCTCCAATGTTATGGCAAAGATTATAGCGATCGCAAATCAAAAGGGTGGCGTAGGAAAGACGACAACAGCTGTGAATCTTGCTGCTGGGGTCGCTCTCCTTGGCAATCGGGTCTTGCTTGTAGATATGGATCCGCAAGGAAACGCCACGAGCGGATTAGGAATCGACCCCCGATCCCTACAGACTACTGTCTATAACTGCTTGATTAATTATGTAAAATTTCACGATGCTGTGCAAATCACTGAAGTGAACGGTTTATCACTGTTGCCGGCAAATGCTGACTTGTCTGGAGCAGAAATAGAGCTAGTGAATGTTGAAGAACGTGAAAAGCTGCTTCGACATTTCTTACGAGATGTTGATAAGTTATTCGACGTTATTTTTCTCGATTGTCCTCCTACATTGGGAATTCTGACGGTGAACGCACTCGTTGCAGCTCGTGGCGTCTTAGTCCCGGTTCAATGTGAATATTATGCCATGGAAGGGTTAAGCCGCTTGGTTGGAAATATCGATCGAGTTCGTCAGTCGTTTAATCCGGAACTCCAATTAGAAGGGATCGTCTTGACAATGTTCGATGCGCGGAATACGTTGGCGCGTCAGGTCTCTGAACAAGTTCGTGGATATTTTAAAGATGTCGTCTACAACACGGTGATCCCTCGCAATGTAACACTGGCAGAGGCTCCAAGTTACGGACGCCCAGCCATGCTATATAACGTTGCATCGGCAGGATCACAAGCCTATCTGTCCTTAGCCAAGGAGTTTGTGAGTCATGGAGAAAAAAGCGCTCGGTAGAGGACTCGACGCATTACTGCCGGCGATTAAGCCCGTGTCGATGCCGGAATTGCCTGAGGTCCAACATCTGCGGATCGATGCGATCGTACCGAATCGGTATCAGCCTAGACAAACATTTTCCTCTCAGGAGCTTGCAGAACTCACAGCCTCATTGAAGCAAAATGGATTGCTTCAACCGATATTAGTTCGCCGCAAGGGCGACGGAATCTACGAACTCATTTCCGGTGAACGGCGTTGGCGAGCGGCGAAAGAAGCAGGGCTGGAAACGATTCAAGCCGTCATTCGCAATTGCGGAGACGAAGAGTCTGTAGTCCTGGCACTGATAGAAAATATTCAACGCGCAGATCTCAATCCCATGGAAATGGCTAAGACTTACCATCGGATGATGAACGAATTTGGACTAACCCAGGACACAATTGCGCAACGAGTCGATTGTGAGCGATCGTCTGTTGCCAATATCGTACGTCTTATCAATCTCCCTTTGGATATTCAGCGACTGATTGAAACAAATCAAATCTCCATGGGACATGCCAAAGTCATTCTCAGTCTTCATGAACAGAGTGAGCAGCTTAGAGTTGCCAAGTTGGTCGTTTCAAAAGCTTTATCTGTGAGAGAAACAGAGAAACTCATAGAGTCCGCATCAGTTGCAAGGAAGCGCGGGACAAAAGAATTGCAGCGAACGCCTTGGTCTGACGTGGAAGAGCGATTACAGAAACGATTAGGCACTAAAGTCGTAATCCAGAAAGGGAAGCGAGGCGGTAAAATCGTCATTCACTACTTCTCCCCCCCTGAACTTGATGGAATTCTCGAGACACTTCTGAACTAGTCCACGCCATATTCTGGCTCAAAAAGGCTTGCTTAAGTAGCGGCATACTTGTTGCTTCTACGTATGCGCGGCCATGCGCATTCTGATCGACTGCTTCTCATGACAGCATCACAGCTGTGCTGAAATAGTGGGGGCATCAACTCGAGGAGGCGTGTTCATGTGGGGACAGGAACGAAGAGAAGAGACAAGCTCTAATGAGCAGGAAGGCAAAGAGGTTACCATGGTTGTTGCTAACTCAACAATTGCCGATGGGGCAGGGGACATTAGCGCCTTTGTGGGGAAGGGAGTCGAATTCAAAGGTACCATCTCCTATAGCGGTACGGTGAGAATCGATGGACACCTTGACGGAGAAATTCATACTGACGGCGTGCTCCTGATTGGTGAAGAGGCCATCATCCAGGCAAAGATTACTGCCGGAACCATCGTATGTAAGGGAAAGATCACCGGGGATGTCGTTGCGAAAGACAGCATCAAGCTCCGTGCTCCGGCCATCATAAATGGAAGTGTCAAGACGCCGGTCCTTTCAATGGAAGACGGCGTGCTGTTCAACGGCGCACTCGAAATGGCTCACGGCGTTCGCGATGTCTCTCGGGATGCCACGCTGCTGCCCATCGGAGTGATCGCGCCCCCTCATATTAAGCGCGTCAATGGCTAGAAAACATATTATTATCTAGGCATTTTACCTGTATATTGTTGTGTGGTGACGGGCCATGCATGTGCGGGAAGAGCCTTAGGAGGCGATCATGTGGGCAATGAAAGAGCGTTCCCAGCAAGTCGAGCAAGGCAGCGAGAATTTTACGCTTTTAGGGAAAGGCGCGGATTTCAAAGGCGTCGTGAGCTTTGATGGCACCGTTCGGATTGATGGGCGCGTCGAGGGCGAGATCTATATAACCGGAACTTTGATCGTCGGAGAGCATGCCGTAATCGAGGGCGTTGTATCAGTTGGGGTGCTCATGAATAGCGGCAAGATCAACGGCACCGTCACTGCTCTTGAAAAGATTCATATCCTTAAGCCCGGTGTACTTGTTGGCGATGTCCGAACCCCGGTCATTGCGATCGAAGAAGGATCTCGTTTCCATGGGATGTGCGACATGGGAGATCATCATTGGGGCGACGAACGTAACCCACCGGTCGACGTATCTCCCAGCCTTGTTGCATCCGCCCGCTAACTGCAGAAAACAGCCCCTAGCCCTTTTCCTCTCTCCTCAGTACAATGGCGCCCTATGGCTTGCCCTACAGTTCTCCTTGGCATGAGCGGTGGAGTGGACAGCTCCGTCGCCGCAGCCCTTCTGGTACGCCAGGGCTACGACGTTCGTGGTGTCACACTTCAGGTCTGGGAGCACGAAGACGAAACGGTCGCAGCCTCTAAGCGCTGGGAGGAACGTGGCTGTTGCAAGGTCGGTATTGCCCGATATGTCGCGCAGACATTGAAGATCCCGCATGAGGTGGTCGATACCAGAGAAATCTTTCGTGCCGGCGTGATCGACGACTTTGTAGCCGGCTATCTCGAAGGTACAACGCCCAATCCCTGTGTCCGGTGCAATGAGCGTGTCAAACTGCGGGGTCTCATTGAGCTTGCGGACGCGCGTGGGATCAATTTTGTGGCCACAGGCCACTATGTTCGCATTGGGGAATCCGGGGGGCTGTCGACTCTTCAACGAGCAGCCGATCTCAGGAAAGATCAAAGCTATTTTCTCTATCGTCTCCGGCAGTCATGGCTCGCACGGCTGCTCTTTCCTGTGGGAGGCATGCAGAAGACTGACGTGTGGAAAGAAGCAGAAGCATTGGGTCTTCCCGCAGATGAATTGAAAGAAAGCCAGGAAATTTGCTTCGTGAGCCATGGCGATTATAGAACCTTTATCGAGAAGGAGGCGCCCGTCTCTAAGAAACCAGGGGCCTTCGTAGACCATGAAGGCCGATACTTAGGCGACCATGAAGGAATCGCCTTTTATACGCCGGGCCAACGCCGAGGTCTCGGTATTGCCGCCGGACGAAGGCTCTATGTACAGCAAGTACGGCCTGCAACCAATACGGTTGTCCTTGGAGGAGAAGAGTCGTTGCGCAGCAGTCAGTGTGACATCGCAGATCTGAATCTCTTCGACTCCTCACTGCTTAGCGGATCGACTGAAGTTGAGGTCAAGGTCCGCTATGCCACACCTGCTACGCCTGCAACTATCCAATCTCGGTCAGACGGCACCCTTCGTATTGCCTTCCATGAGCCACAACGCGCCTTAAGCCCGGGACAATCAGCGGTGTTTTATCAAAATGACCGTGTGCTGGGCGGCGGCATCATCCAATCACTCTAGCTTCGCCAAAATCTCCACGTCATATTGACAGCCCTCATCACCCAATGCTAGCTTAGCGCGCCGCTTTTCGTGCGAGCCACGAAGGCTTCCCCTTGTAACCAAAAAAATAAGAGCGAACGGACCGTTATAGTGATTAAGACAGCAGTGGCGCGACGTTATGCACAGGCGCTATTCGAGTTACTCGACCTATCCACCATCGAACCAACCCGTGTGGCCTTAACGGAGCTGGGGCAAGCGATCAAGGATTCGGTCGAATTGCGCCATGTCGTAGCCTCCCCAAGTTTTGGGGCCGAAGACAAAATTGCGGTCCTTGCAGAGCTCGGCTCGCGTTTGGGGTGTCCTCCAGTCGGAAAAACCTTTCTCGAGCAGTTAGTGAAGAAAAATCGCGTTGGCTTTCTTCCTGAAATTGCCGAAGCCTTCGCGAAACTTGCCGATGCATCGAAAGGCACCCAGCAAGTCACCGTGTTCTCCGCAACGGCCCTACCTCCAGGCGAACAAGATCAAATCAGCACACGCTTGCGCACGATGCTCAAGCGCCAAGTCGAAGTCACCTTTCACACGGATGCCCGTTATCTCGCCGGTGTACAGATCCGTCTCGGCAGCACGGTGGTCGATAGTACCGTGCTGGGGCGGTTGCAAGCGATGCAGAGTTTGTTGATTAAGGAGTAGCTATGCAGATTAAGGCAGATGAAATCAGTTCGATTATCAAAGAAAAAATCAAAGGCTTCGACAAACAGGTCGATGTCAAGGAGACCGGCTCGGTCATTCAAGTCGGAGACGGGATTGCCAAGGTCTATGGCCTCGACGGCGCCATGGCCGGTGAAATGCTTGAGTTCCCCGGCGGCCTCTATGGAATCGCGCTGAACCTTGAAGAAGATAATGTCGGCGCCGTGCTCATGGGCGATGATGTCGGGGTCAAAGAAGGAGATCCAGTCAAGCGCACGGGCCGCATTGCCGAGATTCCAGTCGGAGAAGCCTTGATCGGCCGTGTCGTAAACGCAATCGGCCAACCGATCGACGGCAAGGGACCGATCAAATCGACGCTATCGTCCCGTATTGAGGTCGTGGCCCCCGGCGTGAATACACGGCAGTCGGTACGCGAACCCTTGCAAACGGGTATCAAAGCCATCGACGCCATGATCCCCATCGGCCGAGGACAGCGTGAGTTGATCATCGGCGACCGGCAGACCGGGAAGACCGCCATTGCCGTCGATACGATCATCAACCAAAAGGGCCTCAACGTTTTTTGCATCTATGTCGCCATCGGCCAGAAACGTTCAACTGTGGCCCGCGTCGTCAAGACGCTCGAAGAGAACCATGCGATGGAATACAGCATCGTGGTAGCGGCCACTGCGAGCGATGCGGCGCCCATGCAGTACCTAGCGCCCTTCTCTGGCGCCGCCATCGGCGAATACTTCAGAGATAACGGCAAACATGCCTTGATCGTCTACGACGACCTCTCCAAACACGCCGTGGCCTATCGCCAGCTGTCTCTGTTGCTCCGCCGCCCACCAGGCCGCGAAGCCTATCCGGGCGACGTATTTTATCTGCACTCCCGGCTGTTGGAGCGCGCGGCGAAGCTCAGCGACAAGCTTGGCGGGGGAAGCCTCACCGCGCTGCCCATCATTGAAACACAAGCCGGAGACGTGTCCGCCTACATCCCAACCAACGTCATTTCGATTACCGATGGGCAGATCTATCTCGGCAGCGATCTGTTCTATTCCGGTATTCGTCCCGCGATTAACGTGGGCCTCTCGGTCTCACGCGTCGGAGGTTCGGCTCAGATCAAGACCATGAAACAGGTCGCCGGTACCCTTCGGCTCGACCTCGCCCAATATCGAGAAATGGCTGCATTCTCACAATTCGGCAGCGAGCTGGATAAAGCGACGCAGATGCAGCTTGCGCGCGGCGTGCGCATGGTGGAATTGCTCAAACAGGGGCAATACAAACCGATGCCGGTCGCCGATCAAGTGTTGTCGATTTACGCCGGCGTTAACGGATACCTGGACGATGTCCCCGTCGACAAAGTGCAACAGTTTGAAGCCGACCTACTGCACTATGTGCAACAGCACCATCCGGAACTGAAGAAAGAAATTGCGAGCATTGGGAAGATCGATGACAAGGTCTCCGGCAGACTCAAAGAGATGTTCGCGACCTTTAAGCAAACAATGGGGTACGGGGCCAAATCATAATTCATAATTTTCAATTTTGAATTTTTAATTGGGGCGCTGAGGCCCCTAATGCCATGCCGAGCTTACAGAGTCTGCGCCGTAAAATTGCGGCGTTTAAGAATACCCAGAAGATCACCAAGGCCATGAAGATGGTGGCTGCGGCGAAACTCAAACGCTCGCAGGACCGCATCCTGGCGGCGCGCCCCTACGCCCTCAAAATGCGGAGCGTGGTCAGCAACCTGAGCCGGCGCGTCAATCGATCTTCACATCCCCTGCTGCAGAAGCGAGAAGGGAAGAAGGTCGAAGTGCTCGTCGTCACGAGCGATCGCGGGCTGTGCGGCGGGTTCAACGGCAATATCGTGCGGAAGAGTTCGGAGTTTGTGCGGCAATGCGAAGCCCAGGGACTTCAAGTAAGTTTGAGCATCGTGGGACGCAAAGGCCGTGATTATTTTCGCCGCCGCACCTGGCCGATCAGGCAGGAATGGACCGGCATCTTCGACAAGCTCACGTTCGAACATGCCATCGATATCGGCGGTGACCTGACGGACCACTTCATCAAGGGGACATTCGACGAACTCCACATCGTCTATAACGAGTTCAAGTCGGCTATTCAGCAGCGCGTGATCGTGGAGAAGCTCTTCCCTATCGATGCCGTAGCCGAGTTCGGGGCGGTGCAAGCGGAAGGCACAACCGGCGGCAGCTACCTCTATGAACCGGGCGAAGCCGACCTCTTAAACGTATTCATTCCGAAACATTTCCAGACACAGACGTTTCGTATCTTGCTGGAATCAGCCGCAGCGGAACATGGCGCAAGGATGGCGGCGATGGACGGTGCAACCAGGAACGCGGGACAACTGATTAAGAAAGTGACCTTGCATTACAACAAGACCCGCCAGACCGCCATTACCAAAGAATTGATGGACATCGTCGGCGGCGCAGAGGCACTTAAGTAGGTTGGAAGTTCTGAGTGCTGAGTTCTGAGTGAGAACGCTGCCAGAACCTAGAACTCAGAACTCAAGACTCAGAATTCAGAACTCGCGAGAGAAGGAGCGTTATGAGCATAGGAAAAGTGATTCAAGTTATCGGACCGGTGGTGGACGCGGAGTTTCCTCCCGGACAACTGCCGAATATATACAACGCGCTCAAAGTGATTCAGGAAGAGAATAAGGCCGCCGGCACGCCGGCCGTCCGCATCACCCTCGAAGTCGCGCTGCACCTCGGTGAAAACCGCGTCCGCGGCATCGCCATGTCCACGACCGACGGTCTCACGCGCGGGATGGATGTGCATGATACCGGGGCACCGATTTCCGTGCCGGTCGGCCGCGAGACATTGGGGCGGCTGATCAACGTGTTGGGCGAACCAGTCGACGAGATGGGTCCCATCAGCACGACAAAGACCTATCCCATTCACCGGCCTGCACCCAAGCTCGAAGATCAGGACACCAAGACCGAAGTACTCGAAACCGGCATCAAGGTCGTCGATCTCCTCGAGCCCTACAGCAAAGGCGGGAAAGTCGGCCTCTTCGGCGGCGCCGGAGTCGGCAAGACCGTCATCATCATGGAACTCATCAACAACATCGCCTTGCACCACGGTGGTTTCTCAGTGTTCGCTGGCGTCGGTGAACGGACTCGTGAGGGCAACGACCTCTGGCATGAAATGCAGGAGTCGAAGGTCATCGATCCCAAGGACTTTACCAAGTCAAAAGTCGCGCTGGTCTATGGCCAAATGA
>ERZ1292630.1268-Hain-H41-02um-R3-1268-length-25036-cov-22_pt1 | contig 25036 bp, 26 predicted proteins | sample MGYA00564408_ERZ1292630 | MGnify/ENA primary metagenome ERZ1292630 (study PRJEB36523, sample SAMEA6512641) | groundwater metagenome | collected 2019-01-08 | study: AquaDiva: Metagenomics assemblies of 32 groundwater samples
TCTGGGAGCAGAGGGCTGCAGCTTAAACTTTACCAACAAATTTGTCGCACACCCCACAAAGCTTTTTCAAACAAGATGGGAAGAAGAAGGATACTCAATAGTTTGATCCTTCGGCATAAGGAAGGAGTAGGGGCAGGTTTCAAACCTGCCCCTACAGTAGGATTAGAAGGATATCTGAAGGACTATCTGTCCCTTTGTGTCATCTGGATTTGCATTTGTTTCGTTATGTGTCTTTTCGTATGCCGCAACAATATAGTTGTCACCATATATCCTGTAGCTTGCCCCGGCAATTGTGGTCTCTATATTGTTATTGGAAGCGTCCGTATTAGGGTCTAATAAATCATACCTGCCAAAGAGGGCTACCTTCTCATACATCGGCAGGACTACCTTGCCGAAGAAGGAATACCCGGTTTTATTGTTCTCATCGGTCCCACTGTTGTTCCCCTTGCCGCTGAAATACTCGGCTGAAGCTGTTACATGTTTCTGCTGATAGCTTAAAAAACCTGTATTGTTGGTCCAGTCCGGCTCAGCGGCTGTATTCCCCTTGCCTGATACTCCGAAACAGGTTAATTGGAGCCCTGGCAGCATGTCAGGAAGGGGTCTTACAGTCAATCTACCCTGTATGGATTTGTTCTGGTTGCTGTCGCTTGTCTTGCTGTAACCACCACCGTTGTACAAGCCGATATGATACGAACCATACTTCCCGGCGTAACTCTTGTTCCCGACCTCTGCTATCTGCTCTTTGCTTAACTTGCCTCCGATATTGCCAAGGATGCTTAACCCGCTATCAGAAGATGTCCCGAGCTTCTGCTTGTCCTGGAACATTGGACTCTGCATCCTGTAGCCGTTCAACGACTCCTCAAAATCCAGCCAGGGCAGTTGCCCAAGCCCAAACCTTATGTCGTTGTCTGTTAAATACCCCATGTCTGGGGTAAGGAAATCGGCATAGGCATATTTCATCCTTACCAAATAACCGTTGGTTGCGTCGGAGTATATATCCGGCGTGATTCGGGCCTTGAACCAGGGTGTTATCTCCTTATTTATATTTATATAGCCCCTTGTAAGCGTAAACTGGTTGAAGTCGGTAGTCGCTGCCCCGCCGCTCTGACCAAAAGAGTAGTCTAAGTAGACAACGCCGCCTATCTTCAAGCCATTCAATGGATTTTTGGACTGTATCTCTTCAGCCTCTGCTGAGGTAATCGTCCCCTTCTCTACCAGTTTCTGCAGCAGGGCGTCATTAACATCCGCCTTAGCAGCCAAAGGGGAAGCCAGGCTTAAACCTAAAATAAATGCAACCAACTTACTTTTCATTGTCCTGAATCCTCCTTTTTTCAGTCAAGGGTTATATATCAGCGGGCCTTAAATGTGATCTTGTACTTGAGCTCCTTCTGGCCTGCCAGCCAGTCGACTGCCTTTCCGTTTATCTCCGCATAAGGGTACATGAAGTAGTTGAGCGGGCCGTCGTTCTGGCGCGGGTTCAGGTAGTACCCCCTTCCGCCTCTGGCCAGGGCGACCCTGTATTCGTCCACTGCCCCGAAGTAATAATCTATGTAGCTCTGGGCGCCCTTAAGGTCGAGATTGTTCGTCAGCATGGCCTTTCTTACATCGGCAGGATCCGCAGGGATCCAACCGTATCCAGGCACATAGAATTCAGCCCAGCAATGATGGCCACCGGTAATGTCTTCTTCATCCTTCTTCCCCAGTCTCAGGCCGAAGACCTCTCGCGCCGGGACTCCGCCTGCCCTTGCAACTGACACAAAGACAGAGCTAATATCCGCACATTTCCCGGATCTCTTCTCAAGAATCTTTTCGACTTCTCCGGTACCGCACCCCTTAACATTCGGGTCCCTTACAGTATTCTCTACCACCCACTTGTAGACGGCCCTGGCCTTTTCACTGATCTTCTTCTTGTCCTTTATTACGCTCTGGGCTATCTCCCTGACCTTCCCATCTGTAGGAATAAAGATGGTGCTTTTCAGGTACTCCCTTACTTCTACAGGGATATCTGTTTCCTCCCTGGGGAAATCTTTTTTTATCAATTCGCTGGCAGATACATTGAAGGTAAATGTGAGTACCCTCTCCTTCAAAGGTTTTGTCCATTCTGCGTAGAGGGCAAGGTTCCCTGTCTCTTTTTCGCCGTAGATTCCGCTTTTCGAGAAATTACCGTCAACCCTTACATCCGCTATATCCTGGACATCGTTCGATACAGGATATGGGATCCAGACCCTTACATCCTTGCTCTCTTCAGGGGCGTCGATGGTCACTGTAAACATGACCTCCCCCTTCCTTTCCATTGCTATACCAGCTGAAGGGAATATAAACAACATACATATAAAAACCGATAATAAGCGTCCCAACATCCATCCCCTCCTTTTATACCAAGTTGCTTTCAAACAGATCTTGTATGCCTTGTGAGATACGATAGCCCATATAAAGCTATCCGTCAAATAGGTTATATCTATATTTATTGGATTTATCATTGCCATTTCCTATATTACCGTTTCCTGTGGCAAATAAGCTAAAAGTTATATATGATTGTTAGGTTACATCAGTTTGGAGAGCCTCACATATGGCATTGACCTTCGACAGACAATCGATAGAAAAGGTATATGGCGATAGCTTTATAGATGGGAACAGGGTTGAACTCCTTTATAAGGGAAGGGAGACCTTTTCCGCCATATTCAGGAGCATAGAGGGCGCAAGCTCCTTCATCTGCCTCCATTTCTATATATTCCGAAATGACGAGACCGGCGAAAGGATGGCCGAGTTACTAAAGGACAAGGCAAGGAAAGGCGTCAAGATCTATGTCATTTATGACCACTTCGGCTCCCTCGATACGCCCTGGTCATTCTGGGACGATATGGAAGATGCGGGGGTCAGGATCAGGGCATCTCGTCCATTCAACTGGCTGTCTCCCCACCATTATGTCCGCAGGGACCACAGGAAGCTTATCATTTGTGACGGGGTCAAGGCATATACAGGCGGCCTTAATATAGCAGATGAATATGGAGGGTTTCTCCGTAGGCTCAAAAGGCCGGTATGGCGGGACACCGGAGTCCTCCTGGAGGGCCCGGTTGCATTCTCCCTGTTTGAGATATTCCAGAAGACATGGCAGGCATTGAAAGGAGAACCCATTCCGCCCACAACCCGTCCGGTCTTTCCGCTTCCTTGCGATCAATCTGATTTCTGCCTGTCTGTAATACCGATCTTTGCATCGTCGTCCAAGGGGAGGAGGAGGATGAGGAAACTGATTTATCACAGCATTAAGAACGCCAGGGAAAGCATCCTACTCACTACGGCCTATTTTACCCCAAGCAGTAGGATGCTGGATACCCTGGAAGATGCGATAAAACGGGGGGTTGAGGTCAAGCTTCTTCTGCCCGGGAAGAGCGATGTGATGGCCCCGTACTATGCGGGAAGGTCTTCATTTATAAGGCTCCTCAGGTCTGGGGTGAGGATATTCAACTACCAGGGAGAGGTGTTGCACGCAAAGACCTTTGTGTTCGACGGCTGCTGGAGCATAGTGGGATCTGCCAACCTGGATTTCCAATCCTTAAGATGGAATGACGAAGGCAACGTGGGACTGTTGAATGAAGTGTTCGGAAAGAGGATGACTGAGGTATTCGAAGAGGATATCTCACACTCCATAGAGATAAAGGAAGATGCATGGCGGAATCGGCCGTTGCCTGAAAAGATCAAGGAAAAGCTCTTTGTCTTATTCAGGAGAAGGCTATAAGCTACACCCTTTACTCTCCAGCGTTCAGCTTACCTCACCTTTTCCTGCTGCACCCTCTCATGCAGCCAGACCTTTATCAGCGCCCCGCGGTCGACTCCGATCTCTTCACGGATCTCATCAATCTCGTTGACAAGTGATTCAGCAACGTCCAGTGTAAGGCGCACCTTTTTCCCATGACGTATCACCTTCGCCTTTGACATGTCGATGAGGTCATGGATATCTTCACCGGCGTCAAAGCGGCGATCAAATTCGGCGCTGCTTATAGCTGCTTTCTTCGTTTTCATATAACTCTGCCTCCTTTTTCCTTGCCCGTCTGACCGAAATGATACGGACAGATTCACCGCGGATAGTGTAAATTGCCGTCCATATCTTCTTCTGGAGCTTGCCAATCACGATACATCTGTCCTCTATAAGGTACGGGACACGGATTTCAACGCGGTTTTCATCCAACCATAGCCCTTTAGCCGTCTCAAAGTCAATGCCGTGTTTCGTCTTGTTTGAACTGTTCTTTTCGGCATCCCATTCAAACTTCATGTTGAAATTATACATAATTTGTCCAGATTTGCAACAGATATTGCTGAGGAATTATTGATGACGCACACTGCAATGGAAGGCGTCTTTTCATGCGGGTGTTGGGGCTTCGCCCTGACTCAGCTAAGCTGTCATACCTTAATTTACGAAATATAAACCTGCCCCGATTACAAATCTCACTCCCTGGCACTTAGCACCTCTACAATCTCCTCTGCAGCCAGCCTTATTCTGTCAGAAAGCCCCTCCCCGAACCCGACACTCTCAGGCTGTATGCATAAAAATTCTACTCTGGCCCCAGTGTCTTCTGTCACAAGCCTTGAGATAATTCTAAGAGGGAACCTGTGGGTGCTTATGGGATTTTCCGGTATAAACTCTTCGGGTATGGTGCGTACCTCACCCGGCTCTCCCCCGAAATCTGCGGCGTCTATAATGACGACCCTTCCCGGCCTGACCTCTATCGCCTTCCATAAGATATCTTCCGGCCTCTCCCGTGCATTAAGGATTATTATCCCATTTTTTGGCCTTTTTGCCTGTTCGGCAATATAAGGTCCAACGCCGTCGTCAGACCGCAGCGGGTTCCCCACTGTTATGACTAGAAGAGTACCGCTTGATTCGGGTTTGAGGAGTTCGATTACATCAGCAGTTAACAAAGGAGACCTTGAGGATGTGGGTTGAGCAGGATATGCATGGGTCGTAGGCCCGGACCAGCATCTCAAGGGCCAGGGTAATCTCATCCTGGCTTTTGGCCATGATCTCCGGGACAAGCTTTTCCATGTCGTGCTCGATATTATGGAGGTTCTGGTTTGTAGGTATTATGCAGTTGGCGTCGACTATTATTCCGTTTTCGTCTATATCGTAGTAGTGGTAGAGTGTACCCCTTGGGACCTCCACAGCTCCAATGCCGTTACCCTTTCTCACCTTGATATTCTTCTGCTCATTTATCCCTACCACGAGCTCCTGGTTGTAATCCACGCCGCTCTTCATAAGCTCTTCTATGATGCCGATAGATTCCTCAAGGCAGTGGACCCACTCCACAAGCTGTGCCACGGTGTTGAGGTATGGGTTTGTGCATATGGGCCTTATACCAACTCTTTCTGCTGTTTTTCTGGCCAAGGGATGGAGCTTGTCGTAATTCATATTAAACCTGGAAAGGCCCCCCACTGCATAGGCGTCGCGGCTCAGCTTTGTATGTTTTGCCGATGAGTGCGGAACTATGAACTCGTTGGTCATGCTCCTGTATTCTCTCTTATTCATCCTGACCCCTTCAGATGAGCCCAGGTCTCCTGAGAGGAGCGGGTAATCAGGGCCGTCGCTGACCAGCGAGACATACTCGGTCTCTCTCTCAAATACGGGGAAGTTAAAGGTTGAAACCAGTTCAACAGTTGTCTCAGTGTCGCCCTGGAGACCGGTAAGGATGTTGTGCATGGCAGTCAGGTCGTCTGCCCTTGGAAGTTTTGTAAAGCCTCCTATTATGGCGGTTATAGGATGGACGTGCCGTCCAGTGAGGATATCGCAGGCGTTGTTTACCTCTTTTTTCATTCTTAATGCCCTTCTTACGGCCTTGTTGTGGGTCTCAATCATTGGGATGACGCTCTTTGCACCTGCCAGGTCAGGCACAGCCAGGATGTATATGTGGAGTATATGGCTGTCCAGTATCTCGTAGTTGAGCATCAGCCTGCGGAGCTTTGTCGTCTGTTCTGTCGGGGTAATGCCAAGGGCGTCTTCCGCAGCCTGGATGGAGGCCAGTGTATGTCCGCAGGAGCATATCCCGCATATTCGGCTTGAGATATGGGGGGCCTCAAATATCGGCCTTCCCCGGAGCATCCCCTCAAAGAACCTGGGGGACTCTATAATGTCCAGGCGGCACTGTTCAAGGCGTCCCTCCCTGACGTTCACGACTATGTTTCCGTGACCCTCAACCCTCGTCAGGTATTCTACGTTTATCGACATCTCCTTGTGCATTCTATTTCTTCTCCCTGCACCTGTTATACATACCCATCTTGTTCATTATCTGATCGAGGGGGACGTTGTATCTGTTAAGGACATCCTTCATCCCTTTTTCATTGGGGTTGCTCACCATCCCCCTGCACCCATAACAGATGTTCCCGTTGTTCACGCACCATGAGTTGCACCCACCCCTCGTGACAGGGCCCAGGCAGCTTACCCCTTTTTCATACATGCATACGTTCTCGTTGAGCCTGCACTCCACGCATACAGGGTAGTCAGGGACATGGTAAGGTATTCCCTGGAGGGCAGCCTTCAGCACCTCCTTGAATTCTGGAAGATATATGGGGCATCCGTTTACGAAATAGTCTACCTTGACCACATCGTGAACAGGCCTTGTCTCTTCAGTGGGGAAGAACTGGTAGCTGGAGCCGTAAACATATTTCCCGATCTCCCCCAGATCAAAACCGTTCTTTATACCGTTGACCCCGCCTATGGTGGCACAGGAGCCGTAAGCTATCAGCACCTTGCACCTCTCCCTTATCTTCTTTATCCTCTCGGCACCGTGGGCATCTGTGATGCTCCCTTCAACTATGGCCACGTCGAAATCCCCTTCCCACTTCTCGGACATGACCTCCCTGAACTCTACAACATCTATAACGCCAAGGAGGTCGAGGAGCTCCTCCCCCAGGTTTGCCACCTGGAGCTGGCACCCCTCGCAGCAGGTAAAATCGAAAAAGGCTACCTTCGGCTTCCTCATATCACAAGGCCTCTTTTATATGCTTTATGTCGCTGTAATTGAACACCGGTCCGTCTGTGCAGCAATAATAGTCCTGTATCTGGCAGTGGCCGCACTTCCCCATACCGCACTTCATATGCCTCTCCAGGGAGACAAGGATCTGGCTCTCCGGGATCTTCTTTGCCAGAAGCTCCTTTATCACAAACCTGAACATGATGGGGGGCCCCACCACAATGGCGAATGTCCTCTCAGGCTCCAGGTGGACGCCGGGTATGAGGGAGGTTATCAACCCGACATGTCCTGCCCACTCGGCTGCGCCCTTGTCCAGTGTGCACTCGTAGTGGACGTCCATCCTCATCATCCATTGCTCAAGCTCATCACCGAACAGGATATCGTCTACGGACTTGCATCCCAGGAGGGTATGTATCTTGCCGAAGTCCCTCCTGTTGTCGAATACGAAGTTTATCAACGACCTCAAAGGAACAATTCCCAGCCCACCGGCTATTATCAGGAGGTCGTTCCCCTCCAGGACCCTTATGGGGAAGCCCTTGCCGAAAGGCCCCCTTATACCGATCTCGTCCCCTGCCTCAAGCCTGTGCATAGTCTCGGTGACCCGCCCAACTGCCCTGACGCAAAGCTCGAAGGAGCCGCGGTTTGTGGGTGAAGAACATACCGATATAGGTGCCTCGCCTACTCCGAACATGGAGACCATTACAAACTGACCCGGCTCATGGTCCAGGCTCCTGCCGCCATCGAGTGCGATCTCGAAGAGCTTCTCGTGGGGGGTCATCTGCCTGGTCCTTATGACCTTCCCTTTCCTGATCCTGTAATTTGAGTCGTTTATGACAGTTTTTTCCATATCATTTCGCCTGTTCCTTAATCCTATAAAAAGCACTGGGACGCAGATTTACGCAGATTTAATCTGATAATTCAAATAGTTACAGGCAAATGATGAGTCACCTTTTGGGTGAGCTATTCTTTAGGTTTTGATGCCTGATTTATCTGTATTCGCTTAAAAGCGCCTACTTTTGGTATCAGCGTTCATCAGCGTCCAACTGCCGTATTTAGGTTAATAAGGGCGTTCAGGGTATCCTTAAGCCTTATCCCTGCCATGCAGGTGCGGCTGCACCTCCCGCATCCAGTGCAGAAGAGCCTGTGGTATTTGTCCACAGGGTACCTGAACTTACGGTAATAACGGTGCTTCTGCCTGTCTGCCCTTTCCTTGCGGAAGTTGTGATTGCCGGCCACACTGGCGAACGGTTCCACCTGGCATGAATCCCATACCCTGTAACGCTTGCCGCTCTTCAGGTCCAGGTTCATCTCGTCCTTCACATCGAAGCAGTAACAAGTTGGGCATACATTGGTGCAGTTCCCGCATGCAAGGCATCTTTCCCCCAGTTCCTCCCACACCTTGCTGTCGAACGACTTGTCAAACAGCTCCGGTATATTCCTGGGGTCTATGGGTACCTCCTTTTTGAATATCTCCCTCTTCTTTTCCCTCAGAGATGCCAGGGCCTTCAACTGTTCCTCATTGGCGTCCTCAAAGAATTTGGCGGCTTCTATGATATCCTCCCCAGCCTGGGTGTTCACATGGATAATAAAATATTCACCCATATCTGTGAAGAAGAGGTCGTAACCGCCGTTTGGAAGACTGGCGTTGACAAGGGCGCAACTGGCATACTCATCGCAGTAATCGTTGCACTCCAGGCCTATTATGGTGGTCCTCCCCTTCCTGGTCAGGTAGTTGAAGTCCCTTGGGCGGGTTGAAAAGACCATATTCAGGCACTGTATACCTGCTATGTCGCAGGTATGGACGCCGAATATGGTGGTCTTTTCATGTTCGACCACAGGTGTTGATTCCAGCCCCTTGCTGACATTGAATTCAAGGAGGGTCTCTCTCTGGGGCATAAGATATTTCTTGGGAGGGAGGATCGTGGGGATATATTTTATAGCTACCTCTTCACCTGAGGTCACCTCCTCGAAGGCGAAGTTGTTATGCCCCTTTGAAACAGGGGCCACCAGCTTCTGGAGCTTCGACAACCTTGAGATGAAACCGTCAAAGTTGTCCATCCGAAGAATCACATACTGGCTTGAGCTCATTGCACGACCTTCCTGATTTGAGGATGATCTTTCGCTATCCTGGTGAAGTTTAGCATACCAATGCAGACTGTCAAACATTAAAGCTAACCGGCGTGCAGCTTTTTTGCTCGTCCAGTTGAGCGCTTTGTTAGACCGCTTGCCTTTACCAACCGCAATTCAAGGCGACAACCAAGGGCATGAGCATACTTTTGCAAAGTGGCAAGTGATGGTGAGTGCTTTCCGCTGCCGGATTCCAGGCGTGCCACAGCTGACTGAGTTGTCCCGATGCGTTCGGCAGCCTCCGCCTGAGTGATACCGGCAGCCGCGCGTGCCTTCAGAAACTCATCGAGAAGGGCAAACTCCTCATCAAGTCGGGCATATTCGGCCTTAACGTCTGCACGCTCGAGAGCGCGAGCCTTAAGTTCTTTATGTGTGAGCATTTTTTACCTCCCTCATCCGCCGTCGGGCTGTTTCAAGCTCTCTGGGCGGGGTTTTATCTGTTTTCTTAATGAACTGGTGAAGCACCATTATCTTTTTGCCAACCATAGTGCAGTAGAAGACTCGTGCAATCCCCTCTGCGGCTTTCAGCCGCAACTCAAACAGGCCTTCACCCATTGCGCGCGTATGCGGCATACCCAAGTCAGGGCCAAACATCTCCATCCTGTCTGAGTATCTAAGATACCGGCCAAGATAGCCTGCGGGCATGGCCAGGATTTCCTGTTGCACAGATTCACTGAAATAGGTGATTGTCCAGCTCATAAATATAGTATAGCGTATTTGCTATATTGAGGCAAAAGAAAAATGACGTTTTTATTTGCCGAGGGAAGTACCAGTCGTTTTGGACTAAAAGAGAGTAAGCTTATTAATCAGGCGCTGTTCCTATTATCCCTGTTTGAGCGTAGGATTAGCGGTCTGATTTATCAAAGCCTGCCTTGAAGACACGCTCAATTTCTGCTTGTAGAGTCGGATCAGGCGTGCCTGGCGCACCGTGTTTTCCAACCACGTTTAGGTCGCGAGACCGAAGCATCTGCGCGAGCGAAGTTTCCAGCGGGGCAATTTGATTTCTGAACTTTCGATGAAGCTCCATGGTGGTCTGCTCGGGAAACAAGGGGCCGAACGCAAGAAGTTCAAACTCGCATTTGAGTGGGTCAAGTCCCTGTGCGCGAACATGCCTGAGCAATGTGTTCGCCTTCGCATTTGCTCGGATGTCAAGATGTTGGCCAAGGCGCGAGAACGGGGATGCAGCGTATTGAGACGAACTATCTCCAGTGCGGCCAACATAAAAGAACTTTTGTTCCCCACAGATGATACGCCATGCGTAAAGCCAGAAGCCGCGCTCAAGAATGGCACCAGTGAAAGATATGCGATGTAGGTTCATGCGCAGAAGCCCCCCTAACCAGTGATTATTAACTTCCTCAACTTTATCAAAAATTATTTGCCACTTCAAGGAAGTTGTAAAATCAAATCGACATAACTATATAATCTCATTATGGCTGCATGGTTGGATAACATTACAATTTTCGTGTTAATCTATTTCTTGATAACATCCCATGATTAATATTAGGGATGCGGAGTTATTGCTACAATAGTGATCTGGTTTTGGCCTGGACCGTAGTACCAAAAGATGCGGTAGGCTGCCGGTGTGGATTGTTCGGCATATGCCTCAAAGACTTTCTCCCCTTTTGGACCTTTGATGGATGTGAACTCATGAGTTTGTAGACCGGGGTGTCTTGGATTTGTAGAAAGATAGAGGAGGTTTTTTTTGACTGCCTTGTACCTTTTAGAAAGGCCTTTGTCAGTCTTAAGCCTGTGTAGGTGCTCTTGGGCTTCATCAGTGAGATAGATATCAAACAATGATGATTCTCCTACAGTTCATCAATGTTGAGCTTTGATATCCTGCCTTTGGCAGCGTCTTTAAGCCCCCTGCTTACGCTCTCAAGCGCTTCTTTGTTTTTGTAAAGCCAGGCTTCTGAGGAGGGTATAATATCTGCCATTGCCTTAAGCCGGATGAGCTCCTCAATCTCAATAACAGCAGCCACCTTATGGCCCTTGGTGTCGGTTATATACTGCTTAACCCTGATGAGGTCTTCCCTGCGATTTATAGCTGTGGCCATGCCATCCCTCCCATTTTTCACTTTGTTTAAAGATATTGTATCAGACTGGACGTATTTTATAAACATGATTATAAACATCAGGCATTGATTCGTCAAATGCATTTACAGATATTTAACCTAAATACGGCAGTTGGACGCTGATGCCAACAGTAGGCGCTTCTAAGCGAACGCTGAAAATACAGATAAATCACTCATCAAAACCTGAAGAATAGCTCCCCCAAAAGGTGACTCAGTATTCGCCTGTAACAATTTGAATTATCAGATTTAATCTGCGCAAATCTGTGTCCTAATGCTTTTTATAGGTTTAAGATAAGTTGTGTAACTCTGATTTCTATGTTAAATTCTTCGCATGTGTCTCACCATCCCCGCAAAGGTAGTCTCAGTCAAAGAAAACCCCTCCGGCTCACCTATAAGAAACCTCATTGTAGAAGATTTTAAGGGGAGGAAAGAGGTAAAGGCGTTGATGCTCGACGACCTTCAGGCTGGCGACTGGGTGTTATACGCCTTTGATACGGCCATGAGGAAAATAGCCGCAGATGACGCCAGGGAGATACTGGAACTCCTGGAGTCAAGGGCCGGGATAGATATCAGCAGACTAAAGACCGATTTCGTGGATATCCTCAAGGCCTGTCATACCAGGTCGCTGGAGAGGAGAGAGATCATCAGGCTCCTTGAGACATCCGACCCGATCGAGATGGAGGCCCTTTACTCCGAGGCCAATACCATAAGGCAGGCAAACCTGAAGGACTTCTTCTGCATCCACGGCATCATTGAATTCTCCAACCACTGCGTCAGGGAGTGCCACTACTGCGGGCTGAGAAGGGATTCAAAAGATGTCACCCGATACAGGATGGAACCGCAGGAGATAGTGGATAGTGTTGCAGATGCCGTTGAAAGACGCGGATACAAGCTTATAGTCCTTCAGTCCGGGGACGACGTCACGTATACAGACGACATGCTGGTCGAAATCCTTGGAGAGATTAAGAAGAGGTGCAGGGTGTTCATCTTCATGAGCGTTGGGGAGAGAAGCCTTGATTGCTACAAAAGGATGAAGGAGGCAGGGGCCAGCGGCGCCCTGCTCCGGTTTGAGACCTCCAATGAGGCGATTTACAACGCCATACACCCAGGCCAAAGTTTCAGGCAGAGGATCGAACTTCTCAAGGGGATGAAGGAGATGGGGTATTACGTTGCGTCAGGATTCCTTGTCGGCCTTCCGGGGCAGACGGTGGAGGATATAGCAGACGACATTCTCTTCACTAAGTCCATGGGGGTAAACATGGTCACGGTAGGCCCCTTTGTCCCCTGCAAGGGAACCCCATTGGCATTACACCCTCAAGGCTCCGCGGAGATGACACTCAAGGTAACTGCCGTATCCAGACTCCTTATGCAAAGGGCAAAGATACCAGTGACCACAGCCCTTGAGACGATAGAGAGCGAGGAAGGGAGGAGGCTCGGCCTCTCCTCCGGGGCCAACTCCCTCATGTTCAACCTTACACCGGAGAGATACCGGGACGATTACAGGATATACCCCAACAAATACCACGGGAACGAGGCGATGTGGGAAAAGTACGGCCTCTCCAAGGAGAGCCTCAGTTACAAGATGCTGGAAAAGAAGATGCTGGAGGCGTTTGACTAAAACATGTATGACTCCGTTATAGATGAAAACCGAATAAAGGAGCTGCTCCAAGCCAATCGGCAGCCTTCACCATCGGAAGCCCTCTCGATCCTTGCAAAGGGCCGAACGCTGGCAGGGCTTTCCCCTGAAGAGGCTGCTGTACTTATCAAGGTCACAGGCAAAGGGGTTCTGGATGAGATATTCAACACCGCATCTTCTATAAAACAGGCCATCTACGGCGACAGGCTGGTATTCTTCGCGCCCCTCTATGTTAGCAGCTACTGCATAAACGACTGCGGATACTGCGGATTCCATGCAACCAACCCATCCCCAAGGAAAAAGCTCACAATGGAAGAGATCAGGGAGCAAACCGGGCGTATCATAGGGATGGGGCACAAGAGGGTGCTACTAGAGGCGGGGGAGGACGAGAGGAACAACCCCATAGACTATATTTTAGATGCCATAGACGCCGTATATTCTGTGAAGAAAGACGGAGGGAAGATCAGGAGAATAAACGTCAATATTGCAGCCACAACGTTAGAAAACTACAGGAGGCTCAAGGAAAGGAAGATAGGGACATACCAGCTCTTCCAGGAGACATATCACAGACCGACTTATGAAGGGATCCATAGGGGGCCGAAGAGGGATTACATGAGGCAGCTTCATGCGCTGGACAACGCCTTTGAGGCAGGGATAGACGATGTAGGGCTGGGGGTACTCTTCGGTCTTTATGACTGGCGCTTCGAGGTTCTTTCGCTCATAACCCATGCCAAATATTTGCAGGAAAGGTTTGGGGCAGGCCCCCATACCATATCTATCCCCCGCTTCAGGCCCGCCGATACGGTTGATTTGAGACCAAATCATCCTGTAAGCGACGATGACTTTCTGAAGCTGATCGCCATACTGAGGATCGCAGTGCCGTATACCGGTATGATCATCACCACGAGGGAGAGGCCGGAGATCCGGAAAAGGGCCTTCCACATCGGGATCAGCCAGACCAGCGCAGCGTCATCCACCTCTCCCGGCGGGTTTGGGAAGGACGGAAAGATAGGAGTGGAACAGTTCGAGATATCAGACCGCAGGAGCCTTGATGAAACAGCAATATCCATCATGAAGGACGGCTTTACACCAAGCTTCTGCACAGCATGCTACAGGACAGGGAGGACAGGGAGCAGCTTTATGGACTTGGCGATGCCGGGCGAGATCCACCAGTTCTGCCAGCCCAACAGCGTCCTGACCCTTATGGAATATATTGAAGACTATGCATCTGAAGAAGGAAGGACCCTTGGGATGGAGACCATAAACAGGTCTCTCGGCTCTATGGAAAACCCTGCCATAAGGTGTCAGACGGAGGAACGGCTTGAGAGGATAAAAAAGGGGGAGAGGGACATATTCTTTTAAAAAGACAACAGCTTCAGTGGATCGATCCTTGCCTTATTGAGCCTTGCGCTCCAGTGGAGGTGAGGACCTGTCGACCTCCCTGTTTTCCCTACACGGCCTATAATGGCGCCACGATTCACCATATCGCCCACCTTAACGGATACCTTGGAGAGATGCATGTAGCTTGTATAAAGCCCCTGGCCGTGGTCAATAACTAACGTCTTGCCTCCAAAAAAGTGTTCGGCTGTAAAGACCACCCTTCCGTTATTGGGGCTGATGATCTTTTGCCCCTCAGGGGCGCTTATGTCTACCCCATTGTGAGGATTTCTTTGCTTGCCGTTAATGACCCTTTTCTTCCCGAAGTTAGAATTCAGATCGCCATTTACCGGCAACGCGAATCTCCCGTCCCAGAGTCTTTCAACGCTCACATCCTCCCACACGCCCGCTAACTCCAGCGCCTCCCTGTCTGCTCGTTCCTCCGACTCCTTATCAAGCTCCACCATCTTTTCCGGAAGGGTCAGTCTTTCAACTTCATATTTCCTCTCCCTCACCTTCAGTTCCTTTTTAGCAACGATATCAGATCCGCCCTTAACTCCCTGAAGGGTCAGATGGTTTTTACCCGGAGGAAGGGTCATGTCTATCCCGACAATACCAGTAAAGCCGTTACTATTTCCTGTTTTGCTGAAGAAGATGGGGTTATTTTGGAAGTCACCTTTAAGAGATGATACCCCTGGCGCCCTTACCTTTATCAGTACGATGTCTCCCTGCCGTATATCCTTGCTGGATATTGAGACATCAATGCCAAAAGCCTTCTGCTTCACCTCTGCAATGCAGACGGGCAGGAACAACAGGTTTATTGCAACGATTGTTTCCGCAATAAACTGCAGTATGAAGAAATCATTTTTCTCTCGATCCATTTTTTTAAAAGTAAATAGTTTCAACTGAAAAAACCTCTGTTTGTCGTTCCCGAAGTGTTTAATCGGAACCAAGGGGATACCATACGCAATTGGCGAATCAAGAAAAGTGACCCTCGAATTTAAGTGCCAAGATGCTGAAAGATAACACATTTTCATACAACAAAACAATCCTAAAACACGGTCAGCCTTGAACGCACTATCAGCAACAACAGCACATCTTTCCTTTTGTCTTCTGGAAAGCTTCATGCCCTTCTTTGAATGAGAGCCAGGCTATCCCGATTGCGCCGATAGAATCGAGGCCCCCAAAACCGGTGAGTTCAAAGCCGATACTGGATAACAAAAGGATGATGGATAGGTAAATGCATGTCTTGGTGCATGCGGCATCAGCAAGTATTGCATGAGAATTAAGCTCTTTTCCGACCTTAATTTTGGAATACATGAGCGCCCACATTGTAAGAATAGAGACTGCTGCAATAACAATCCCCCAAGAAGTAGTTTCAGGGCTATGCCCTTGATATAAGTTTATCGAAGAGGTGAGAATCAGAGCGATTGCGAGAAGGTAGAAGGCCGTCCCTGTGACTTTGAGTGCTTGACTCTCAAATCTATCCGGGTTTTCATTGCCGGTCTGTCTGATGCGCCGGATCATGTGCCATATTCCGACCCCTGAGATCACCTCAACAAAAGAATCTATGCCAAAACCAAACAGGGCGATGGTTTCATCTTCGAGGCCGAATAATATAGAGACCACACCTTCGATGATGTTGTAAAAGATAGTTATCAGGGCTAGGGCAGAGGCCCATCTGTATAACGATGCGGCGTCTGGTGAGTTTATATTTGCCATATTTCGGATTTTATATCCAGGGGACACCCTTAGCAAGAAGAAAAGAGCATGGGCAAGGCATTGCCTTGCCCCATTACTCGGAGAACATCCATTCCTTTATTGTGAAACCCTGTTGCCCTCCAAAAATATCTCATAATACAAGAACCCTTGACCAAAGCCTCCAAAAAGTCCTCTCTTGCGGCCGTAGACAGGCTCAAAACTCATAGTGTAGACCTTCCCTCCTCCGATACCTATCTTAACTTTAGCAGAAGAACGCTCTTCCGTCTTTAAGGCTATCTCGTGGCTTCCTGGTTTAAGCCTAAGCCTCTTCTTTAAGATGTAGTGAATACCTTTGCCCTTCTCTTTGTCGGTATCCGAGATTACCTCTTCCACGCCCCTTACCTCTTCCTTAAGCTCCTGACCGTCAACCGAAATAGTGAAGGTATACGGCATTTCCGCCGTCCTTGGACTTAGGAGATAGGATGCCTTCTTTATGTGGGTTGTGACGATTACGTCCGCCTCATCCTGTGATGGAGCAGGTTCATCCAGACCTATGAGCTTGAACTGTACTGGCGTACTCATCTGTTCAAGCCGGGGTTGCTTATAGCAACCCATAAACATTATTGCCAAAAGCCCCATAATTGCCAATCTTGTTATGTTTTTCATTTGAATTACCTCCTTTGATAAAGTAGAGACGCCCCGGCGGGGCGTCTCTACAATTTATGCCCTTTTTCCCTCCACCCATCTGTAAAGGGTTGGTAATACTATAAGCGTTAATAATGTTGATGTTATAAGCCCTCCGACAACCACCGTTGCCAAGGGTTTCTGTACCTCTGAACCTGGTCCTGTTGCAAAGAGCATCGGGACAAGCCCAAGGATGGCAACAAGGGCGGTCATAAGGACAGGCCTGAGCCTCTTCTCGCAACCTGTTACAATAGCCTCATTAAGATCCATTCCATCCTCTCTCAGCTTGTTGATGTATGAGACAAGGACAACTCCGTTTAAGACAGCCACGCCGAACAGGGCTATGAAGCCGACTGAGGCAGGGACGCTGAGGTATTGTCCAGAAACCCATAGACCGAATATCCCTCCTATCATGGCAAATGGGAGGTTGAGAATTATAAGCCCTGCATACCTCATGGAATTGAAGGTCGTAAAGAGCAGGAAGAATATAAGGGCTATGGTCAGGGGAACAACGATGGATAGTCTCTTCATGGCCCTCTGCTGGTTCTCGAAGGCCCCGCCCCAGGTTATGTAATAACCGGAGGGGAGTTTTGTCTTTTCAGCGATCAGTTTCTGAGCTTCTGCAACAAAGCCGCCGATATCCCTTCCCTCCACGTTGCACTCTATGACGATCCTCCTCTTTGAGTTCTCCCTGCTCACCTGGACAGGGCCTTCGGAGATGGATACCTTTGCGAGAGTTGATAATGGTATATTTGCGCCTGATGCTGACTTTACAGATATCCTTCCGATGGCCTCGACGCTGTTCCTCTTTTCCTCCGGAAACCGGAGAAGCACAGCAAACCTCCTGTCCCCCTCAAATACCTCAGTGGCCGCCTTCCCTCCAATGGCCGTCTCTATGATCTCCTGGACATCTGCCACATTTATCCCGTATCTGGCTATGGCCCTTCTGTCTATGTCAACAGTGAGATACGGCTGTCCCGCAGTCTGCTCAACTCTCAAGTCTGCAACACCTTTGACGTCTGAGACCACCTTTGCAATCTCATCAGCCTTTTCTTTCAAGATATCCATGTCGTCTCCAAAGAGCTTTATTGCTATCTGGGACTTGACCCCTGAGATCAACTCGTCAACCTTCAGGGCAATGGGTTGGGTGATGTTAAGACCTATCCCAGGTATCTTTTCAAGCTCCTCCCTGATTTTCTCGATAAGCTCTTCCTTCGTCTTCGCAGTCTTCCACTGGTCTTTAGGTTTCAGAATGACAATCGGGTCGCTGATGTTCGGCCCCATGGGGTCCGTGGCGATCTCTGCTGAACCTATCTTTGATACGACCGTCTCCACCTCCGGGAACTTCAGAAGGGCCTGCTGTACCTTCTTTTCTATCTCAACGGATTCGGTGAGATTTATGCTTGGAAGGCGGATAACCTGGGGAGTCAGGGAACCCTCGTCCAGCGTGGGGATAAACTCAGTCCCAAGGAACGGAAAGAGTGCAAGGCTCCCTGCCAGCAGGACGGCGGCAGCGGCTGTGACCCCTTTTGGCCGCCCCATTGCCCATCTTAGCAGCGGGATATAAGGTATCTTCAGCCAGCGGATTAAGGGGCTCTCCTTTTCCTCCCCGCCCTTCATGAGGAAGGAGCAAAGGACGGGTATTACAAATATGGAGAGTATCAACGATGAAAAAAGGGCAATAACCACTGTAAATGCCAGAGGCGCGAACATCTGTCCCTCCATCCCCTGAAGGGTCATGATGGGGATGAAGGTTATCGCTATTATAAGCTCCCCGAAGAGAGAGGGCTTCCTCACCTCAAGGATGGCCTCTAAAATAACAGGCAGTCTATGTTCTTCTGCCCCCTTTTCCGAAAGATGTCTCTGGACGTTTTCCACCTGTATGATGGCCGCGTCAACCACCATTCCAAGGGATATGGCAAGCCCCCCAAGGGACATGAGGTTTGCGGTAAGGCCGGTTTTCCACATGATTATGAATGTCGCAAGGACAGCCAGGGGAAGGGTAAGGGCCACAACGAGAGCGCCCCTGAAGTTTCGCAGAAAGAGGTAAAGGATCACTACAACAAGGATGGCCCCTTCCTCCAGTGCCTTTGTGACTGTCTCGATGCACTTCTCCACAAGCTCCGTCCTGTCGTAGAAGGGCTTTATCTTTATCCCGTCCGGGAGGATGTTACTTCTATTGATCTCATCAACCCTGGCCTTTACCCCTGCAACTATCTCTTTGCTGTTCCCTCCCTTAATCATCATAACGATCCCGGCAACGGCCTCACCCTTGCCGTCCTTTACAACGGCCCCTTGTCTCGTGTCAGGGCCGAATTTTACATCAGCCACATCTCTCACAAAGATAGGCGTCCCTTCATGCTCCTTGACAACGATATCTGAAACATCTTGGAGGGAGGCGATGAGTCCCGCGCCTCTGACAATGTATTGCTCTGATAAATGTTCAATGATGTTCCCGCCTGCATTGGCATTGTTCTCCGAAACAGCCTCAAAGACATCTTTCAGTGTCAGGTCATATTTCCTTAGCCGATCCGGGTCTATCAGTACTTGATACTGCTTCACGTATCCGCCGAAGGAGTTGACGTCGGCTACACCAGGGACCGTTTTTAAGATAGGTCTTATTATCCAGTCCTGGACGGTTCGGAGTTCCATCAGTTCTTCCATGGACTGGGACAGTCCCGATTCTGCTAACGCCCCCTCGCTCCCCCTCTTTAGTAAAGAGGGGGATGGGGGGAGTTCCAACGTATATTGATACACCTCCCCAAGCCCCGTTGAAATCGGTCCCATGACCGGCTCAACCCTTGCTGGTAGCTTTCCCTTTGCCTCTATAAGCCTTTCAAGGATAAGCTGCCTAGCAAAGTAGATATCCACATCGTCTTCAAAGACCACTGTCACCATAGAGAGGCCGAACTTTGAGAGGGAGCGGAGTTCCTGCATTCTTGGAAGACCTGTCATCTGCACCTCTATGGGATAAGTGATAAACTTCTCCACCTCCACAGGGGAGCGGCCAGGGGCCTCGGTGATTATCTGGGCTTGGATATTGGTCACATCAGGGAATGCGTCTATAGGGAGCTTTTTGAAGGCATAAACGCCGAAGGCCACTAAAAGGGCCACGCCAACCATTATCAAGAGCCTCTGCCGGAGGGCAAAGGCGATTAGTTTATCAATCATTTATTCCTCCTGATCTTTAATGTCCATGCCCTTCCATCTCCCCCTTCTGTCCCTCAGATTTCAGGGTAAAGGCCCCTTTTATGACGATCCTTTCGCCTTCCTTCAGGCCCGACAGGACGCGATGAAAACCATTTACTTCAGGACCAAGGGATACCTCTCTTTCCTCAAAGGAGGATTCTTCTGTTGCCACAAAGACAATACTCTTTTCCCCTTCCCTTTGAACGGCAGATTCCGGTATGGCAACGACCTTTTCCTTCTCCAGTGCTGATATCAGCACTGTGGCAAACATCTCAGGCTTGAGAATCCCTTTGAGATTTTCCACCTCGGCCCTTACCTTCACACTCCTTGTGGCTGGTTCAACGGTATCCGAGATATACGTCACCTTCCCTATAAATTCGGCATCAGGGTATGAAGGCACAGCAACCGAAACTTTCTGGCCTTTCTTTACCATTGAGATATCGTTTTCCGGGATGTCCGCAATGACCCAGAGGTTTGAGAGGTCTGCGATGGTAAAGAGAGGCTTGGCAGGCTCAACCACCTCGCCCAAGGTGAGATGCCTTTCTATGACTGTTCCTGAAACAGGGGCGTATATGGCAACCGTAGAGTTTATGGTATGGGCCTTTCCTATGGATGAAATCTCCCCGTCTGTCATGCCCAAGAGATGGAGCCTGTCCTCCGCCGCCTTTGCCTCAGTATTGGCGGAAAGATACTCCCCTTCCCGCCTCTGGAATTCACCTGTGGATATGACCTTCCCCTCAAGCACTATCTTTGCCCTTTCATAGGACTTTTCAGCCACCTGAAGGTTCGTCTTTGCCTTCAGATACTGACTCTGGGCCTCTCCAAGCTCAGGGCTGTCTATGACGGCAACGGGCTGCCCTTTCTTTATAAAATCCCCAAGGCTTGCATAGACCTCTACCGCCTTTCCAGCTATCCTCGGCCCCACATGGGCAAGCCTCGTCTCATCTACAGAGACCTTCCCCGGAAAGCTGCTTTCAACCTTTAGCAGCCTCATAGAAACCTCTGTGGTCTCTATCCCAGCCTGCTTTACAGCCTCAGGCGTAAGGACAATATCTTCCTGATGGTCTTTCTCGTCGTGATGTTCGTCCTTATGCGCAGCTTCCTTGACTTCTCCCTTTTGGCAGCCAGTAAGAAGAAAGGCCATAACTACTAATGATAGTATGATTTTTTTATACATTAATATCCTCCAAATCATTGATTAACCGCAGACGCGGAGACGCAGAGAGTTTTTCTCAGCGCCTCTGCGCCTCAGCGGTGAAAATAATCCCTGCTGCCCTTTCAAGTGATGCAACGGCAACTTCCAGTTCATAAAACGCCTGGTTGTATTCTTGCATGGTCTGCCTGTAAACCCTCTGGGCATCAAGATAGTCGAGAAGCCCTGATTCACCGTGCCTGTAGCTCAACTCGGCAATCCTCAATGCTTCAGACGCCTGATTGAGAAGCCCCTTCTCAAATACATCGATCTGGTCGAAGGCTATGACGTAGTTCTGAAACTCTTCAGATATTGTCCGTGAGAGTTCAATCTTAGTCTTTACGAGTTCCGCCTCTGCCTTGCTTCTTTCAGCCGATGCCGTGGCTATCTCTCCCTTTTTCTGATACCAGAGAGGTAATGGGACTGAAAGGCCGAGACCGTATAGCTCTTTATCTATCTCTCGGCCGAAAAATCCTTTGACGGTTATATCCGGGAAAACCGAAGCCTTCTCCTTACCCAGGATATAACCCTTTGCCTCCAGCTCTTTCTGTGCCTTAAGAATCAAGGGGTGACTTTCAAGAGCGGAAGACAGAAGGGGATCGAGGGTGTGCCTCTTTTCAGGAATGCGAAAAGCCCCGTCTATGTTGTAGTCAGCCTTTAAAGCTCCGCCGAGAAGGGCATTTAGGGAAGTCTTGGCTATAACAATCCTGTTTTCCGCCTTTTTACACTCCTTCTCGGCCTTGAGCCTCTCCACCTCTGCCTTTACAAGCTCGAACTCCGGGGCCTCCCCTGTCTTGACCCTGATTTTAATGGTCTTAAGCAGTTCCTCCACAATCCGCAGATTCTCTAAAGCGATCTCCTCTTCCTTCTTGCTGAGGAGTAGCCTGTAAAACCCCTTCTTGACCTCCGAGACAAGCTCCAGGCGGAAGTCCTCGGCCTCTTTCTCTGCCGCCTCAACCTCTTTTTCAGCCGCCTTTATCCTGTTGAGCCTTTTCTTTGGCCGCTCTATCGGCTGGCCTATGCTTATGGAATACTCCTCGCCGCTATCAGAGCCATCCAATGACCTTCCCCTTCCAACCTCAAACCCTATATCAGGGTTTGGATATGCCTTTGAGGAGCCAACCGAGCCCTTGCTTGACTCGATATTGGCCCTGAAGATTGCAGCAGAGGGGTTCTTTTCAAATGCTATCTCTATAACTTCCTGCAAGCCGTAATTCCTATTTTCAGCCAACGAAAAGCCGGAGCTGATAGATAGAAAGAGGACGCAGGAGAATAAAATTCCAAGCGTTTTCACAATGGAGGACCTCCTTGTTATGCTATTTTAGATAAACGATAGGCCTGAAAAGTCTCAATTTACCGCTGAGACGCAGAGAAAAGTAAAAGCAGCTATCCACAGATGACACAGATTACGCAGATTTTAAGACCGAATCTGTGCAAATCTGTGAAATCTGTGGACTAATGGCTCCTCTCTGCGCCTCTGCGGTGAAAAAAGATTTAGGCTTTAAAGAAGGACTACAGGACGGTCTTTGGTGGGCGGAAGATATAGATGGAAATGTCTTTGATGATAATTTTTGAAAACTTCAGGAATGAACTTTGGACGTTTAGAGGAGAAGATAAACTATAAAAGGAGGGATCTATGAAGCTCAAGTGACATGGGCATAAGCATTCATCGTGATTATCTTTTTGATCGTCGCCTGGGGTGCTGCTGGTAATTTCCTCATTGCAATAAGAGCAGTCGGCGGAGTAGCTGTACTCCTCGGTGCAGACAACAATGACCGATGAAGAGAAGGACAAGAGCAGAAGAGAACCTATTAATCTATGGAACCTGATTACTATGAAGCCTGCAAGCATGACGTTATTGTCGGATAAACAGGTCTGTATGTCAAGCGGTTTATAGCAGTTTGTGGTAGCAGTTTTTTCGAAGTCAGTCCTTCCCGCCGAAATGTCCGAATGCAATCAATGCCCCTGTAACAATAGCAATAGCCCCGCCAAACATAAGTGTCCCTGCCGCATTCTCCCAGTGAACCAGGTGCTCAAGGAAAGTCACAGCCATGACAAGTATTATGACGCCGCTCAGCTTGGCCTTCAGGTCATGCATATTATGGATGGTGAGCCATTCAGGCAGGTCCAGGTCAGCAGCAATGAAGAGTTCATAGAGCCCCACAGAAAATATATAAAGGGCTGTGGCTATCAGGAAGGTGTCCATGACGGCTATAAGTTCAACCCCTATTCCATGCGCCTCCCCGCCGACAGCGCTCACCAGGTGGCTCAGGACGGTAAATGTCTTATAGGCGCCCCACAAAAACGCCATAACCGCTGTGACAAGGGATGAAAATACAGCAATAAGGACGAGATAGCGGCTGTTTGACAGTAACTTTTTCATGAGGCCTCCGTGTATTATCCATTCAAAATCATAATAATAGACAATAGAGGCAATAGGCTGGGTAAATAAAAAGGGGCCGCAAAGCAGGCCCCTCTTAAACTCTGAAATGGTGCCCAGGGAGGGAATTGAACCCCCGACACGAGGATTTTCAGTCCTCTGCTCTACCGACTGAGCTACCTGGGCGTGAAACAAACTACACCTGCTTTCGAATCTAAACAAGATACCGAATAAGGGATGCTGTTGTCAAGCCTTTTCAATCCAAAATAACCACCAAAATAATCAGGCATGCAAAATTTCCTTGCAAACTGTAAACAAAAAAGTTATTCTGCCAGAATAATTTGCGCATCTGTCTATCAAGGCTAGTTAAAACAGCCATGTTCAGTTTCATGTCCCCATCGTCTAGAGGCCAAGGACACCGCCCTTTCACGGCGGCGACACGGGTTCGACTCCCGTTGGGGACGCCAATTAAACTGCTTTTTTCAATTTGTCGCCTGAATCATTCCCCTCTGCTTTATTTAGTCCGAAATCCTCTGTCGAACCGCCTGATATCTTGACCTGATGCTCTACTCTAATATCTGACCTTTGTTTTTTTCCAATAGCCTCTGACTTTTCCCTGTGTTATACTTCCGCCAAAATGATAGATCATTACAAGATAGCAAGACAGCGGATGATTGACAGCCAGCTGATCCCGAGGGGAATAAAGGATAAAAGGGTTCTTGATGCCATGAGAAAGGTGCCGAGGCACCTCTTCATGGATGAGGCGTTATACAGTCAGGCCCATAGCGACTTTCCCCTCCCTATTGGTGAGGAACAGACCATATCCCAGCCGTTTATGGTGGCGGTAATGACGGAGGCACTGGAATTAAAGGGAGATGAAAGAGCGCTTGAGTTGGGTACCGGCTCCGGCTACCAGACCGCCATACTTGCTGAGCTATGCCATAAGGTATACAGCATTGAAAGGATATCACCTCTTGCCAATCGGGCCCGAAAGCTGCTGGACAAACTCGGTTACGGCAACGTGGTGGTAAAGATCGGGGACGGAACACTCGGTTGGAAGGAAGAGGCCCCATTTGATGCAATTATTGTAACCGCAGGGGCCCCTGAAATACCAGAGCCTCTCGTAAACCAGTTGAAGGTCGGAGGAAGGCTTCTAATCCCTGTAGGTGGAGAATTCATGCAATCCCTGATCAGGGTGAGGAAGACTGAGACCGGGATAGAAAAAGACGACATGGGAGGGTGCAGGTTCGTTAAACTTATAGGTGAAAATGGTTGGAAGATTGAAAGAGAAGGATATTAGCACTGAAAGGCGAGGAGCGATGGGCGAGGGACGAGGGGTTAAACCTTTTACCTTTTACCTTTTAACCATCGCATTGTGCCTGGTTTTATTTTCCTGTGGAACTCCTTATGGGATCTATCACAGTGTTGAAAAGGGGCAAACCCTCTATGGCATAGCAAAGGCTTATAATGTACCAACTCAAGAGATTATAAGGATAAACAGATTTAAAGAAAACGTAACTATAGAGGTAGGGGACGCTGTATTCATACCCGGCGCAAGCCGTGAAAAGATGATCGAAGTGACAATTGAATACAAGGAAAGTGTCTCCCCCAGTGCTTCAAAGGTCAGCAAACAGCAAACGGCATCCATCCCCCCTCGCTCAGAAGAGACCTCAAAGACAGGAAAGGGAAGGTTCTTATGGCCTGTAAATGGAAAGG
>ERZ1292630.1269-Hain-H41-02um-R3-1269-length-25034-cov-6_pt1 | contig 25034 bp, 10 predicted proteins | sample MGYA00564408_ERZ1292630 | MGnify/ENA primary metagenome ERZ1292630 (study PRJEB36523, sample SAMEA6512641) | groundwater metagenome | collected 2019-01-08 | study: AquaDiva: Metagenomics assemblies of 32 groundwater samples
TAGCTACGTTCGCCTTCTTGACTCCCTCTCAGGGACGCTAGCTGTTACAACGGCTACGGCGGGTAGCGGCGGCGGGCTCGTCAACGTCGTCAAGCTGGCCATCGGGCAGATCCAACGATGCCTACAAACAGGCGGCGCGGATTTGGGCTCCGCGCTTTCGACGACGTCGCTCGTCCAGCTGCTTAGTTTGCTGGGAACGGTGCGCCAGCATCGGCGCCAACGTGGGGGGCGGGCTCCCCGAGGTGTATGCGACACGCCGCTATCTCGAGTGGCAGAACTAACACGCGTGGAGCTGGATACGCTTGTTGACATGTTGAACGGTGCCCTAGTCAGCCAAGCAGCGAAATTGACGGCGACGGATTGCGCCACCGTTCTGCTGCAACTGCGACCCCGTCGGAAGCGGCCGTCATGTGAAGAAGAAGGAGCAGGGAACGGCCACGGCTCGTCCGACGAGCCCGAGCCGGAACAACACCGACACCTGTCAGACCGCAGCTGGCGCCTCGTGACCGCCCGATTCGTGAACGATCTCGTGCCGCACATGCCCCCGTCGGACGTGGTCCACCTGCTCGCATGCTTCGACACCGCCGTTCACCACGCCATGCCGATCCCGCCGTCGCCGAGCAGCAGTGACCACCCGACAAGCCGACGCGGCCAACCATTGGATCCGTCGAGCACAGGAGGAGGACGAGGAGATGCAACGCGCAGCGAGGCCCAACTCACGTTGCAACACGTCGTGATTCCCGCGCTGCGACGGCGTCTAGCGGCTTACGGCAGCAACCAAGCCACTGCGGCACGTCGAAATAGAGACGTGTCGGCATGAAAAGGATATGGGCGGGCCGCGCTAAGGCGGGCCGCGGGATCCTAATTTTGATGGTGGGAGGGGGGGGGGGCTCCCCTCTTTCTTGATGAGGCTTCGGGCAACCCTCGTCTCATGCATCCGCGTGGTGTGCGCTTTCCCCCGCAGCCACAAGAAAGAACTACACGTGACCGATCCGCATTGGTCCTTTGCCCATTTTCACCCCTCATTTCGTCATCATGAAGACGGCACGCTTCATCTCATACCACAGGCCGCCGTCGCCTTGCACTCGCGTGGCGTGGCACCCTGACCTTCGGGCAGCTTCACGCGGAGATGCAACATGGATCTCAAAGCTTGAGCCGGCGGTACCTCGGGGCACGCGACGCTCCTCGAGGCCATCCGCCAACGCGACAGAGACGGCAGACTTCATGACGTTGGCAGAGGAAGGGCGTCGCCGCGCTCAACTTGCCCATCGGCACCGCATAGAGCGTTCGTTGCCATCGACAGAGCAGCAGCAGCAGAAGCATGGTGGTGTAATGATATCCGGAGGCGGTGGAGCCCAGCCGTCCGCCCCGATCATCTCCGCGGCTCCGCTAGCCGGCGGAGGCCATGGCGACGACGGCGTTCGTTGGATCGACACCGAATCCGAGCGGATGTCACAGCGCGCCGCTCTGGAGGACGGGCCAGCGTATCGGCAGTTACACCGACCGCACATGACCAACGCCGACATGGGCCTCTTTGGCGGCGAGCCGGGATTCGATCGTTCCCCACGGCAGTACGTGGACCCGGACAAGCCGCATCTAAAGTACGTCTACGCGCACGGCGGCGTGGCGAACAACCTGCGTTGGGCGCGCTACGGCTACTTCAAGCCGGAGCTCAACCTGATCGACATGGACAAGCTCGTCCGATACGCTCGCATGCTGCCCGAAGCGTCACGACTGTTCACAGACTGTGTCACTAGTCGGGTCGCGCTCGACGACTGGAATGCGGCCGCGATTCTGCGTCACGGCCGCTGGTCTCTCGAGCAGCTCCTTGAGTCGTGTGGTTGGGGTGAGACGGCGGCGATGACGGAGTACGACCTCATGTGCGAGACCTTCGAACGCATGCTGCAGACGACGCTGCCGCCCGTGGAGGTCGGGCCCATGTGTCACGCCGAAATGATCCGTATGGCAACGGCCGCGCGACGGTATGCCGATGGGTGGAACCTCTTCCGTGCCCGCGCTTTAGAGGAGCACGATGCAGCCCTCGCCGTGCTGCGCGACGCCACGTCCTCTGTCCGCGACCAGCTGTCGCTCTCATCGTCGATCGTCCGGAACACGCCATCGTCTCTCCACGCTAAGCGCAGCCGGCCCCGGGGCGTCGTCAAGGCCCGCACCCTTGCCGCGATGGCGTCGTCTTCGGACGGTCATGTCGGCGTCAACGGGGTCTTGGACGGGGCGACGCTGCCGATGCAGTCTCAGTTCGAACTCACGGCGGACTTTTATGATGCCACCGCGACCTTGGCCTACGAGGCAGGCTGCTATGAGGCGGCCCTCGGGGAGCTTGGCCGCGTCCTCGCCTCTGGCTATCGACCGTTCGAGACGACCTTGCGTGTTGGCATGCTCGCCGCCTCGCGGCTCGGACACTTCGACCGTGGCTTTCAGATCTGGCTCTTGTACGACCATTTCGAGTTCCTGAAGTCCGCGGCGGCGGTCGAAGCGTACGCAACGTTGGTCGCCGTGGGGGCCACGAGGGAACGTGGATCACTTCAGTCCGGGACTCATCGCGGCGCGCAAATTGAACCGACGAGCGGCGGTGACCGACGGCGGCGACGGCATGCCGCAACTCTAGATGGTGGAAAGCATGCGGGGGGGCACGTGCCGAGCGCCATGGCGCTGCTCGGACAGCTGCCCGCGCTGTCGGAGGCGATCCTGAAGCCTCAAATGGCCCCGCATCGGCATGCATTCGACAAGGCGCCGCCACGGACAACAGTCACGTCGACCACCGTGTCGTGGACGCTGTTCGGGCTGCAGTCATCATATGGACCTCTCCCTTCCGAGGACGGAGAAGCGACGGAGGGCTCCTCCGCATCCTTGCGCACCGAATCATCCGCTCCTTTGTCGCCTGGGATGACCCCGTTAACGCTTCGCGCCACAAGGCACCAGATGGACATCGCGGCCCAACAACACCGAGGCGCCAGCGAGTTCGTGCTCTCGTACGTTCAGTCGTGCCGGCGGCAGGGCGTGGCCTTCGACTACGAGGTGTCCACCTTCGCGCTCGCCGCGTGTTGCCGCGATCGCTTCACCGGGGCGGCGACCGCCCTCGCGATTCTAGACGAAACGGCCCTGCTCGTCAGTGGCCCGCGGAGCACGACCACGATGCTCGACCCCAGCTATTCGACGTCCACCATGTCACCGGAGATGACGTATTTGTTGCTCCGCGCACTGAGGAACAACGGCTTCCAGCCGGCTGCCGTGAGCGACGACCTCGATTCCGATCGGTCCAACCAGGACCCTCGACGACAAAAGGTGCAGCGGGACGGCGACAATGATACAGACAATGACCGGCATCGACCCATTCTCTGGAGCCCTAAGGCAGCCAGCGCCGCCGTTCTCTCGCACGCCGCCGCCGTCATGGCGCGCGCGCGCCGCGGCTACGCGAATTCCCCTCTATTTCCACTCATTGACCGACAATTTTTCGCGTTGTGCGCCGACGCTGGAGCGTTGCTGCCGTTCGGGGCGATGGCGAAACACGTCATCGCCGCCGGGGACGGCATTTGCCGGGCTACGCCCATGGAGCTGGAGGGCGAGAGCATGCATCAAACGGCGGTTGCCGCCGCAGTCGGCGTGAAGGTGGAGGACCGTGACGGATCGTCAACGGCGGTCACCGCATCGAAAGACCCATCCCACGACGACGTCAAGGTCCAATCCTCGCGGAAGGCGATGCGGTGGCCACAGTCCTTGCGGCCTCTCCCACTTCCCGACACCATCGCGGTCAGTTGGCTGCGCTGCGCGACGAACGCCATTTTACTGGGCACCGCCGTCCGATCGCCTCAAACCGCGACGGCAAGTAGCGCTAGTGGGGGTCGGGGTGGGGGGGCAAGTAGCACTAGTGGGGGTGGCCAGCCGCCGGTTGAGGCGATCGTGTTGCTAGCCGATGATGCCGTGGGGCAGTGTCTCCGGCTTGCACAGGCGGCGGCCGCCGACGGCGGCATCGTGACATCGCTGCCGTTTGTCTTGGCTCTCGCACGCTATGCCGCTGTGAGGAAGCAGCACCAACAGGGCGGCATAAAGCATGCTGGGGAGGATGGGAAGGCACACGGCACACATCAACGACAGATGAAAAAGTGGCTCGACGCCACGAGTGGTCGCGGAGCCAGGACACGGCGGGGGAGAGGGACGATTTTCTCGCCGGACATCGACGCGTACTTGTCGAGCTGGACGTGGGTCACCGTGGCTCACGCGGCGGAAGGAAGGCATCACGCGCGGAAGGGCGCCAAGTCCGGCGTGCGGCGGCGGCAACGCGCTCGTTGTGACAAAGCCATGGGTGGCAAGGCCAATGCGTTTGCCGTGACGAGGCTGAGTGGGCTTGAGCTCATGACGTGGGCGACGGCTCGCGTGCGGCGGTCGGCTTGCGGAAGGAAGTCAATCCTTTCGAGGAGGCCTCCGGTGTTGTCGGCGAGAAAAACAGCAATCGCAGCGGCATTCTTCCGCTCCCTCGGGGGCAGCGACGAAGGTGGTAGTCCCTCGTCGAGCCGGAGGGGACGCTCCCCACCGCAATCACCAACGACCGCGGCGAAAAACCGTGCGGACCACCGCTACCACCTCGGCCGCGGCGAGCCCGCGACGGCGGTTCCGCTCAACGCTGAGCTCCGGCGTGCGCTGACGCAGCAGATGGACGACGAGCGGCTGGGCTACGCGGCCCTCGCCGCCGTGGCCGCCTCGCCATGGACGCTGCGCCCGCTGCGATCGAAGTGGCGCATCCGCGACTTCGACATTAAGAGCCGGCGCCATGGGCAGTACAACAGCCGTAACCCAGTGACCCAAGAGGACTTCAAGCGCGTCCGCAGCACGCAGCCCTTCGGGCACATGGACATTAACAACCGGGGGGACTACTCCCCGACGAGCGCGGCGTCGAACACGTAGCCGTCGAGCGTTGCGGACAACGGGCGCTCTCTCGCGGTCCTGTCGTTTCCGGGAGAATATTATAACACGTACACTCCCTTCCGCACCATGCTCTCCCCTCCCCGTGCCAGCATGAGTTTTCTCTTACGGGAAGAGAACCCTAACCCGCGGTGAAACAGGCAGCAGGAAGAAGAGGAAGGAGGGGTGGGGAGACACACTGCGTGAGGAGCGCGGGAACAAAATGGCCACCACGACGACGGCGGCGCCCAGTTTCGCGGAGCTCTACGCCAAGCGCCAGGAGATGGTCTCCCTGCACGAGGCAGCGGCGGAAGGCAACGTCGCAAAAGTTACCAAGCTGCTCGACGGCGGCGTGCCCATCGACGTCGTCGATACCGGTGACGGCTGCATGGCACTCCATCGAGCCGCCTTCCGCGGCCGGAGCGACGTCGTCCGGCTGCTGCTGGCGCGGGGTGCCAATGTCGCCGCGGTCGACGACGAGGGATGCGCGCCGCTCCACCGTGCCGTGGAAAGGGATCACGTCCACGTCGCGGAGTTGCTGTGCCCTTCTGCGGCGACGGCGGCGTCCACGCCAAGAAACAAACGAGGCGAAACAGCGCTTCACCTTGCCGCGAAGCACGGCAGCAAGGGCGTGCTGAAGTGCATGCTGCAGGGCTGCTGGACGATGCCAGGCGCCGCAAGCCAACCACCGGGAGAGGCCGCTGCCGGCTGTGATCCAAGCGTGGACATTGAAACGGTGGACGCGCAGGGATTGACGCCCCTGTTGTCAGCGGCGGCCTCGGAGGAGGGCACAGGCGCGCTGCGAATCCTTCTTGACGGTGGCGCAAACGTTGCCCACGTCGGAAAGTATGGCGACATGGCGTTGCACCTCGCGGTGTGCCACCTTGCTTCCTTGTCCATCCTGCTGGATCACTGTACCACGGAGATCGTGAATGCCCAGGACGATCAATCCGGCGGCGGGGGGCTCTCCGCGCTCCACCACGCGGCGCACGGGGGGCACACCGACGCCCTGGAACTGCTTATGAAGAAGGGCGCCAACATCAACGCAGTCTCCGCCGATGGGTCAACTCCGCTCCGGCTGGCCATTGATGACGCAGAGGTGGACGCGGCGTTGTGGCTCTTGGACCATGGGGCCGATGCGTCCATCGTGGCTCACGACGGCAAGGCTCCGCGCGATGTGGCGGCAGCACGGAAATCGATGAGGAGCCTCGTCGAGCGGATGGACGCACTGACTTCCCAGCGCCCAGCAGCACCGACTACTCGATGATGCCCCCTCAGGGCGGCCGCCACCCGCGACCTCGGTGGTGGCGCCCCGACAACGACGGAGACGACTGGCGACGTACGTAGTGCCGCATCCGATGAACGTGCCGTCGCGGGGGCGTCGCTCGCGTTGCATGAAGACCAGTTGGTCCTGGGCGTCAAGCGCCCTCGACGCACGACATAGGATGATCGGTTCCTTCTGATATTTTCCCCCATGTCGGGACAGCAAAAAAAACCCCAGATTCAGAGTGAATCACGGCAGTGATTCGGTATATGGACCGAATGACACTGCCGTGATGCAATGCATCTGAACGTTGCCGCCCTGACACTATTCGACACACAGTGAGTTTTGGTTTGAAGGCTTCGTGGAGGGATCGGGAGGGGACCCCGATACGAGCTGAATAAACCTCGGGACGCCATCGAATTAGGTATGAAGACGTGCGCATTTCACCATCGGGGCCGAACCGCTGAATGACATTAATCGACGTGACGATGCCCGACGTAGGTGCCGTAGCCCTCATGAACGCCGCCCGCCTCATTGCGTTTTCCAACGACGCCGAAATCGAAGCGTTGACGCGGAGGGATCGGGTCGTCATGGCGGTCAGCGCCCTTTCTCGCCCACATGCGTGTACCAGTTTAACGGCGCTGGATTGCACGGGGCTCACCCAGGTGACTACGGCCGGTGATCATTGGCTGACCGGGTGCACCAGTTTAACGGCGTTGGACTGCGCGGGTCTCTCACAGCTTGTCACCGTCGGCCATTGTTGGCTTCACGACTGCGCTAGTTTAACGGCGCTGGATTGCGCAGGGCTCACACAGCTAACTACGGTTGGCGGATATTGGCTTTATGGGTGCACCAGTTTAACGGCGCTGGATTGCACGGGGCTCACACGGCTTACTACGGTCGGTTCCTTGTGGCTGGCCGGATGCAAAAGGTTAACGGCGCTAAATTCCACGGGGCTCTCACAGCTTGTCACCGTCGGCAACTATTGGCTTGTCGACTGCGCCAGTTTAACGGCGCTGGATTGCACGAGTCTCACACAGCTGACGACGGTCGGTGATCATTGGCTCCAAGGGTGCACCAGTTTAGCGTCGCTGGATTGCACGGGGCTCACACAGCTGAGCTCTGTCGGTCACTTTTGGCTCGCCTACTGCACTAGTTTAACCGCGCTGGATTGCTCGACGGGTTGGCGCTCTCCTGCACCGACCTAAAGCCAGCGATTCTCACTTTGCAGGTGTCGCGCCGTGTGATTCGTTTTTCCCACTTTGCGATTATAAAGGCGAGTTCACCCTCGGAAGGGACACCCTCTTGTCACACGTTGCCGCAGAGCAGTCGGTAGCGCTGGTTTCTTCTGGGTGCCAGAAGCGGTGAACTCGCCGCTAGCACGCCGCTTTGTCTTTTTTTGATGACCCGGAATATTTCGATCGACACGTCCACGCAGCCTAGGCGTAGGTGTGCCGGATTCGGGTTTTTTTGTACGACTGCAGAGCACACCGGGGTGTAAAATGCGAATGTTATTTACATGTGTGATGTGATGCGCGTTAGCCGCACACACTTGACTCTCAACTGCGATTTTTCAAAAATTCCGCGTCGAAAAACCTGTCGCACAAACCATAATACAGTTTACCGTCCGTGGAGCGTTGCCGTCCTCCCGTCGAGTCATGGGTGGGTGCTGTTCGTCCGCGCATCACGCCGCTGACGTCGGACGCCGTCGCGATGACGGTGCGTCGCTCGCCGTGTCTGCATCCACGGATGCCCTGACCTACGGTGGGCGCACGCCCCTGAAGGGACCCCCGGAACCAGCAACCACCTCGCCGGAGCGGGACGCGTATCAATTTGACCCTGACAATGGCCGGTTTGTACCGAAGCCGGTGGCCTCCGCGGCGCCCACGAGTGCTCCTCGGCCACTACCAGGACCATCCACAGCCCGTGCGGCGACCTCCACCGGTCGGCACGCGCTCACCCACGAAAACGTCACCACCGCCGGCCCGGCGGGTTACCAGTCATCCTCGGACTGCATCACCGCGATGGTGGTGCCAAGCTGTTTTGTGACGTCCTTTGCCGCTGCCGCTCCCTTTTCAGACTCAGAGCGGGAGTATCTGCGGAAGGCGGTCGCAACCTCTGACATGCTCGTGCGTCTGGCCGACGTCGAGGAAATGAGGCGAAGTGAAATTTTTGCTGGCTGGATGATGGAGGCGCAGATCAAGGTGAACGCCTGCCGCGCCGAAGCGGCTGCCATCCAGCGCCGGTGCGCCGGCGAGCCGAGATCTCGAAGCGCTCCCGGCTCGGCACCTACGAACCGGCAGCATCGCGATCCGAGTGGCAGGCCGCCGTTGGCTGCGCAAGGGGCGCCACACCCCGATGGTCCCACGCAACGGCCGTCGCGACCGAGTCGGCTCGTCATCCACCACAGGACAGTCAGTGTGATCGACGACGACACCGGCGACATCCACCCCGCCGCCCCCCAGGGGCCCGCCGGTCGGCCGGAAGCGCCGCGGGCCGACGCGGACGTCAGCGACGGCGGCAGCGCCACGGTGGAGGAGGCGTCGCTGACGTACGACGGCAGCGATGGCGCGGCGGCCTCCAATGTGCGCGGCGGCCCAAGGCGTCGCCCTCCGGCACACCACCACCACCACCACCATCCCCGTCACTCTCCGACGCTGCCGTCCGATGCCGTGGCGGTGGGCGGCAGTCCCTTCCTCAAGGGGAAGGGGGACGAGGACCGCATGCTCCCGATCGCGGGCGGCGGCTCGTTGGGAGCGGCCGCCGCCGGTAGCAGCGGCTCCCAGACAGCGGCGACGCAGTCGTCGTCCCGTCGAAGCAGTGGGCAGCATGTTCAGGTGTCGTCCGTCACGGCCTTTTCGCCGGTCGTCGGCGTCGTTCCTCCTCCGTCAGACGACGCATCCATATCCGGCTCGACCCGGCTTCACCAGAGTAGCGACGACCACCTCGTGGTGTACACGAGCTGCGGCGAGTTTGTGCGCGAGATTCCGACGGCGCTCGAATCCCCGGTGATGCGCCAGTTCTCGGCGAGCCACATCAACATCCTGGCGCGTCCGGCGAAGGCGGCGAAACCTCAGCCAAACGACTGGCACATCCTTGCCGATCCCCGAGCCGCTCACCTGTTCAACTCCGGTGACGGCTTCTTCCAGTTCGCGTGCAAGAGTGGCACCAAGCTGACGGCCGAAGAGATCTCTTTCATGTCCGGCTTTCTAAACGTGACTCAGTTCGCCGATGAGAAGCAAGAAAACAACGTGCCCGTTGTCACGTTCGACGCCGAGTACCTGGCGCCCTTTGTGGCGATCCTCGTGAAGGCCATGTATCTTCTTCCCGGCGTGTCGCTGAGCAGCATGACCGCCGAGCTGATTGCCACCCCCGAGTACAACGCGAAGTGCCAGCCTGGCAATCCGAAGATTTGGACGGACGTGACGGAGGAGCGGACCTTCCGCTGCACGAAGACGATCATCCGCTTTGTGTACTCGATCGTGATCCAAATGAAGGCCGCCGAGATCACCGACGAGGCGCAACTGAGGTGCCTGTCCACGATCGATGGCGTGCGGCCCTCGAAGGCGATCATCTTGGAACGCACCAAGCGGAACATGAAGAACCTCGACAGCACGGTCAAGTGCAAGTCGCTGCTGATGTACTATGAGGTCCAAGGCGGCCTCCTCGTGAGCCATTGCACGGCGCTCATTAACACGTCGGTGCCGACCGTTATCGCGGCGATTGTGAACAACTTTGGCCACAGTGGCGCGGCGGAAGCAGGGCAAACGGCGGACCTCACAAGGCGGTATCTAATCGACAAGTTTGGTGACTCGCGGATTCCTCACGGCGCTTCCCTCGACTTATGAAGGCTCCATCCAGAAGGAGACAGCACATCGTGTGCGCTGCTGCTGCTAGCTGGAGGGGGTGTGACGCGACGTGGAATTCCCCCTTTTTCTCCAGTGTCTCCCTCTAGTCTTTCCCCCCTTCCTGATCCCTCCCTCCCCTCCTCTCCTTCTGGCGTCCTTTCGCACCACAGCACACAATCCATCTCTCCCATTGTGAAATTCAACAAGAACCTCTCGGGGGATGCCTGTGCGCCACCAACTCCGTTTGCAAGGCGGCTCCCGCAATCTCTCCCCTCTCTCTCTTCCTTTGTGTCTCGGAACGACGGCGCCGAGGGCTGGTGTTGTGGCTTCGGTACTATTCCCACTTTATGCTCCCCCTTTTTTTTGTTCAGTTCTCCCTTTCACTGTGTCCCTTCGAAGCCACAAGAGATACCTGAGGAGAGGTGCTAAAGAAATGTGATTTGGCCAGTCGCGTTTGCCTTCCTCCCTTCACGTTCCTTCGTGAAATAGGACACGCGCTAATCGAGCGCGCGACGAGACAAAAAGAGAAAAGGCACGCGTTCCAGAAGCGAACGCAGAGGGCACATGCAACCCCCCGCGGAGTCCTCGTCGTCAATGAATAGCGCCACAAGTACGGGCGGCAGCAAAGTTGCCGCTGCGTCTTCCGCCCACTCGCCGTCGACCGCATCCGTGCCAAGCTGGGCGCGTGACGGCCTCCGCTGGAAGCGCTCGTGGAAGGTGTACGGCCCCCCTGCCGTGTGGTGCGTACTCATCTACGGGTTATACAGAGCCATCCTTCACGTCAACGGCACCGCCACGTCGGAGCCGCAGTTCCTGCCGGTGTACGACCAAGGGGGGAAGCTGATGGGTTTCACGCATCCGACCCTCATCGAGGCGACGGAGCAAATGCGCGTGAGCAATCTTGAGGCGCAACACAAGGGAGAAAACCACGGAGGCGGTAGCCCTGCTAGCAAGGCGGCCTGATTCCTCCGGTAGGGGGCCGCCACGATCCCTTAGACCGATGTGGAGGAGGACCGTGGAGGAACTGATGAACGGGGGCCAATGCTTGTGTGTCTCTCACGCTCTCTAACGACCTCGGGCAGAAGAAAAAACAAGGGCGAGAGAAATAGGGACAGGTTCTACCACCTCACACACGCTTCAACCGCCATGTCGCGGCCACGTCCCGGTTCGCCTGGGGGCGGTGGCCGTGCCGGGTCCCCGTTCAATCCGCGCAGTCCAAACCGATTTGACGCATTCGGCCCTACGGCTTCGTCCGCTCTCGCCGCCGCGCCGTCGTCCGCGACCCAACCCTTGTCCCCGACGAAGCTCACAACTTCCGGCACGATGCAGCATCGCGGAGAGGCGGAAAACTTGGGACGCTCGGTGATTTTGCACGACAGCACCGCCGATATTCTGAGACAACTCGACGATGTCAACGCGGGAGTGGCGCCGGACTTCTCGGCGGCCTCCTCGCAGTCGCTTCAACGGATCAAAGTTTACGTCCGGGTGCGACCACAGCTGAAGGAAGAGCTTGCCGACCTAGGGAGTCAGTGGGGCGTCGAAATTGAAGGAGCACTAGGCGGCGCACCACCACCTCTTCTCACGGCGGCGGCGTCGACGGCCGGGCCCAGCAACTGGATCCGCATTGCCAGACCCGATGAGCCCCGTCGGCACTTTACCCGCGTCTGGGGGCCAAAGGCGACACAGGAGGAAATTTTCCGCACCATCGGCGCGCCGACCGTGGACGACGTTCTAGACGGCTACTTCGGCACGGTAATCGCCTATGGCCAGACGGGAACCGGCAAGACCTTTACCCTTGGGTGCACCACGCCGGGCATCGAGGGCCTGCAGCACCGGTGTCTGCAGTATTTGTACGATCGTAAAGTGCGCGACGCCGGACTGCCGACGGCCGCGATGGTGGCATCGGCGGACGTCGATCACACGGACAGCAACGATGCGGCGGCCAGCGGCGCTGTGTCGTCGCCACAGGCTGCGGCGGTGGCGGCGCCGGGAACGGAAATCGACACCGCGATTACGCTACATTACGTGCAAATTTACCGCGAAACCATTATGGATCTGTGCCCCCCGGCGGCGGTGCTCACCGAGCTGCGCAACTGGAATGCGACAGGTAGTGGCCGAAAGGGGTCCGCCGGTATGGCTGGCGCCGATGGTTACGACCCTGCGGCCGGCCCGGCAGATACCGGTCGACAAGGCGGCGCGTCGGGGTACGGTGCCCAAGTGGCCTTTGCGGGAAGCAGCGCGGCCTTCCCGGTCCTGACCAAGGATGGGTTCAACCCCTTGAATCTACCATTGCGCGTGGACGAGGGCCTCGGCGCGGCGATCGATGGGGTGACCGTGAAGGAGTGCAACACGCTGGAGCAAGCACTGGCCTTCACCCGGGACGGCGATAACAACCGCGTGGTGCTCAACACGCGCATGAACAGCGCCTCGAGCCGTTCGCATGCCATCCTCTTTGTGGACGTCGTGCGGAAGCGCCGCGCGACTGGGATCACGCTCCACGGCCGCTTGATCATCGCCGATTTGGCGGGCTCGGAGCGCATCGAGAAGTCCGGCGTCGATGGCGACGCGCAGCAGGAGGCGTCGGCCATCAATCAGTCTCTCACCGTCCTTGGGCAGTGCATCGCCAGCCTCGTCAATAAAGACGGGCGGCCCTTGTCCTTCCGCGACTCGAAAATCACACGGCTCTTGCAGCATCCTTTGTTAGGCCGCGGTCGAACATCCGTGATCGCGACCGTGCGACCAGACTTGGGCAACCTCCAAGAAACGCTGAGCACGCTGCGCTTCGCTCAGCGTGCGCAAAAGGTTGAATCTCAGATGACACCTCAAGGCTGGCGTGACGTGTGGGCCGCGCAGCGCTGGGAGCTTGTGAAGGACCAGCAGCGCCTCGCAGACGCGGCCGTGATCATCGCCGAAGCAAAGCAGCGCACCGCGACCCGCGTCGCCAACATCCGCGCCCAGGAGCAGCAACTCGACCGCACGCACGCCGATATGGATCAATTTCTCAGGGGTGTCGAGCAGGAACGAATCGACGCGCAGAGCGCGATGCGGCATGAGTTCGAGTTACTGCAAGCCCAAGCGTGGGCGGCGACGGAGCAGGAAAAGGCCGACATCCGCAAGGAGCACGAGGCGACCTTCCGCCGGATGGAGGAGCGCATCCACGCGGAACTGGCCCTCGTCCAACGTCAACAGAAGAAGAAAGAAGACCAAGAGCTGGCCAAGCTAGGCCCGCTGAACAAGGAAATGCTGCAACTCCAGGAACAACTGGACGCGTTCACGGTGGATGAGGAGAGCGTCGCGGACGTCGTCGCGCGGCGGCGTGAAGCAGTCCTCAAAGAGATCGAGTCCAAGCGCGCCTTGTGGAAGCGCACCCGCCCAAGCGCGAACAAAAGCGTGAGCAGCATTCACGAGCTCCACATCCTCAAGACCAGAGCGATGCTGCTGCTCGATAGCATCGTCATCAAAAGGGACGGGCTGAAGGCCAAGGCGAAGCTGTTCGGCGTGGACACGCGGGATATGCTTCACGATGGCGGGGTGGCTGTGCTGCTCGAGAAGCGGCTTTTGCGGTCGGGGAGTACTGCCGTGGCAGGGGTGGACGCGGCGGCCGCTCCCCCACCGCGCGATGGCGGCGGGCTGCAGCCCATGTCAGACTGGGTGGTCGCGGCCAACGAGCCATCCAAGCTAGTGAACGCCTCCCGCCTCGACGCAATTCACCCGGGAGACCCGGCAGCAACGACGGCGGCTTCCGCCGCGGTCACGATCCAGCAAGGGCTCCCAACCCCGTTTGAGTTGATGGCGTATGCGCAGCGCGCGCACGAGGAGCGACGCCGCCGCGAAGAGGCGGCGGAAGCTGCGACGACTAGTAGCAGTTCGTCGTCGTCTTCTTCGTCAGCCCCCAGCGGCACCCCGTCGCCGCCCTCGTCGCCGTATCCGTCGAGTTCCTCTCGGTCACTCCCTACGGTCACGACCCCGTCGATTTCTCAGACGTCGCAACGTCGGCGCCGGGCTGGGCGCAGCGCGCGTTCCGTGACGTCCAAAGAGCCGGACGACGATCTCCTCGACGGCGAGGTGGACGAATACCAGCGAACCGCGGACGCCTTCTTCGACGACTGGCGGAAGCAGCAAGAGGAAACCTTTGAATCCGGCGCCCACAAGTACGAGCTGGTCCGGAAGTTCTACGACATTGCCGTTCAGGAGGAGGACGATCTCGGCCGACTGAAAGAGGAGATGTTCCGGAACCTACAAACGGGCACGGCGGTGTACGTCGTGCAGCCGCCGACGGTGTGGCTGGCGTGGATCGCTGGGCAGGAGTTCCCCGACAATCCTTTGCCGACGACGATCGTCAAGGCGTTCTTGTCTCTGAACATCAACCGAACAGGGATTGTGCTCGCCCCGGCCGACGAGTCCCTCGGCCCTCCGCGTGAAATGCTCTTCGGCGAGATCCAGTGTGCGTTGGGACAGTACTCCGCGTCCTTTGCCGCCTCTCTCGAGGGGATGCCGGGCGTCCCAGGGGGAACACCGATGCCGCCCACCGCCGCTCGGATCACGCCGCCTGCGGTGCCGCTGTTCTTCTACCGGTCCTTCACCATCGCCCTCACGGCCAGCAACGCGACGGTCGACGTCGTCGTGGACACGGATGCGGACTTCGAAGCCTGGTGCGCCGCGTTCCTGTTTCTAGGCTTCATTGAGCCCGTGTGGGGCCAGTCCATGGACGTCAGCACGGCGCCCCGTGTCGGGGAGCTGCTCCCGCAGGAGCGATTGTGCTGCGAGTATCACCACATCTACCCGGAGATGCTGCTCAATTTCCGCGCGGCGCTGCTTCGTTTGGAGCCCCCGCCGCTGTTCCTGACGCCGATTCGCATCCGTCAGCTGGCAAAAGTGGACATTTTGCACGCCTTCAAGCTGCTGTCGTTCTTGGTGTCCAACGGGGACGTGGAGTCGGTGAAAATCCACACCGCGCAGTACAAGGAGTACTTGCAAGCCGCGGCGCTCGCCACCGTCGAGAAGGAAATTATTCGCGCGCTGCGCATTCGCATCGTGAATATGCTACGACGGTATCGTCCTTCTCCCGCGGCGGTCGTGCAGGAGTATCTGAAGTCCATTGCTGGCTTTGAGAAGGAAGCCCTCGATGCCCTCGTGGCGCAGTATGGGCCGGAACCGAACCAGGTGAATGACGACGTTCCGGCCGAAATGCAGGAGCCAAGCGAGGAACAAGCCGCCAAGAGCGACACCGAGAAACAGGTCGAGGCGCAGGAAATCGCCATGAGGTCGCAGTTCGGGTTCATCGCCGACATGCGGGACCAAGCTCAGAGCCTCGCGAGAAAGGAGGTCGACTTCTTCTTGCGCTCCAAGTTCCCAGCCGACACGGTGGCGAGCCGCCTGGAGGTGTTCCGACGTTCGATCCTCACCAACGAGAAACTGCAACACCAGCTGTCGCTCTTCATCGACGTCGGCTGCGTGCCGGACCCCTGGCTGGTCGACCACACGGAGCTACATGGCAGCGCAGTCGACAACGTATTAGCATTCGCACGCCGCGGGACGGTGGGCTCCGATGTGGACCGAGTGCTGCTGGTGACCGGCCCCGACGGTAGCGGCAAGACGCTCTTGTGCCACTTCGTCGTGCAGTTTTTACTTTGCACCTTGGATCTCGACGCGGTGGCGGCCAACGCGGCCAACTCCAACTCGCTGGCCCTGTTAACGGCGGCCAGTATTGGATCGACGCTCATCCCAGTTTACGTGCACGTCGGCAGCTGCCAAAACGCCTTCTCCGAGCTCCTCATCGAAGGTTTGTCGCGAACCTTTGGCGTCGATCTGTCGAAGCCCGTTCCTGAAAATTCAGTTGACCTCCCGCTCGTCACGCTGGATCACCTGAAGAGTCTCGACATTGTCTTTTTCATCGACGGCGTCGATGAGCTCGTTCCGATGTGCTCGGCGGCGACGCAGTGCGGCGAGCCAGTCGTCGTCGAGCTGCTGAAGCGCTTCGCGGCGTCCGTCGAGGACGACCCAAAGTCGAGGCTCCTCGGGAGCAACAAGATGGAGTCGTGGGGCCGTGCCAAATTTGTGGTGACCTGTCGCCACGTGCCGCAGAGTCACAGCGACCGCATGAACACGAATGTGCGGAAATTTCTCACGCATTTCGTCGCCCCGACTGCCAAGGCGCTGGGCGGGGCGGCGGCGTCGGCGCCGGGCGCCACCAGCAGCACCAAGTCGGATGCGAGCCTTGTCTCCACGATGTGTTTGTGTCCATTCGGCTACGCCAAGCAGCTCCAGTACCTCCACCGGTACATCTACGTGACGCTGAAGGAGTCGGCCGAGGCCATGTCCTTGGCCATGCACGTCGCCGCGAACAACGAGACGTTCTTTCAACGAGGCTTCGCCGGCGTGGACTGTTTCATCAACGAACTCAAGAAGGTTCGCGATTGGTTCGTCTACGCCCGGAATCCGAGTTTGTTGGGCTTCATCGTGCCGCTGCTGCCGTATGCCGCCCAGGAACCGGATGGGCCGGACAAGGCTGAGCGCCACACTCTGGCGTGGTTCATCCAACAAGGCTTGGAACTCGGTATCCGTCAACGCATCGAGCAGCTCGGCCTCGCTGGCGTGCCACCAGAGCTGCAAAAGAAGGACTCCCGACAGGCACTCAATCTTTTCGTGCTGGAGCAAGCGCTCGCGATGGCTCGCACGGGCGCGTCGTGCCGCTTCGTCCCGCCGTTGACGCGCCCTGTGTCCTCGAAACTCGCGATGCTCCCGCTTGCCGAGGATCCCGCCGTGAGCTACATCAAGAGTGTGGGCCCCTTCCACGTCGCGCCCCTAATGAGTCCAGGGCTCAATCCCAGCTTGGTCACGCTGCGCAGGTTTCCACCTCCGTATGTGAGCCCGTTTGCGGTCCTCGTGGACGAGACGCTTTTTCTCAACCGACAAATCCGCGATTTTTACGTGGCTTACATTATCGCCAAACAGCTAGTGTCGACCCCTGGCGACCCGGCGAACTTCGCCAATACGTACAATCTTAGCCACTGCGCCGTCTTGGGCCACCTGGTATACGATCTGGTGGGCGGGAAGGAGAAGCTCTTCTTCCTCGTGCAATTGGCCAAGAAGGCGGGCGGGGCGCTCAACGTCGCCGCGACGAACGCCTTGTCATTCATCGTGCAACGAGGGCAGCCTTTGGTGGGGATGGACTTGTCCTACTTGAACTTAGCCGGCGCCAATTTCCGTGGCGCGCTTATGGATCAAGTCAGCCTACAGGGGACGAAGCTGCTCGGCGCCACGTTTGTGCAGGCGTGCATGTCCCGGGTCAATTTGAAGCAGTCGATGCTCAAGGAGTCCAACTTCAAGGATTGGGCCCGCGTCCGCGACGCCGACATGCTCACCAGTGCAGTCATCTCGAACAATGGGAAGGTGATGGTGGTCGCGGGGTTCAACGGGGTCATCACGCTGTACGATGCGCCGACGGGGCGGGACTTGGCGACGATATCGGGGCACAGTGCCTGTGTCACGGGGTTGGCGCTTTCGAGCGACGCGCAGTTCGTCGTCAGTGGCGCGGAGGACGCCACGGTCCGAGTGTGGGACGCGACGTCGGGCGCCCAGCGGTTGCGGCTGCTGGGCCACACGGACAACGTCACGTGCGTCGCCTTGAGCCCCGACAATCAGCGAATTGCCTCCGGTAGCGATGACAACACCGTGATGATCTGGAGCGTGGAGAAGGGCGACAGCCTCGGCCAGTTGGCCGGCCACAAGGGTACCATCTGGTCCGTCTGCTTCTCTCCCTCCGGCACGAAGCTGCTCACGGCCAGCGAGGACAAGCGGTGCGTCGCGTGGTCCGTCGAGAAAGAGTGCCGCTTCCTCGCCCAGGTGGCCGAGCTCGACTGCGCCGTGAAGATTGCGCGATATAGCCACAACGGCCGGATAATTGCCATCGCCGGGGACGACGGCACCGTGGTCGTCTTCGACAACTACGGCGAGCAGAAGCACGTTCTGGAGGGCCACGTCGGCGCCGTGTGGACGCTCGCGTTTTCTCCGACGCAGCCCGTCCTCTGCACGGGTGGCGCAGACCGTTCCATTCGGCTATGGGATGTCAACGTCGGTGTGCTCATCAGCAGCAACTACTGGCATGGGCACGAGCTGCGGTCCGTGTCGTTCAACGCGGACGGGTCGATGATCTGCAGCGCCGCGTGCGATCGTACGGCGAAGATGAGTGCCGTGTTTCTAGATGAGACGAGCATCCTCAACGAGGACACCTTGCCGCCCTCCGCCATCAACGGGCTCTCCTTCTCGGACGGACGGCGACTCACCGTGACCAACAGCACCCACAGCTTCGTGTACGACGTACAGACGGGCTACTGCGCACGCTATGGCGAGGCCCGTGGCGCGGAGCGGCTCAAGTGTTCCGTGTGTCCAAGGAGCCAGCACGGCAACCGGCGCAGGATATTCATTGGAACGGACGAATTCCGCATTTTGGTGCTGCTGGACTATCGAGATAGCCCCAATGCGTCCGCCACCGCAACAGTCGGGTCAGGGAGCAGCGCCCATCCCGGCCGTCGGGGTCGCACGGATGCCAAGGCTGGCGCTGAGGAAACCATTGGCGGCTCAAAGCCGTCCTCCGCGGAGACCACGCTTCACTCGCTCCGGTTTGAGATCGAGACGACCATCATGGAGCATGGAGAAAGTCCGCTCGTGTCCGTGGACGCGACCCCCGACGGAAGCTACGTGGTCTCCGCGACGCTGGACAACTACGTGCGTATTTTCAGCATCAGCGACACCATTAAGCCCGACGGCACCCCGGGCTGTGAATCGAAACTCCTGCACGAAATCGACTGCGACGATGTGAAAGTCGTCAACAAAGTGGTCGTGTCCAGTGATGGCCGGTTCGTCGTCGCGGCGTGTGCCGACAAGACGCTGCGCACCTTCTCAACGGAGGACGGTTCGGAAATCCTCATGCTCGAGGGCCACCGCTCGTCGGTGACCTGCGTCGCGCTCAGTCCCGACAATCGAGTCGTCATCAGTGGCAGCGCCGACCGCAGCGTTCGGATGTGGGATGCCGGGGAAGGGACCGAAGTGCGCGCCTTCGCCGGCCACTGCGCCGCGGTGACGTCCGTCACCAGCACCCCCGATTGCTCGGAAATCTACAGTGCGAGCCTCGACGGGACCATCCGCATTTGGGACGTGCTTTCGGGAGCGGCGTTGGCGTGCATCGTGACGCACCTCCCAGCCGTCATTGCCGTCTCAAGTGATCTGAAGGCGATTGCCAGCGGTAGCTTCGACGGCACCGTGCGCGTGTACATGCGCGTGGACCAAGAGTGGAGCGTCGTGCGGCAGCTCGGTCCGCGACGACAAGCTGCCCTGACCGCGTATCGACTGCGAGACTTGGAGGCCGCTACCGACGCGACCAAGGCCGTTAAATATCTGCTCCAATCACTCAGTGAGTACCCGACGTCGCTGCCAGATCCGCCCGTGAAGCCGGCCGCTGCGGATGACGCCGCGGCGGCAGCGGATCCGGCGGCGCCGACCCAACCGGCGGACGCCCCTCCCTCCCTGTCGTAGCCTTCGGGGCCGCATCGGCGTGGGATGGCCGACCCAACCCGACACCCCTCCTCGTCGCCGGGATACCTATTATTATTAGATCATGATCCCCCTCCCTTTTCATCGTGCTATTATCTCTCTCTCTCTCTCTCTCTCGCATCGGCCCGTGACGACGTCATCGTGTGGGTGTCACTGCAGGGAGTCGTCTTGTGTGTTTCGGTGTGACGGTGGTAGTGCCTTTGCAGCCCTCCCTTTGCCCCACCGAATCTCCTGGCAAGCACGAGCGCGACCGTACCATAGGGGGAGGGGAAAGAAAGCCTTTGACGCCCACCGGAGCGATGAAACGCACCGTCTCCTTGGCGCCCGCCGTGACGACCTGGGACATCGGCGCGCCTGGCTCACGCAGCACTCGTGCCGGCTGGTCACCGCCGCGGTGTCACATTCTCAACGACGCTGAGCTCACCGCCGCCGCCAGCGGCTCCGAGAAGGAGGCTGCCTACGTCGTGATCGACTGCACAGACCTCGCCAACCTCACCGCCGTGGGCGATGGCTGGCTCTACATGTGTCCAAACCTGACAACACTTGACGACTCGGGACTGACGCGGCTCACGGAGGTGAGCGGCTGTTGGATGTGCGGCTGCAGCAGTCTCACGGCCGTGGATTGGGTCGGCCTTCCGCAACTGACGTCGGTCGGGGCGTCGTGGCTCTCCGGCTGCGGCAGCCTCACCTCCGTGGACTGTTCGGGGCTCAGTCAGCTCACGACCGTGGGGGACTATTGGCTCTACCATTGTCCGCATCTAACGAGCTTTGATGGGTCCGGACTCACCCGGCTGACGTCCGTGGAAGGGTGCTGGCTGTGTGAATGCCCTTCGCTCACCGCTTTCAGTGGGCGCGGCATGACGCAGCTCGCGTCCGTCGGCGCCGCTTGGCTGTCTGGCTGCATCCATCTCACCTCATTCGATGGGACCGAATTATCGCAACTCGAGTCGGTAGGGAGCGACTGGCTTGGCCAATGCGTCCATCTGGCCGTGGTGGACGTGCCGCCGGTGGCCTACGAGGGGCCCTCCGTCGCACGCGGCGCCGTGGGGTCTCGAAGGTGCGATACGAAGGAATGATTATTCTCATCACGCGGTTTTTTCCCCCGCCCAGGGTGTGTTTTTCCGCAAGACAGAGGACAGAGAGGGCTGATCTGCGACGATCCTTCTTCTGCGACATACATAATAACGCGTTGAAGTAACACGAAGCTATTAACAACATCGTCGCATGGCGGCGATGGTGCGGACGAGGAGCCTCCTCTTTCTATTCAGGAAGGGGGCGCTGCCGCGCATCGGAGGGGCGCGGGGGGCGAGTGCCGCCACGGCGACCACAATCGCCGCGGCTGGCCGTCGGACCGCGATGGGTTACTGGTCGCGATGTGTGGAAACGGCGACTGCGAGCGCCGTCGTCGGGGCGGCCTCCTCCTCCTGCGGAGCCGCCCCTGCGCACACCACCGGCGGCGGCGGCCGCTCATTTTCATCCCGCAACCACATTCACGAGGGCCGTCGAGGCCGTTGGCAGCCGCCGCAACATCGGTCCGCAGTTTCCAACCGAAACGGCGGCAGGGCTTCGCACGCCGCGGGAGGGGGGGCCCAGCAGCCGCCGTCGGAGCAGTGGGGAGCCGCCGACGACGACGAAACGGATGCGCGCGTTGCTGGCTTGTTCAGGGCCATCGACGGAGGGAAGCTCGCGCATGACCGTGTGAGCCCACTGGTCCGGCGAAGGGCCGTGAATGCGGCGTTGGAGGGGCGTCGCGTAGAACGCGCCTCAGAATCCGAGCACCTGCGGCACGGTGCCCTCGCCTTTCCGTCGCGGCCAAAGAGTAGCGGCCAAGCACCGCGCCAGGTTCCAAATCTGTTTGTGACGGACCCGGTGCTTCGCAGACTGAGCGCGGCGACCGTAATGAAAGAAGATGGAAGCGGCAGCGTCGCATCGTCCATGCACCCTTCGGCGAATGCCGCGGGTGCGGTCTCGCATGGGCCGCAGCGGACCGGATACCGTGACCGTGACGCCGAGACCACCGCCGGACGCCGCCACCGCCCGAGCGCTGGGCGTCGCGAGTCGGCTTCGATGCACCCGTGCTTGCAGCAGGCACCGGGCCGTCGCTGCCCGGATGCGGCGTTGTGTCCCTATGTCCACCTGCCCGCAAACCGGTGCCTGAGGTTACTGACGACGGGCAGATGCGAAGCATTCGAGCTCGGTGGTCGGTGCCCGTGGGACCACGGATCGGCGGAAACACCGACAAATGCGCAGGCCGCCATGGCGCGACCTCACTCGAAGGAGAATGAAGAACAGCTCGCCACGCTGGCGCTGCATGTCGTCGCGTCCGTGTTCCAGCCGAACCAATGGGTCGAGGTGAAGGCGACGAGCCACGCCGGTGTTGCCGCGCATGCGGTCGTGAGACAGAACCTGGACAAGGTGGTCGTGTCGCTTCAGCGGCACGGCAGGCAGATGGACGGCACCGGGGTGACAAAGGCGGCGCTCGTCGCTGCCGCCGACGCGTTTCCCTTCATCCTCGCCGTTAAGGGCGACTGGATGTACGTGCTGATGCCACCACTGTCGCATCCGGCGACGATGACGGCGGGGGGGAGCAGCAATGTCCCACTTCTCTCCCTGCTGAAGGGCATGACGGGGACGGCCCTCGTGGATCTGCACGCGACAGTTTGGCTCGTGGCCCTCGCGCCCTTCCATCCGCGCGAGGTGTGGTCTGCGCGCGATGTGATGCCCTCCTCCCGGGTCGATGGGGCCGCCGCCGCGGGCAATCGTGAGGAGGAAGGGTGGAAAGAGGCGCCTACCTCTTCTTGCGACGGTGACGTGCTCCCGCGCGCTAGCGATTTAGCCTTCTTGCATCGGCTTGTCGATATGGTGTGTGATTCCGAAGGCGTTCGGTGTGCTTTCGTTGACCACCGCGGTGGTTACGTTGGCGCAGGTGGGGTCGATCCGGCGCTGTACTCATCGCACCGCAATGGGCCCAGGACGCTGCGATCGAGCCCAGACGCCAGCTTGGGCAGGCCACTTCGCGCGGCGAGCAGGGCCGCAATGGGACACGTGCCGTTGCCCTGCTGGACGGGACTGCACGAGGCACTGAGCGCTCTCCGACGCGCCGAGTCCGCAGTGGCGGAGACGGACGCAACTCCCAGGCAAACGTGGGGTCGCGTACTTCACGGGTTGCTCATCACGAGCCTGGAGACCGCTTCGGACATCATCCCGACGACGTCAGGGAGTCGGGACGATGGTTCCATGGCGGCGGCCGCGGGGTCCCTGATGCTGCCCCTGTTGTCGACCATCGAGGTAGCCACGTTGTCGTTGCGCGACTGGTTCGCCGTCGCGGGAGAGGAGAGCGCCGCCGCCGCCGCGTCACCCTTCCGGACCGCGTGGGTGAACCTCGTGGGCACTGTGACGGCGGCTTGGTGCCTCCCGCATGTTCACCGATTTGTCATCCATCTCACGGAGCACGGCCGCTCGAAGGTGGAAGCCGCGGGTGCCACGTCGGCGCCGTCGACATCGGCATCGAGTAAGACGACAACGTGTTGTTTCGACGATCCGGCACGTTGCTTTTATCCTGCCGATGTTAGCCGCATCCTAGATCGGCGACATGATGCTATCTATCCGAATCTTTCCTCGGTCTGGGACGACACCATCGTCTGCCCCTCGCGGCAGCGTTTATCGCAGACGATTATTGTGGTGCTCGCCGTGATGGATCGCTTGCGTCCGTCCGTTGGCAGCGATGCGTTCCCTCCCGCGAGGAGCCCAAAGGATACGTCAGATCCTGCGCAGCAGCCAGCGCGAGAGGGAGTTGTGCTCCCCGCCTTCGCCGCGGTGCTTCTCGTGGCATTTGCCACCGTGGTGGTCCGGCCGAGCGGCACTATCGTCGCTCCGGTCATGTCACGCGCGTTGCACCTGGTGAAATGGCTGGCCGCAAGCGGCGGGGAGGAAGCGGTTGGCGCCTGGGGCGGCGGTGGGGGTAGGGACAGCGGCGGGTTGAGGCTGACGCCAAGCCCCCTCACGGCGCTGGCCGTGGCGCACGTGTTTCTCTGCGTCAACGTTGTGCAGTTACTGTTGCTTTACAACCGGCGGCAGCACAGCGGGTCGGAAGGCGCGCGTGTTCCCGGGACCTCCGGTCCCGTGGTGTCAATCGAGTCCAACGACGTGCTAATACGGCCCGCGGACCTCCTCGCCAACAAGAGGAGGATTCATGACCGGCGGCCCCTGGGTGGCCAGCGCGACGGCTCTGGGAATGCGGCCGACGAACCGCCACAGGATGATGATACGCCGGGTGGCCCTGGGGTTGCGTCTGGTTCGCCTCGCCGCAACGACAATGGGGGCAGCAGCAATCGTTTGCTCAAGTTCTGGCGGCATCTTTTGTTCCGCAGCGCTGCGCCAGGTACAGTTGCTGGGGCACGACGGTCGACAGCTGTGGCGGGGGGCGAAGGGTCATGGGTGCGTTTTGCCGCGTCGTCGCGTCATCCCGACGGCCGCGCGCGGAGCGGTTCGCTTGTCCCGTCGCTTGTTGGGGTGGACAAGACGGGTGCCTTTGTTGTGGCCCCGACGGAGGTGGCAGATGGTGATCCGCCACATCTGCGGGGACGTCTGCGGGGGGAAACGTGGTCGCAAGCCATCGCAGAATCGTGCCCGATGCTGGCGCCGTCGCTTCCTCTGCGACATGTGCGCTACCGGAGGTCGGTCGCCGTCACCGATGAGCCCCTGGATGGTCTTTCCTCGACCGCCTCGCGGAATGGAGCGTGCCTTTCTGCTTCCGCCCCCAAGTCGTCCTCTTACGCCGTTGGGCCACAGTGGAACAGCGCATCAATGTTCGCGGCTTCAACGGAGAAGAAACCATGGGGAGGCGCGGCACCTTCACTCCCACCGCCGCCCAGTCCTACTACGTGCCTGACACATGGGTCGCCGCTGCCCAGCGATGCGGCCAGTGGCGATCGGTGGGCAGAGGACGCCGACAGCAAGAAGTGGGACCGCCGGTGGGACGGCGTCGTGCTCGACTTCACCGCGAGGTGCGTCGCAAGGCAGTTGACACTGCAGGATGGCTCCGCTGCTGAAGTAGGCGCGGCCGGTGCAGCCTTCCCCGTCTCCTCCCGTCACATGCCGTCAGAAGAGGGGGCGTTACAATCTTCTTCCTCTTGAGCGGTGAGCGGTAACGCTAGGCGTCGTCCACGTCGTCATACCGAGGATGCCGTTCGCCAGACCTGCCGCCCGACGTTGTGCAGTTGTGTCGGCCCTACGTGCGTCCATGGCTTAGGGTGATGAATTGCACTCTGAGCCGCCCGATGTTGGCGGCTGCGTCGCGAAAGGCCCTTCACCGAGGTTCGTGTGTCCATTGCTTACCTTTCAGTGGTGTGATGAATTGCACTGTGCCGCCTTTGATGGATTGCTTGCTGTGGTGGGGTGTTGTGTTCCTCAAGCAGGGTGGGACTTGAATGGAAGAGGGACTCATGGCTGAC
>ERZ1292630.1201-Hain-H41-02um-R3-1201-length-25780-cov-4_pt2 | contig 25005 bp, 20 predicted proteins | sample MGYA00564408_ERZ1292630 | MGnify/ENA primary metagenome ERZ1292630 (study PRJEB36523, sample SAMEA6512641) | groundwater metagenome | collected 2019-01-08 | study: AquaDiva: Metagenomics assemblies of 32 groundwater samples
GATCGACGGTCCGGTTCTTGGATTGGCCTGGGACGGCACCGGCGACGGCGGCGACGGCACGGCGTGGGGCGGCGAGTTGCTGCTCGCGAGCGCCGCGGCGAGCGAGCGCCTGGCGACGATGCGCCCTCTCTCGCTCGCCGGCGGCGAGGCGGCGATCCACGAGCCCTGGCGTCTCGCGTTCGCGGCGCTTGACGACGCCTTCGACGGCGCGCCGCCGCTCGCCGACCTGCAGCTCTTCGCGAACCTCGAGGCGCGAGCGCTCGTCACCGTGCGTCGCATGATCGCCGCCGGCGTGCGGAGTCCGCGCGCGCACGGCGTGGGGCGGTTGTTCGACGCCGTCGGCGCCCTCCTCTTCGCGGCGCCGCGGGCGCGCTTCGAGGGGCAGCTCGCGATGCGGCTCGAGGGCACGGCGGTCACCGGCGCGCCGCGGCCCTACCCGTTCGAGCTTGACCGCGCGGCGCGCCCCTGGCAGATCGACTGGCGACCGGCGCTGCGCGCGATCGTCGCCGACCTCGCGCTGGGCGTCGCCGCGGGAACGATCGCCGCCCGGTTCCACGACACTCTGGTCGCCGCCGGCGCGGCCGTGGTCCGCGCCGCCACGGCGGAGCGCGGAGCGATGCCGGTGGTGCTCACCGGAGGCTGCTTCCAGAACGCGCTCCTCGCGAACGGGCTGACCGCGGCGCTGGCTGGCCACGATGTCCGGATGCAGCGGCGCGTCCCGCCGGGCGATGGCGGACTGGCGCTGGGCCAGGCTTGGGCGGCGAGCGCGATTCACCGCCGGACTTCGGCCGCGGCGATGGCAGCGGGAGGTGCGTGATGTGTCTCGGAGTTCCCGGCAGAGTGGTGCATGTCGACGGCGCGCTCGCGAATTTCGACTTCTGGGGCGGTCGCCGGCAGGTGCGGCTGGACACCGTCGACCAGCCGGTTGTACCGGGCGACTACGTGCTCAACCACGTCGGTTTCGCGATCCGCCGCATTCCCCCGGAAGACATCGTCGAGACGCTGGCGCTCTACGAGCAGCTCCTGCAGGAGTCGGCGGCCGAAGACATGATGCGCGCCGACGTCGAGGCCGAGATCGCGGCCGGCGACGTGCCCCCGGTGCCGGGATGAGCGCCCGGCTTCCGCTCGTGCCGGCGGAAGCGGAGCAGCTTCGCTTCCGCGATCCCGAACGCGCGCGGGCGCTCGCCGCCGGTCTCGCGCGCGTGACGCGCGCGATCGGGCGCTCGCCAGGATCACCGGTCTCGGTCATGCACGTCTGCGGCAGCCACGAGCAGGCGATCGCCAAGTTCGGGCTGCGCGCCGTCTTCCCACGTGAGCTCGACGTCATCATGGGACCGGGCTGCCCGGTCTGCATCACCGACCTGCCCGAGGTCGACGAGGCGGTGGCGCTGGCGCGCCAGGGCGTGCGCATCGCGACCTACGGCGACATGCTGCGCGTCCCGGGAACGATGCAGTCGCTCGCCGATGCCCAAGCCGAAGGCGCCCGGATCGAGGTCGTTTACAGCGTCGCGCAGGCGGTCGACAGGGCGCGCGCCAGCTCGGAGGAGCTGGTCTTCTTCGCCACCGGCTTCGAGACCACGGCGGTCGCCACCGCGGCCGCCCTGGTGGCCGATCCGCCGCCCAACTTTTCGGTGCTCTCGGCGCACAAGTACATCCCGCCGGTGATGGAGATCGTGGCCGAGATGCCGCAGACGCGGATCGAGGGCTTCCTCGCCGCCGGCCACGCCGCGACGATCACCGGCTGGGGGATCTTCGAAGAGTTCGTCGAGCGCCACCGGCTGCCGGTGGTGGTGGCGGGGTTCGAGCCGCTCGACATCCTGGCCGGCCTGCTCAAGCTCGTCGAGCTGATTCATGACGAGCGGGCGGAGGTGGTGAACGCCTTCCCGCGCTGCGTCACGAAGGAGGGAAATCTCCGCGCCCAGGAGCTCCTCTGGCGCGTCTTCCGGCCGACCGGCGGCCGCTGGCGCGGCATCGCCCATGTGCCCAACGGCAACCTCCGCCTGCGCGAGGAGTGGGCGGAGCGCGACGCGCGGCAACGCTTCGCGATCCAGGTCGAGGAGCTCTGGAACTACGCTCCGCCGGCGCTCTCCCAGGAGTGCATCTGCGGCGACATCATGGCCGGCATCGCCGCGCCCGCGGACTGCCGCCTCTTCGGCCGCGAGTGCGTGCCGGATTCGCCCGTCGGCGCCTGCATGGTGTCGAGCGAGGGGACGTGCAAGATCTGGCACCAGTACGGCGGGCACCCCGATCTGCGCGTTTCGCCCGAGCCGAAAGGAGTCGGAGCGTGAGCGTCGCTGTCATCGAAGGGCGCGAGGAGCGCATCACCCTCAGAATGGGCGCTGGCGGCCGCTCCATGCGGACGCTCATCCAGGAGGTGTTCATCGGCAATGCCGCCCATGCCGCCCATGCCGCCAGTGCCGCCAGTGCCGCGCTTCCCGCCACCGGCGTCGGGCTCGACGCGATGGACGACGGCGCCGCGCTGCCGCTCGGCGACCAGTTCCTCGTCCTCACCACCGACTCGCACGTCATCCATCCGCTCTTCTTCCCCGGCGGCGACATCGGGCGGCTGGCGGTCGCCGGCACGGTGAACGACCTCGCGATGATGGGCGCCACCGAAGTGCTGGGCTTGACCTGCGGGGTGATCGTGGAGGAGGGTTTCCGGCGCGCCGATCTCGAGCGTATCCAGCGCTCCATGGAGGGGACCTGCCGCGAGGCGGGCACCGCGATCGTCACCGGCGATACCAAGGTGATGGGCAAGGGGGAGCTCGACGGCCTGGTGCTCAACACCGCGGGAGCGGGTTTGACCGACCGCGTGGTGCGTGACTCCGGGCTGCGTCCCGGCGATCGACTCATCGTGACCGGAACGATGGGCGACCACGGCTTCGCGGTGCTCGCGGCGCGCCACGGTCTCGATCTCGAAGGCGACCTCGCCTCCGACGTGGCGCCGATCAACGGCCTGGTGCGCGCCGTTCTCGCCGCCGCGGGCTGGGGCATCGCGGCGATGAAGGATCCGACCCGCGGCGGTCTGGCAAGCGCCCTCCACGAGATGGCGGCGAAGAGCGGCGTCGGCATCCTGCTCGAAGAGCCGCGCGTGCCGGTGACGAGCGCCGTGCGGGCGGCGTCGGAGATGCTCGGCATCGATCCGCTGCACGTCGCGAACGAAGGCAAGGCGGTGCTTGGCGTGCGTCCTGAGGCCGTCGACCGGGTGCTCGCCGCGCTGCACGCCCATCCCCAGGGTCGCGCCGCGGCGGTGGTCGGAGTCTGCAATGACGACACACGGGGCAGAGTCGTGCTCGATACCGGCGTCGGCCGCCGCCTGCTCGCCGAGCCCGAAGGCGAGCTCCTGCCGCGGATCTGCTGATGAGCCACATCCGTATCGAGCGACAAGGCGCGGTCGGGATCCTCACCATCGACCGGCGCGAGCGCTTCAACTCGTTCGACGTCGAAACGGCGCGGGACTTCCGCCGCGCCGGGTTGCAGCTCTCGCGCGACGAGGCGGTGCGCGCCGTCGTCCTGCGCGGCGAAGGCGGTGTCTTTTCGAGCGGCGCCGACTTGAAGTACATCCGCGCCGGCGGCTCGACCCGCGATCTCGCTTTCCTGAGCCCGGAGGCGCGCGCCGTGCCCGGCGGCTTCGGCGAGGTCTTCAAGCAGATTCTCGAGTACCTGCACGCGACGATCTCCGAGATTCGACGTGCCCCCAAGCCGTTCATCGCGGCAGTCGACGGCGCGGCGGCCGCGGGGGGATTCGGCATCGCCATGGCTTGCGACCTGGTGCTTGCTTCAGAGCGCGCGGTCTTCGAGTGGGCCTATCCGAAGACCGGTTTGACCGGCGCCGAGAGCGGCACTTTCTTCCTGCCTCGCCTGCTCGGCCTGCACCGCGCGATGGAGATGGTGATGCTCTCGCCGCGCCTCGACTCGCGGCAGGCGCTCGACTGGGGGCTGGTGAACCGGGTCGTGCCGGTGGAGCGCCTCGACGAGGAGGCCCTGGAGCTCGCCACCCGGCTCGCGGCGGGGCCGACGCGGGCGCTCGCCATCGCCAAGAGCCTGGTCAACCGCGCCGCCGGCGTCGACCGGCTCGACGCCCACCTCGACGCCGAGCTAACGGAGCTCGCCCGCATCGCCGACGGCGCCGACTTCGCCGCCGGCCTCGACGCTTTCTTCGCGCGCGTCCCGGCGAACTTCGCGGGCGAGGGCTGAGGATCCGGCCCATGCACGAGTACTCGATCGTCGCGGCGCTCGTCGAGCGCGTCGAAGCCGAGGCGGCGCTCCAGGGCGCACGCGTCGTGCGCCGGCTGAAGGTCCAGATCGGCGAAGCCGCCGGGGTGGAGGTCGAGCTCCTGCGCTCGGCTTACGAGCTCTTCCGGGCGGGCACATTGTGCGCCGGTGCCGAGCTCGAGATCGAGTCCGTGCCCGTGCTTTGGGCTTGCTCGTGCTGCGGAGCGCTTCCGGAGCGGGGCGGAGTCCTTCGCTGTCCGAGCTGCGCGCTGCCACTCAGCATGGTGCGCGGCGATGACCTGACGCTGCGCCAGATCGAAATGGAGGTCTGAGAACCATGTGTGACAGCTGCGGTTGCGGTGATCCGGAAATCGTGACGGTCGAGATCCAGGAGCGCATCCTGGCGGGGAATGCGCGCACGGCCGCGCACAACCGCGAGCATTTCGCGGCGCACGGGGTTCTGGCGGTGAATCTCATGGGCTCGCCGGGCTCGGGCAAGACCGCCCTGATCGAGGCCACCGCGCGCGCTTACGCGGCGCGCGGCGAGGCGCCGCGGATCGGGGCGCTTTCGGGCGACCTCGACACGGACCTCGACGGCGAACGCTTGCGCGCCGCTGGCATTCCGGCGCTCACCATCACCACCGGCTCGGCCTGCCATCTCGACGCGAAGCTGGTTCACCAGGCGCTGCATCGAATGCGTGACTGGCACGACCTCGACATCCTGTTCATCGAGAACGTCGGCAATCTCGTCTGCCCGGCGGTCTACGACCTCGGCCAGACCGTCAACGTCGTCGCGCTCTCGGTCACCGAGGGTGCGGACAAGCCGCTCAAGTACCCGGTGATCTTCCGGGTCGCGGACGCGGTCGCGCTGACCAAGATAGACCTGTTGCCGCACCTGCCCGAAGTGGATCTCGACCAGATCGCGCGCGCCCTCGCGCGCACCATGCCGGAGCCGCGCTCCTTCGCGATCTCGGCGCGGGATGGCAGCGGCGTTCCGGCGTGGATCGACTGGCTCGAGGCAAAGCGCGTGAAGGCGCCCGTCATCTCCGTGCGGGCGCTCGCGGAGGCGAGCCATGGGCATTGAGGTGGGAGAGGGCGCGGTCGTGGCGCTCGCCCTGGCGGCGGCGTCGGTAGGCGCTCTCCATTCGCTGGCGCCCGACCATTGGGCGCCGTTCGCGGCGGTGGCGCGCGCGCGCCGATGGTCGCCGGCGCGCACGGCGCGGATCACCGTGCTCTGCGGCCTCGGGCATGTGAGCGGCTCGGTGGCGTTGGCGCTGCTCGGGCTGACGCTGGGCATCGAGCTCTTTTCGCGGCTGGGTGGCCGGCTCGAAGCGATCGCCTGCGTGATGCTGATCGGCTTCGGGCTCGCTTATGCCCTGTGGGGCCTGCGGCGCGCGACTCGAGGGCGGCTGCACGCGCACCAGAACGGCGCGCGCGACCCGTCGCGGATCACCGCCTGGTCGCTTTTTCTGCTTTTCACGGCCGACCCCTGCGTGGCGGTGATCCCGGTGCTGCTCGCCACCGCGCCGCTCGGCTGGGCGCGCACGCTGTTCGTGATCGTGGTCTACGAGCTGGCGACGATCATCACCATGCTCGCCCTGGTGCTTCCGGCGCGGGCCGGAATGGAGCGACTTCGCCTGCACTGGATCGACCACTGGGGCGACGCCGCGGCCGGCCTGTGCATCGCGATCGTCGGGATCGCGGTCTCGCTGCTCGGCTGGTAGCGGCGACGAAAGAAAGCGAGGGGCGCCGAAGCGCCCCTCGCTGAGCAACAGGACTTCGCCAATCGCGTCAGCTCGCGGCCGGCGCCTCTTTCTTGGCGTGGTGATCGCAACTCTCGTCGCTGCAGCAGGAGCACGGCTCGCCGTCTTTCTTCGCGGCGTGCTCGGCACAACAGGCCTTGCCCTCGCCACTCTTGCCGTGTATCGGGCAGTTCGCGCCTTCAGCGTTCTCCGCGCCTTCGGCTGTGGCGGCGTGAGAGCAGCATCCCTTCTCCGTTTCCTTTGGCGGCTGCGGCGAGTTCGCGGCGAGGGTGGCCGTGGCGAGAGCCAGGCCGACTGCGAAGGCGAACATCGCGGTTGCGAGCTTCTTGGTGAACATGGTTCTTCTCTTTCTGAGCCCGCGTGGCGGACCCGGTTCAAGGTTTGAAGTTCAGAAAAACGGACGAGAGTTTCAGACCGAGATCGGAGGCGGACGGGGGGAGAGCGGCGTCGAACGAGGCGATGCTCGAGGCCGGAGCGGCGGCGCTTCGCGCCGTCCGTTTCGACGGGACGCCTGAACCTGCGGCTCTGCGAGCGGTTCGAGGATCTCGACCGCGACGGGCGCGGCGAGGGTCAGCCTTGGCTGCGTCGGCGCTGCCGGCGGCGTCGGGTGAAGTCGGCAATTGTCCGTCGCCGGCGCCTGGCGGGCTCTCGGACAGCTTGCCGCTTTGGCGAGCGCGCAGTGGGAGCTCTTTGCCGCCCGCGACCGGTACGACCGGTCGCGGGCGCCGCGATGCTCGCAGGAGGCCGAGATCGGCAGGCATTCGCGTACTTCGGCCGGAAGCGAAGCGGCGATCGCGAAGAAACCGAATGCCAGAAGGGCCGGTCGACGCATGGTCGGGAAGGTACCAGCAGGAAGCGTGCCCGGACCGCGTTGATAGTGTTGGAAACACCTTGAGAAGGAAGAAGCGACTCGCGTCCTGCCTGCTGCTCCTGCAGGCCACCTTCCTCGCGCCGGTCGAGTCGCGGTCCGGCCCGCCATCCACGCTGCGCATCGCGAACGCGCGCCTGGTCGACGGCAGCGGTGCGCTATCCAGCGCGGGAAGTCTGCGCGTTGCCGGCGACCGCATCGCGGCAGTCGGAGAGCTCGAAACGATTCCGGGCGAGACGGTCTACGACGCTCGGGGCCTCGTTCTCGCGCCGGGATTCATCGACACTCACTCGCACGCCGGTTCCGACCTTCTCGCGATGCCGGAAGCGCTCGGTGTGGTGAGCCAGGGAATCACCACCGTGATCGTCGGACAGGATGGCGACTCGAGCTACCCGCTGAGCCGGTGGTTCGCCCGTCTCGAACGAACGCCCGCGGTGGTGAACGTGGCTTCCTACTCGGGACACGGGACACTCCGCGAGAAGGTGCTCGGGAAGGAGTTCCGCCGCCAGGCGAGCGCCGCGGAGATCTCCAGGATGTCACGCTTGCTCGAGCGCGATCTTGAGGCGGGGGCGCTGGGGCTCGCGACCGGGCTCGAATACGACCCGGGGATCGACTCCTCGACGGCGGAGCTCGTAGCGTTGGCGAAGACCGCGGCGCGGCATGGCGGGCGCTACATCAGCCACATCCGCAGCGAGGATCGGAAGTTCTGGGAAGCGATCGACGAGATCATCGCGATCGGCCGCGAGGCGAATCTGCCGGTGCAGATCTCGCACGTGAAGCTCGCCATGCGCTCGCTCTGGGGCGAGGCGCCGCGACTGCTCGCGAAACTCGACGAAGCGAGGGCGCAGGGGGTCGACGTCACGGCCGACATCTATCCCTACCTCTACTGGCATTCGACGCTCACCGTGCTCTTTCCGGAGCGCGACTTCGAGGACCTCGACGAGGCGCGCCGCGTGCTCGCCGAGATCGCGCCCGCCGAGGGGCTGCTCCTGGGCCGCTACCTCCCGCACCCGGCGTACGCCGGGCGCACGGTGGCGGCGATCGCCGCCGAGCGCGACGAAGCGCCGGAGGCCACTCTGCTCGCCCTCATCCGCGACGCCGAGGCGATGCGTCGCCGGGGGAAGGCAGACGTCGAGAGTGTCATCGGCACGAGCATGATCGAGCCCGATCTCGAGCGGCTCATGGCTTGGGCGCACACCAACCTCTGCACCGACGGCGAGCTCGACGGCCGCCACCCTCGCGGCTTCGGGGCGTACCCACGCGTTCTCGGGCGCTACGTGCGCGACAGGCAGATGCTCGCGCTCGAAGAAGCGGTGCGCAAGATGACTTCGCTCGCCGCCGACCACGTGGGGATCCGCGACCGCGGGCGACTCGTTCCCGGCGCCTACGCCGATCTCGTGCTGTTCGATCCCGCGACCGTCGTGGATCGTGCGACCACGGCCGCTCCGCACGCGCTCTCGAGCGGAATCGAGCGAGTCTGGGTGAACGGCGAGGTGGTTTACGAGGGCGGCGCCGCGACCGGTCGCCGCCCCGGCCGGGTCCTGCGCCGGCGTGGAGTGACCGCCGCGACGCGGAGCGAACCGTGACCGGGACCGCTCTGGTGCTCACCGGCGGCCTCCTCGCGGAAGGCGACGCCAAGACGGCGCACGGCCTCGTCCGCGGCCCATCGCGCTTTCGCCTGGTCGGCGTTCTCGACGATCGCCACGCCGGCCGCGATGCCGGCGAGGTCGTGGACGGGCAGCGGCGGGAGATCCCGTGTTTCGCGACGCTCGAAGACGCGCTCGCGGCGCGGCCCGAGCGACCCGACTGGCTGGTAGTCGGCGTCGCGGTGCACGGCGGAAGAATGTCGGAAGCGTTGCGGAAGCAGCTCCTCGACGGGGTTCAGCGGGGAATCGGCGCGGTGAACGGCCTGCATCAGCTCCTCGCGGACGATCTCGAGATCGCCGCCGCCGCGGCCGCGTCGGGAGCGCGCCTGCACGACATCCGGCGCCCGAAACGATTCGCCGAGCTCCACTCGTGGAGCGGCGAGGCGTTGCGCCTCACGGTGCCGCGCCTGGCGGTGCTCGGCACCGACTGCGCGCTCGGCAAGCGAACGACGGCGACCTTTCTCCTCGAGGGATCTCGCCGGCGTGGCCTCGCGACCGAGCTCGTCACCACGGGGCAGACCGGCTGGCTCCAGGGGCATCGGTACGGATTCATTCTCGACGCGACTCCGAACGACTTCGTCACCGGCGAGCTCGAGCGCGCCGTGGTCGCTTGCGCGCGCCAGGAGAGTCCCGCGCTCATCCTGATCGAGGGCCAGTCGGCGCTGCGCAATCCCGGCGGGCCGTGCGGCGCCGAGCTGATTCTCGCCGCGGGTGCGAAAGGGGTTGTCCTTCAGCACGCGCCGGGGCGCCGGTACTTCGACGGTTGCGAGGAGCTGGCGGTCGAGATTCCGCCGGTCGAGGACGAAATCGGGCTCATCGAGCGCTACGGCGCGAGGGTCCTCGGCCTCGCTCTCAATGGCGAGCGGCTGAGCGAGGCGCAACTGCGCGCGGCGGCCGCGCGCCTCGGATCGTCGACCGGGCTGCCGATTGCGATGCCGCTCGTGGATCGCTGTGAGCCGCTGCTCGACGCGGTCGAGCGGTTCGCGCGGCAGGAGGGCCCATGAGGATCGAGAGCGTCGAGGTGCACGGCGAGCGGCTGCCGCTCACCAAGCCCTACACCATCTCGCGCGAGACGTTTGTCGACGTCGAGCTCTTCTTCGTCCGCATCGAAGCCGGCGGATTCCTCGGGGTCGGGGCCGCTTCGCCGGCGGTCGAGGTCACCGGCGAATCGCCGCTCGCCTGCCGGGCGGCGCTCGACGCCGCGGCGATGGTACTTCTGGGCGAGGAGCCGCGCGCTGTCGGCGCGCTCGCGCGCCTCCTGGCGCGCGATTTCCCTCGGGCTCCGGCGGCACGCGCCGCCTGCGACATGGCGCTCTGGGATCTCCTGGGCCAGATCCTGGAGCAGCCGGTGGTCGAGCTCCTCGGCCGCTGCCATCGCGAGCTCCCGACTTCGGTGACGATCGGCATCCAGTCCACCGAGGAGGCTCTGGTCTCGGCGCGCGACTATCTCGCGCAGGGTTTCCGCGCGCTCAAGGTGAAGCTCGGCCACGACGTCGACGACGAGGTCGATAGGCTGCATCGCCTGCGCGCGCTGGTCGGCCCGTCGATCGCGCTGCGTACCGATGCCAACGCCGGCTACGACGGCGAAGCTCTGCGCCGCTATCTCGACGGCACGCGGGACCTGGCGCTCGAGCTCTGCGAGCAGCCGGTGCCGCGCGGCGAGGAGGCGAGTCTGGCCGGACTTCATCCGGCGGCGCGCGCACGCCTCGCCGCCGACGAGAGCGTGCTCGATCTCGCCGACGCGGGCGGACTCCTGGTAGAGCCCCGGCCTTACGGCATCTTCAATCTGAAGTTGATGAAGTGCGGTGGCATCTCGCCGGCGGCCCGCATCGCCCACCTCGCCGAGGGTGCCGGGATCCAGCTCATGTGGGGCTCGAACGACGAGAGCCGGATCTCGATCGCCGCGGCGCTCCACATCGCCTTCGCCTCGCCGGCGACGCGCTACCTCGACCTCGACGGCAGCTTGGATCTCGCCACCGACGTCGCCTCTGGCGGTTTCGTCCTCGAGCACGGAATGATGAAGGCCGCCGAAGGCGCCGGCCTCGGCGTCGTCTGGACGGACTGAGCGGTCGCCGCACCTCGACCGGCTCGGCTACTTGCGCTTCCTCGGCGCCGCCTTCTTCGCCACGACTTTGGTTTCGCGGCGACCCGCGGGTTTCGAACGACTGGATGAGACGGCTTTGCGGCTCGCGCTCTTGGCCTTCACGGGCCGGATGCCGACGGCGGTCTCCGCCCGTACCTTCTCGTACTGGCGGATGTAGTCGTCGACGCCGATCGAGGCGATCTCGGCGGCGATGACGTCGAGGGCGAGGTCGTCGACCTTCTTGAACCGGACACAGCACTTGCCCATATCGAGCTTCTTGCCGGTCGCGGCCCACGCGGCGCGGAACTTCTGGATGCGCCCTTCGCCGAACATGTAAGTGCAGAGATAGAGCGAGTAGGCGTTCTTCTGCGCCGCGAGGGCGACGCAGCCGAGCGGCTGGCCGTTGTAGGTGTCGGGGTAACGCGCCAGGGGGATCTGGTAACAGAGCATCCCCCAGTTCATCCCCTCTTCGTAGCCCGGCGGCAGGTTGGCGACAATCAGCTTCCGCAGCGCCGCGACCACGTCGCGGCGCTCGGGCGGCAGCTCGGCGAGATAGTGCGGAACGGTCTTCGCGGCGCTCGAAACCATGCCGGATTCCTCCCCTCCTATCCGCCAGCGCGCGCCGGCTCGGGCAGGTAGCATAGCTCCGGCCCGGGAGGGACAGTCCATGACGTTCGCTCAGATCGACGAAGCCACGGACCTCGGTTTCCTGTCGCGCCAGCGCGGTCAGGGGCAGCTCGGCCACTGGATCGGCGGCCGTTCCGTCGCTGGCGTGGGCGACCATCTGCCAGTTCTCTGCCCCTGGGATGGCGCGGAGCTCGCCGAAGTTCCGCTGGGTGGCGCGGCGGAAGTCGAGGCCGCGGTCGCTGCCGCGGCGGCCGCCTTTCCAGCCTGGCGCGACCGCAATGTCCGCGAGCGCGCTCAGGTCATGTTCCGTTTCAGGACGCTTCTCGCGGAGGAGATCGACGAGCTGGCGCGGGGCATCTCGGCCGAGAACGGCAAGACTTTCGCCGAAGCGAAGGCCGAGTTGATGAAGGGAATGGAAGTCGTGGAGTTCGCCACCGCGCTGCCGCACCTCGCGCCGGGTCGAATCGCCGAAGTCGCGGCCGGCATCGACTGCATGGTGACGCGCGAACCGTTGGGGGTCGTCGCCTCGGTGACACCGTTCAACTTCCCGGCGATGGTGCCGCTGTGGACGATTCCCACGGCGCTCACCACTGGCAACACGATGATCCTGAAGCCGTCGGAGCAAGCGCCGATCACTGCGCTGCGGATCGCGAAATTGCTCGACAGGGCCGGGCTTCCGGCCGGTGTCTTCAACGTCGTCCACGGCGGGCGCGCCGCGGTCGAGGCGATCCTCGAGCACCCTGAGGTGCGCGCGGTTTCGTTCGTCGGCTCGACACCGGTGGCGCGCGCCGTCTATCGCCGTGGCACCGCGCACGACAAACGCGTGCTGGCGCTGGGCGGCGCCAAGAATCACCTGATCGTCATGCCGGATGCCGACCCCGACCTGACCGCGAAAGCGGTTCTCGAAGCGGCCACCGGCTGCGCGGGCCAGCGCTGCATGGCCGCGAGCGTGCTCGTCGCGGTCGAGGGGAGCGAGCCGATGCTCGAGCGTCTCGCGGAGCGGGCGCGAGCGCTGCGCGTCGCGGTCGACATGGGGGCGATCATCAGCCGCGCCGCCGCGGATCGGATTCAGGGGGCGATCGGAAGAGCGGCGTCCGAAGGCGCGCAATTGGTCGTCGACGGCCGCGCGCCGAGGCTGCCCGCGGCGCTGGGCGAAGGCTACTGGGTCGGTCCGACCGTGCTCGACGGTGTCTCGGCGACTTCCCCGGTGGCGCGCGAGGAAATCTTCGGCCCGGTGCTCTCGGTCGTCCGCGTGCGCTCGCTCGACGAGGCGCTGGCGATCGAAAACGGCAACGACTTCGGCAACGCCGCGGCGATCTTCACCGAGTCGGGTGCGGCGGCACGCGAAGTAGCGCGTCGCGCGAGCGCCGGCATGATCGGCGTCAACGTCGGCGTTCCAGTGCCGCGCGATCCATTCGGATTCGGTGGCTGGAACGAGTCGAAGTTCGGCGTCGGCGACATCACCGGCGAGGGTTCGATCGGCTTCTGGACTCGCGACAAGAAGGTCACCATGCGCTGGAGCCTGCGCTAGAACCTGCGCTTCAGCGGCGCGGCTGAGATCAGCGAGTGGCGGGAGCGAGCGGCGGATCGCGCCGTGGGGGCCTGAGCGCCAGGAGGCGCTCCTTGAGCTCGGCGGCGCGCTTGGAATCGCCCGCCTGCTCGCACGCTCTTGCCAGGCCGGAGAGCGCCGCGACACGACCCGGCGTGCGCGCCAGGGCCTTCTCGTAAGCGGCCATCGCATCGCGGCCGCGCCCCTGCTCGAGGAGCAGCTCGCCCAGCAGCTCGTGCGAAGGCTTGTCGATGAACGGCGGACCGAACATCAGCGGCAGCGCCTCCTCTTTTCTGACCGCCTCCTCGAGCTTGGCGATCGCGGTCGCCGGGTTTCCGGCGAGACGCGCCGCCAGCCCCTCGAGCTCGAGCTCGAGGATCGCGGCGCGCTCGAGAGTGGCCGGGCCATCATCGTCCGGTTGGCTCTCGACATGCGCGGCGAGATCGCGACGATCCACGCTCAGCCGCGCGCGGGCGGCGGCGAGGGTGTCGCGATCGCCGCGCCGGGCCGCGACGAGGCCCTCTGTGAAGTCAAAGGTGACGCGCTCGGGCGCGGATTCCCGCGGGATGACGATCTCCGGCGCGGTGTCGTTGCGGGCGATGCCGGAGCGGGCCGCGTCGTCCCAGGCCTCGAGGTCGATGAGGTAGCGCGCTCGCATGCCGAGGAAAGAGTGCAGGTTCGACCTGTCGACGTCGAGCGCCGCCGTTCCCGGAGAGTCCTGGGCTTCGAGCCGGCAGGCCTCCAGGATCTCGCGGGCTTTCTCGCCGCGACCCTGTTGGGCGTAGCCGTAGAGCAGCCAGAAATTGTAGTGCCCGCAGCGCCGGGTCCCGTGCCCCAGGGGAGCGCGCTTGCGGTTGACGGCGCCGGTCGCGATCTCGTTCGCGGTCACGACGTCATCCCACATCCCCAGGCCGACGAAGATGTGGGAGGTCATGTGCTGGGCGTGCGGCGCGCCCGGCGCCACTTCCGCGTAGGCACGCGCGGCGCGCAGCCCGAGCGGCGCATGGATCGGGTCGTCGTAGCAGTGGATCTGGTAGTGCAGAAGGCCCGGATGCCGCGGGTGGCTGCGATAAGCCTCTTCGACGATCGCCGCCGCCTTCATGTAGGTCGCGAAATCGCGGCCCTGGTGGGCGGTGCCGAGGATCGCGAGCGCCGCGAAGGCGGCGGCCTCCGGATCGGCGGGATGGTTCCGCAGGAGTCCTGCCATCGACTCTTCGTACAGCCGATCGCGCTCGTGCTTCTCTCCCGCGCCGAAAAGCGTCTCGACCGCGCGCAGCCACTCCTGCTCTCGTTCGGTGGGCGCCTTTGCCAGCCGCTCCGGCGGCGTGGCGCCCAGGCGGGCGAGCACGGCGCGCGCCGCTTCCGCGTTCTGCTCCAGCCAGACCGGGTGGTTGTAGGTCAGCGCCTCGCCCCAGTAAGCCATCGCGAAGCCGGGATCCAGCCACTGCGCGGCGCGAAAAGCCTCCGCCGCCTCTTCGTACTCGAAGCTGTGAAGCAGCGCGAGTCCGTCGAGGAAAACGCCCTGCGCCTCCTCGGCGCCGGAGTTGGGAAAGCTCACCGCGCCCAGCTCAGCGGCGCGCGACGCTCCCCCGGGGGAGCTACTGAGAAACGCTACGCTGAGGGCGGCGATCGTCGCCCGAACGGGAAACCTTCGCATCGGGAACCTCCGCGCGGAGCATAGCGTCGGAGGCTCGCGATCGCGCGCCAAGCCACGGTCGAGGTTCTCCTCGGGTTTTCCCTCTCCAGTCGATAAGATCGCGGAGCGATGCCGTTCGAGCTCACCTCCGCGCAGAGAAAACGCCTCCGCGGCCTCGCCCACGACCTTCGCCCGCTGGTCCACGTCGGGAAGGAGGGGCTCTCCGAGGCCGCGCTGACCCAGATCGACCGCGAGCTCGGCCAGCACGAGCTGATCAAGGTCCGCTTCCTCGCCGAGAAAGACGTCAAGCGCTCGCACGCGCGCGAGATCGAGAGCCGCCTGCACTGCGGCCTGGCCGGGCTCGTAGGGCACGTGGCGGTCTTCTACCGCCCGCACGCCGAGCCGAAACGCCGGCGGATCCGGCTCGACGCTCCGCCGATAGAATGAAGCACGTTCGCCACGGTTCGGGCGTGGCGGGTTAGTGAGACGCGGGGGCGGGAATCGCACCCGCCCGGAACTTGTTCTAGATCGCGACGAGGAGGCTTTCAAGCCATGATGTTCGATCCGACGTACCTGCTATTCATCGCCCCGGGTCTGTTGCTCTCCCTGTGGGCGAGCTTCAAGACCAAGGCGGCGTTCAACAAGTACTCCAAGATCCGAGTCGCCACCGGCCTGACCGGCGCGCAGGCGGCGCAGAAGATGCTGGAGTCGGCCGGCATCGCCGATGTCAAGATCGTTCCCCATCAGGGAATGCTCTCGGACCATTACAACCCGCTGACCAAAACGCTGGCGCTCTCCGAGCCGGTCTACGGCGTGCCATCGATCGCGGCGGTGGGTGTGGCTTGTCACGAGGCCGGCCACGCCATCCAGCATCAGGTCGGCTACAAGGCGCTGGGGATCCGTTCGATGCTGGTGCCGACGGCCAACATCGGTTCGTCGGTGGGCTACTTCGTCATGCTCTTCGGGCTGATGCTCGCCTCGCAGAAGATGGTGCTGGTCGGCGCGATGCTCTTCTCGATGGTGCTGCTCTTCCAGGTCGTCACGCTGCCGGTCGAGTTCGACGCTTCGAACCGCGCCAAGCAGCTCGCCGTCGCCAACGGCATCGTCCTGCCGCAGGAGCGCGAGGGGATGGACCGGGTGTTGAACGCCGCGGCACTCACCTACGTCGCCGCCGCCGTCTCGAGCCTGCTGACGCTCCTCTATTTCCTCTTCCGCTCGGGGCTTCTGGGCGGCCGCAGTCGGGACTGAAGCGAGGGCGCCGGGTCAGAATGAGTTGCGGGGCCGGGGTTGTCGACCGGCCCTGATCCTTGTTCGGGGGATCCCGACGCCCCGAGCTGGAAACTCACGCCGCACTCCGTGTAGCATCCGGGCAAGAAAGGTCAATCTATGACTTGTTCCGCCTGGGCCGGCCTCCGCCGGACCGTAGCTCGGCTGTTGCTCGCCACTTTTCTCCTGCCCGCCGGACCGGTGCTGGGGATGGGTGTCGTCGTGCCGTCGGATCTCGGACTGCGAATCTCCGAGCCGGCGCCCGGGTTCGGCGCCCACGTCTCGGTCACGCACCGGACCACGACGCTCGCGCTGGCGCGGCAAGCCGCGCGGGGGGCCTGGCTCGGCATCGCCGCGCAGCTCGGCGGCATCGAGCTGTCATCCTCCACCAGCGAGCTTTTCTCCGCGGGAGAGACGCTCTCGTTCGCAGCCACCAGCCGTACGGACGCGCTCCCCCGCGCCGCACGCGAAAACAGCGAGGGCCAGCTTCCGTTGGCGGACGTTCTCCCGCAGGAGATTCCGCCGCCTCCGACACCGCCTGATGCGCGCCCTTCACCGGTTCGTCGCGGCGCTTCGACGCCGCGAGCCGAAACCGCGCCCGCGAGCGCCGGCTCGGTACGCCCGCTGGTCGCGGTGCCGGTGGTGCCGGCGTTCAACCTGCTGTCGATCTCCTGGCAGCCGAACGACCCGGCGCCCGGCGCGGTTTTCCTTCCGATCCAGAGCGCGGTGCGCCGGGTCTTCGCCTTCGACGCCTGCGACACGGCCGATCCGTGGAAGCTCTGGGACCCGGCGAATCCGGGAGCATCGGACCTCACGTCGATCACGCCGGCGAAAGGGTTCTGGCTCGAAGGGACCGGCGCGGCGACGCTCCCCGAAGGCGGACCCGAGCCCGTCACGACCTCGATCCCGCTGTGCCTCGGCTGGAATCTGATCGGTTTCCCCTTGTCGTCGCCGCGGCCGGTCGGCGCGGCGCTCGCCGCGATCGCCGGGCAGTACCTGCGCGTTTTCGGCTTCGACCCGACCGACGCCGACGATCCGTGGGAGGTCTTCGACGTCGCGGTGCCGGCCTGGGCGAACGATCTCGCCGAGCTCCGCCCCGGGCGCGGCTACTGGATCTACGTCACGCAGGCGACGACGCTCACGGTTTCGAACGAGGCCGATTTGCCGACGGTCTCGATCCAGTCTCCGGCCGATCTCGCCGAGGTCACCGGACCCGTTCCGATCGTCGGTACGGTGCGCTCGCCGTCGCTGGCGTCGTGGTCGCTGTCGTTCCGCGCCGTGGGCGATCCCGACTGGATCGACCTCGGCGCCGGGACGATGACCGCCGAAGCGCAGCCGCTCGCCATCTTCGACCCGACGCTGCTCGAGAACGGGCTCTACGAGGTCCGCCTGCGTGCCGTCGATAGCGCCTCGAACTTCGCGGAGACGACGATCGCGCTCGCCGTCGAAGGGCAGCGCAAGATCGGTCACTTTTCGCTCGCCTTCGTCGACCTCGAGGTTCCGCTCTCCGGAATCCCGATCCAGGTCATCCGCAGCTACGACAGCCGGCGGCGCCATCGCTCCGGCGACTTCGGCTTCGGCTGGGAGCTCGAGCTGAAGAGCGGCAGCTACCGCACGAACCGCGGCTCGGGAGACGGCTGGAACATCGCCCAGGGATTCCTGCCATGCGACACGGCGCAGGAGTTGCGCTCGCACCTCTCGACCGTGAAGCTCTCGGACCGCGAGATCTACCGCTTCCGGCCGGTGCTGACGCAGTTGGCGCCGGGAGTCGGCGGCTGCTACGGCGTCGCCGGTTTCGCCTTCGTCGACGGCCCGGTGCCGGGCGCGACGCTCGCGGTCCTCGGCAACAGCAACATCTTCTGGGCGACCGGCAGCAGCCAGCTCCTCGACACCGACGGCGATCCGTTCAATCCATCCCGCGTCCGCCTGACAACCCGCGACGGCCGCGCCTTCGAGCTCGATCGCGGCTTCGGAGTGACGAAGGTCACCGACTCGAACGGCAACTCGGCGGCCTTCAACGCCACGGGAATCAGCCACTCGTCCGGCAGCTCGATCACCATCGAACGCGACGGCTCGAACCGGATCACGCGCCTGGTGGATCCTCAAGGCGCCGATCTTCTTTATACCTACGCCGCCGCGGGCGATCTCGCGACGTTCACGGATCGCGGCGACGCGGTATCGACTTACAGCTACGCGCCGGACCACTACCTCGAGGAAATCGAGGATCCACGCGGCGTCACGCCGATCCGCAACGAGTACGGCCCGGACGGGCGGTTGCTCCGTCACATCGACGCCTTCGGCAACGAAATCGAGTACGACCACCAGCTGGCGGCGAATCGCGAGATCGTCACCAACCGGCTCGGCGCTTCGCGGCTCCTGGAGTACGACGCGCGCGGCAACGTGACGCGCGAGGTGGATGAGTCAGGTGTCGAGACGACGCGCATCTTCGACGCCGACGACCAGCTGCTCTCGGAAAGCGACGAGCTCGGCAACGTCTCGAGTTACGTCTACGATGCCAACCGGAATCTCACGGCGACGACGGATCCGCTCGGGAACGTCACCAGCTTCGCGTACGACGCCAAGGGCAATGTCCTCACGTCGACCGACCCGCGCGGCGGGGTGGCGGTCAACGTCTACGACGCCCGGTCGAATCTGACCCGGACGACCGACGCGCTCGGCGCCGCGACGACCTACGCCTACAACGCCAGGGGCGAGCTCCTGACCGAGATCGACACGCTCGGCGGCACGACCGGCTATCAGTACGACGCGCGCGGCCGCGTGACGCACGAGACGGACGCGCTCGGTCACGTGGCAACGTTCACCTACAACTCGAACGGCGAGCGCCTGACCGAAACGCGAACGCGAACGCTGGCTGACGGCACGACGGCGACCGAGATCACCCGCTTCGCCTACGACGTTCAAGGAAGGCTTCTCTCGACGACGGCCGTCGACGGCACGATCACGCGCGCCGAGTACGACGTGCTGGGCAATGTCACGGCGTCGATCGACGCCCTCGGACGGCGGACGGAGCTCACCTACGATGAGCTCGGACGCCAGACCCGCGGCGACTATCCCGACGGTACGTTCGAGGAGACGGTCTACGACGCCGAGAATCGCCGCGCGAGCTTCACCGACCGCAGTGGAAGCCTCAACTCGTACGAGTACGACCCGGCCGGGCGGCTCCGCAGAACGATTCTCGCGGATGGAGCGACCCCGGCGATCATTGAGCAGGTCTACGACACGAGCGGCCGGCTCAGCCAGACGATCGACCCACGCGGCCACGCGACGACGTTCGCCTATGACGCCGCGGGCCGCCGGGCATCGATCACCGATGCGTTGGGCCAGGTCACGAGCTTCGCCTACGACGCGGCCGGGAATCAGGTCGCCATGGTGGACCCGCGCGGCTTCACCACGGCTTTCGTTTACGACGCCGGCAATCGGCTGATCCGGACGATCGCTCCGGACGCGACGTTCCGCGGCACCGGCTACGACGCGCTCGGCCGGCGGATCGCGGAGACCGACGAATCGGGGCTTGTGACGCAGTTCGGCTACGACGCGCTCGGCCGACTTGCGGGCGTCACCGACGCGCTGAACCAGGTGACGACGTACGCCTACGACGAGGCCGGGAACCGGATCTCGCAGACGGATGCGAACGGTCACATCACCCGCTTCGAATTCGACAGCGTGGGAAGACAGACGAAGCGGATCCTTCCCGACGGCGCGCTCGAGCGCTTCACCTACGACGCGGTGGGGAACCGCGCGTCGCGCACCGACTTCATGGGCCGCACGACGCTCTACGACTACGACGTCGCGAGCCGCTTGCTCACCCGCACCCATCCAGGCGGCGTCGAGGTGAGCTTCACCTACTCGCCGACCGGTCGGCGGCTGACCGCGACGGACCAACGCGGCACGACGAGCTACGGCTACGACGATCGCGACCGGGTGACCAGCCTGATCGATCCGGCCGGACGCGAGCTGCTGTTCGCTTTCGACGCAGCCGGGAACCGCACCGCGCTCACCGCGAACGCCGCCGGCCGGACGCTGACGACCTCGTACACCTACGACGACCTGAACCGCCTCGACACGGTCACCGATCCCGAGGGCGGAGTCTACGACCACAACTACGACCCAAACGGCAATCGCGAGAGCCTGCTCTTCCCGAACGGTGTGGCGACCACCTACGCCTACAACGCGAAGAATCAGCTCCTCAACATCTCGACCATCAACAACGCCGGCACGACGCTGGTGAGCTTCGCCTACACCCTCGCCCCGACCGGCAACCGGACCAAGATCACCGAGCACGACGGCGTCACGAGGAACTACGTCTACGACAACCTCTACCGCCTCACCGACGAGCACGTCCGCAACGGCGTCGCCCCCGACGCCCCGACCGCTTGGCGCAACGGCTTCATCTACGATCCCGTCGGGAATCGAACGCAGCAGAACCGACAGATCGAGAGCGGCACGCCGCAGCCCGTCGTTTACGACTACGACACGCGCGATCGCTTGCTGACCGAGAACGGCCCGAGCCCCGTCGACTACGGCTGGGATCAGAACGGCAACCAGATCTCGAAGTCAGGCACCGACGGCGCGACCTACGCCTGGGACTTCGAGAACCGCCTGACCCGGGTCGTGCTCGCGAACGGCACGACGATCGATCACGTCTACGACGTCGACGGCGTGCGAGTCCGCACGACGACCACGCCGAGCAGCGGCCCGCCGCAAGTCGTCGACTACCTCGTCGACCCCTGGCATCAGACCAGCGTCGCCGGCCGAGGCCTCGTCCTCTCCCAGGTCGTCGCCGAGACCGACGCAACCGACACCCTCACCGCCTACCACGTGCGCGGCGACGACCTCCTCGCGACGTTGCGGCCCGATCTCGGGAATCCGACGACCTTCGTCGCCAAGTACTTCCACGCCGAAGGCATCGGCACCATAAGAGCACTGACGGACGAGCAGGGCAACGTCACTGACAGGTACACCCTCGAAGCCTTTGGGACGCTGCTCTCGCACGAAGGCGATGATCCGAACGCTTACCTCTTCGCCGGAGAGCCCCTCGATCCCAACTCCGGCTTCTACTACAACCGCGCGCGGTGGCTGGATCCGAATGCCGGGCGGTTTGCAAGCGTCGATCCGTTTGGCGGCTCCGTATCAGAGCCGACCAGTCTTCACCGCTATCTCTACGTTGGTGGGCATCCAGAAGACGGCACCGATCCGACCGGTCTGTATGAGGGCCTTACTGGTCTGGCGATCTCTTTCGCTGTCAACGGAATCGTCAACGCCGCACTCGGCATCGCTCTTGGAAACAACGCCCCTTCGGGTCCGGAGTTCTGGTCGAACTTCTGGAGCGACTTTTTCTGGGGGGGTGTACTCGCGCCAGTCGGTGGCGTTTTCAGCAAGCTTGGTTTACGCCTGCTTCAGGTGAGCCGAATCGGGCCGACGATTCTCGCTGCAGTCGGTCGAATGGAAGGCTTGCTCATCAAGCCGGGCACAGCGGCCGTCGATAGAGTCTTGATCAAGTTCAGCAGGCTGTTTCTGCGAGGAACCAGAAACCCACCGAGTATTGGGACGACCCTGCTTGGGCGCGCGCTCAAGCGGTTCCTTCCAAGCTTCAGCTGGGAGCTTCACCACACGCTCATCTTGCAGAGCCTCACCAAGGGAGCGGGCCGACACTTCCAGGACTTCTTCGAGAACGAAGGCCTTCGGCGTATCGCGAACGGTTTCTGGAACTTGGCGCCAATTCCTCGTCTTGCGAACAACTGGATCTCTAACAACACGAGGCGGGCGAGCTTCTTCGCAATGATCTGGTATTCATCCGTTTTCTTCGGAACAGCACAGACCGTCGAAGCTCTTTCCGACGAGGACTAGCAGGGGCGAACCATGATCACCTATGCCGATGGCGTTACTCCCGTCGAGATCGGAGACTGGGTCGAGCTGAGAGTTCTGTTTCGAAAACGTACCGGTCGCGTCGTTTACATTCCTGGAGTTTCGAGACTGCACCAAGAATTCGAGTTTGGAGGCTTGGCTTGGGTTGGTATCGACATCCCAAGAGGGCCTGTCGTCAAGACTGTTGTGGATCCGCAGACTCTGCGTCTGCGAAGGAAGATCTTCTTTCTCAGGCGCGATCCGGAAGGCGCGACCGAACTCGATCCGTCACTCGAACTGTCGTGATCGCCGCCGCGAACGCGAGCGACCGCGCGCGGGGTCGTCGTCGGCTCGCCCATCGCAGATCTTCGCCAACCCGGGAAGCTGAACCCATCCGGCGCAGCAGGCGCTACGTGCCAGCGAGCGTGAGAAATTGACCCAGTAGGAAGCGCGAGGAATTGACCCACCGCCGGGGGAGAAGCGCGGAAGCGGAGACGTAGGCGGAGCGTCCGGCCTTCTCCTCGGCGCGCCGCGGCGGGTAGGGTGCCCGGACTCGATCCGGGAGCCCGGCCATGCTGCGAAGGGGAGATTTCATGGACATTAGCGTCTGCTCACCGATCCAGATTTCATTCAGCGCTGGGAAGCAGGAAGGTACCGCGCTTCTCGGTCAACTCAGGGATCAGTCCGCCGGACATCTGGATCGTCTCTCGTGGCTGTTCGTGGCACTGAGACTACAAACGCCTTTCTTGCCGAGTAGACGAACCGATGGGCGCTATCGAGAGTCCGTTGATTGATGAGCCCCACTTCCATCTTGCCGGCGTCGTGAACAATGCCTGGCTCGTCGAGGGATCCGATGAGGGTGAGGGAGCGTGAAATCGGGAGCGTGATCTCGGTGTGTGGGGTGCCGATCCCGAAATGCCGCCCCGCCTCGGGTCCAGCGGCATTCAATGAAACGGGATTATCGCTGGAAATGAAGTCATCGTCAGCGGACTCGAAGAGGCTCCAGAGGCGCCCTGCGATTACGGGTAAGAGAGCTTGAAACATGTCGAGTAGATTCCGGATTGCCCACATCTGCGGGATCTCGATGGTGTATCGGCTCTCGTCGTCAAGGAAAGCAAGGAGAGATTCCGAAGTCCAATCATCTGGAACTGGTTTGCCCCGCTGCGCCATGCTCTGCTTGAAGGCCTGGAACGCTTGGGGGTGCCCGATCACGAAGCGGCATTGAAAGCGGATGAGATCTCGCTGATTGCGGAAGTATTGCTCTCGAAACCGTGGTGTGCGTACGGCGAGGAGCGTAACGAAGCCGATCAATGCGTCGAGCATCTCTCCGGTCGGGACCGTCTTCTCGCTGGAGATCCTGGCGAGCGCCTGCGCTCCTAGGTCCTCAAGCTTTCCAAGCACGTCGCGCTCGATGGCGTCAGGAGGCAGCCCGTCGACGTCGATACGATAGTAATCCCTCTCGCAGGCTACTTCGCGTGGTCGCTGTCGCCATCCCTTCTTTTCCTTGCGGTCGTGGACCCAAAGAAAATCATCGCGGGACCCTGAAGGCGTAAACCCTGCGATGTAGAACTCGGGAACATAGTGATGAGATCGAGCTGTTGGAGGCATGGTGCTGGCTGCCGGCAAGCTAAAGCGCGCTCAGCGCGTTATGTGGCCGCTATTTCGGAAATGTGAAGCGGGCGCCGAAGGTTTCGCCGCCGAAGGGGATGAGGAGGTCGACGCGATCGCCTTTCTTGGCTTTGGAGAAATGGACGATGCCGCCGTAGTACGTGCCGGGGCCGAGAGTGTGAGTCTGAAGGAGCGAGCCGGTGAGCGCGGCGTAGGAGGCGGCGAGCTGATCGCCCATGGCTCGCATTTGGGCAGCCGACCGCTCGCTCGCGGCGGCGTAGTCGGCGGCGGTCGGCCAGGTGGTGATCTGTCCGTAGTAGGAGCCGTAGTAGCTCGGCCGGGCTCGATACGGCTGATAGGCGTTGTAGCTACCGGAGAAGGTCGAGGTCTGTGGCTGTGGCCGGCTCGTGTAGACAACGGCGGCGGCGTAGAGCGCGGCTTCCCAGGCCTGCTTCGTGCGGACCTTCTTCTCGTAGGTCGCCGCGCTGAACGCTTCCATTCGCGTGCGCGTCTCACGGCCGCTACGCGTCTTCACGAGGTCGGCCACGATCGATTCCGGTGCGAAGGTGATCGCTCGGTCGCTGCCATTGACCAGGTAGACGAGCGCTTGGGGATCGGATCCCGCGGTTAAGGCGATCCAGAGCTGCAGATCCTCCGTGCTCCCGATGACGAAGGAAGTCCCTTCGACCCAACGATTCTCGTACCTGACATTTGACGACGGCGGTGGGTCAGGCCAGGCGAGCTCTCGGAGCCGAGTGTTTCCGACTGCCAGGATCTCGCAGGCGACACTCACGCTCCACTGCTTCCGGTTTTTCTCGCATCGCCGGAGCGCTTCCTTGCGCGCGTCATTTTCGGATCCCTGTCCTTCTGAGAAACCGAACGACCAGGCACCCCGGCTGTCCACAGCCAGCGCAAATGCCTTGAAGTCGCTCCTGTTCCAGTACTCGGTGAGCGCCTGATTTACCTGGGGATCCGGCTGCCCGGCAAAGGCAGTGCTCCCCGGCACGGCGAGCGCCGCGAGAAGCGTCAAGCAGACAGGCTTCGCCCTCATGCTCGTCGACTTCCGTCCTCTTTGAACTGCAACCACTTGAGCAGACGGCCGGCGACCAGATTCTCGAATCTCGCCGCCTCGTTCTCGACCAGTCCATGAGTATAGAGCTTCCGCGAGATCCGCGTCGACCTAGATTGTCAGGTAGTGCGGTGCGATCCGGTGCTTTTCCGGCACCCCGGTGGGGTACGGCAATTCTAGCTAGTAAGCAAATCCTGCAGCGGCAGAATTAGTTTTGTAGAGAATTCTGCCGTACCGCAACCTGCGGCCCTTCCCGGCGATCGCGAACTCCGCGCTTGATTTCGATGGGAGTGGGCGTTTGGGCTCCAGCACCAGGCCGTTGCGGGTCATGCCGAGGGGCAGGATTGCCTCCTCGGCCGAGGAGCCGACGATGGCTTTTCGATCAGCCGGATGGCGGGGATTGCTGTCCCGGAAAGTTGGGGCTGCTCGTTGGCGTCTTAGAATGAGAATGAAGGCACTGGAAAGCCCGTCCCATACTGCATCGAGGGACCGTGAGAGGGGCCCGATCGCGGAACGTCGAGGCACCCACGCTGGTTCCAGGTCGAACTGTTGGATTGCGTCACTACCAGGAGGAGTTCATGTTAGAAGGTCAGGATGGCAAGGAGCTCAGCTTCGAGCGAGCTGACGTGGAGGGGAAAGAGAAGGAGTCGGCGGTCTGCTCTTTCTGCGGCAGTCCGATCCGCAATGTCTACTTCGAGACCGCAGGCGCGATCGCGTGCGCCGCCTGCCGCGGGCGAATGTTGGCGGAGCGAGCGGGGGGGAGCAGCGCCGGGCGATTCAGTCGTGCCGCGCTTTTCGGAGTGGGCGCCG
>ERZ1292630.1270-Hain-H41-02um-R3-1270-length-25005-cov-7_pt1 | contig 25005 bp, 12 predicted proteins | sample MGYA00564408_ERZ1292630 | MGnify/ENA primary metagenome ERZ1292630 (study PRJEB36523, sample SAMEA6512641) | groundwater metagenome | collected 2019-01-08 | study: AquaDiva: Metagenomics assemblies of 32 groundwater samples
GCGTACTGTACGCGAAACAGTGCCAATACGAATCGAAACCACGAATGAGAAAACCCAAGGACCCAACGGGATCAAAGCGAGCAGCCGACGCCGTTGTCACGTACACCCACGCGGCTCCCGACGCAGCGATACGCACAGTCCTGTGCCACGAAGACCAAGATGACTCGGGGATGACAGAGGAACAAATGGCAACAAACGAATTCAGGGGAGCGAGAAGGAGGCCCCAACTCGACGTCAATTTGAGTGCTCGGGTGCAAAGCTCCTGGTCGCCGTCGCGTGCAACGTGGTCAGAAGAACGCTTGCTCCGAACGGCCGCAGGATGCGAAGAACTGTTTCGAAGGGGACGACGATGGTGTTCCGCGGCACGATCTCATCGCCCCCGACGACCCCGGAGGCGACCACGATCAGGACATCGCGATCCGTCGACCCCGGCAACGACAATTTCGTCTTTGCGACGATTTCAGAACAGGACATCCGCTCTTGTAGCCTCAACGCCCACAACGAACGTCTGGTGGCGTCACGGCGGGACCGACAGCCACAATCGCCTCGGTGGTGAGCGAGCCTTGAACTGTAAACAGTGTCGATCGGTCGCTCGGCTGTCGCAGCATATGCGTGAGGGTGTCGCTCCGCCCGCCGCGGCCACAAGAGGAGTGCAATACAGGCCGCATGATCGTCACCGCGTTATGAAGGTCGACGTCGAAGCAAGGTTGGTCGAGGTAGTCGCCGGCTCCCGCTGCTCCGCGGCCGTCGATGTTGATGAGCGCCCCCGGAAGGACCTCCGCGATAGATACACCATGCCGCCCGCCTGCACGAGTATGCAGCTCGAGCATCCGCGACGCGACGACAGCGAGCATGACAAACTCGCAACGCACCGGCCGCGCCTCTTCGTGGGCGTGAAACAGATCGGCGATAAGGACGAGTGCGGCGGAAAGCGCGGCCCCAGGGACAAAGGGATCACGACGTGGCCACGGTACCACATCGTTTGCCGAGAAGACACACCAGGAGGAGCGCAAAGCGCCGTAGAACTGGCTCAGGTGCAGGAACGGCCGTATGCGACTCAGGTTCACCCCGTCGCGTTCGCCGACATAGACCATGCCGGTCCGAAGGGCTTCGCTCATCGTCTCTTCGTCGACCCACACGATTTCATCCATGATATGGCGTCGGAATACCCGCAGCGCCTGCGCGCGAACAGGTTCGCGGTACGACCACACTGGGATCGGTACAAAGGGCAGGTTGTCAAACCAGTCTTCCGCGCGGGAGGGACACTTCGCGAGCGCGCTGTCCTGTGATTCGATCAACCGCCAGAGCGACTGCTCCAGTGACCGAAAGTGGCAACCCGCAAGGTCGACTTGACTCCAAATACGGCTCAGCAGCACTCCAGTGCTACGAAGCTCCTGTCGTTGCGCCTCAGTCAACGGGGCGCGACGCAGGAAAAACACTTGCAACATGTCCGCGACGCCGCGTTGGTCGTCATACGTTAGGATGGGGAGCACAGTCGGCGTCAACGCACGCTGCCGCGATCCATCCTGTTCGTGTTCGACTGTTTGAATGGGTCTGACTTCGAGGCTCGTCACGAGGACGAAGGTGGCGTAGCCTTGCATGAGGTGTCGCTGCTGCAATGATGTGAGCTCGTCGAGCAGCGAGGCGCGTCGACGATCCGCCACCCGCAGCACTTCGTCGACGAGCAGACACACGACGGCGTGCTTCTCGTCGCTCAGGGAGAACCGTACGACCATCGCGCGGCGCACGGCCTCCACGACATCCTCGATCTCGCCCGCCATCGGTACCTCCTCGTCACGCTCAATGCCCAGGTGAGAGCAAATGCGGTTCCAAACCGCCTCACCGTGGGTCAACTTGTCATCGTATTCACTCCACGGCGTGCCCTGTCCGTAGGAAATGCGCAGGCACACGACCCGGGCGTCCGGGTTGCGCCGGCGGAACGAATCGGGCAGCCGACGTCTCAGTTGACGGCACAACTCTGTTTTTGCTGCACAAACGCGGTGCCGGTAGCCGATGACGTCGACCAGCTGCCTCGTTTCGCCTTTCTCGTCTGTCGGAACGAGGAGATCGAGGGATCGCGCGACACGCGCGGCAGTGGCGTCGATGCACCGGTGGAAATATTCCGACTTGGCCAGCCGCCACAGCGCCGCAGTGGCCGTCAGTTCCAAGTTTTCCCGCGTGAGGCCTTCCAGCTCGATCGTATCATGAGTAATCTTGCGAAATGACTTTTCATCGGCGCGCCGTGCTTGCTCTTCAGCGATCTGGCGCTTCTCTTCCGCGAGCCGTGCGTGCTCCTCAGCGATCTGGCACTTCTCTTCCGCGAGCCGTGCGTGCTCTTCGGCGCCCTTTAACTTGTCATGTGCTCGCCGTGCTTGCTCTTCAGCAGCGAGGTTCGCGCGCCGAGTGTTCTTGGCAACGAGTAATCGCAGTCGCCGCTTGTCGCGCGCGAGGGTCTGCCGCACCATCTGCAACGCGGCGATGCACGCCTCCTCTCTCTTATGAACAGCTGCAGCTGCAGCCGGCCCTCCATGCACGCCCTCGTGGCCGTCAGCGGCACACCTCAAAAACAAATTCGCTTCCCGGTTCGGGCGTGTTGTTTGCTAGGGAATGATGGGGAAAACAAAAATGAGGTGCGATCGTTACGCCAACATCACTGGAAATCGGTCGACACCATGAAAAGTTCGAGGCTGCGACAAGGTTCGATGATCATAGCACATCGCCTCTCCGTCAACCTGTACCAGATCATTAAGAAGAGCTAGCGCCGAAATAGTCGCCGCGCCGCTGCTCTCGCAAACCTCCGCGGAAAACATGCTGCACAGGGACGGCAACCCATACGCCAGTCCAACGCACCACGCCGTTGCAGCGCGTCGACTTGTGACCACTTCAAATGGTCGAACAGCACCTCGACGGAGCGGAAGTGGCCTCCCGCACGCTCGGTTTGGCCTTCCAGATGCAGCTGAGCAGTTCTCCCTAACCGCGGAATTACTTTTATTACGCCTCAGTCAACGAGGTTGATAGTGACGAGGAAGTTTTGTATCGTCCCGCACTCCAGGCTGGTGACCAGTGCGAAGGGCAGGTGCTGCGAGGCTTTTCCACCGTCATACTGATCACCAGCCTGGAGTGGGGCGATACAAAGCATCGAGTGGCTCCGCAGCCAGGCCGGCCGGCCGCGATCAGGGAGGCCCCGACCTAACGCGTGGACGGTAGCCGAAGACATCGACCAGCGTAGCGTGTCTCGTCGCTTGCGCGATGCCGATGTAGCCGAAGACCGTGCGCGGCGTGCCGATGCGAGGTCGGAGCTCGCCGAAGAGCAAGCCACACGGCTCGCGCATGGGTTACTTCTAACAGACAGAGGAAGCTGAAGAATCGTGCCTCGCTGATTGTCGCGCTCGCGTAGCGTCTACCGCCACCTGCAACGCGGCGATGCACACCACCTCCTCCCATATCATCTGCTGCGTCCGCCTTGACCTTGACGCGGCGACGGGCCTCCATGGCCGCCCTCGTGGGCGTCAGTGGAACCTCTCCGCCACTTCGCGACACATTGGCGCAACGAGTAGCCGATTGGTACACATTCGAGCATGACATCAATGAGAGAAGCGGGTGACTCGGAGAAGAACGACTTTCTCGGTCACGGCTTCCGCGCGTTCATCAAAACAAGACGACGTTTTCACGTTGTCGGCATGAAACCACACCAACATACACAACGCGCAGCGTTCCTTCGCCTGAGGAAAAAGAAAGAAATCAGAGGGCAACGACCACCGGCCCGGTTGGCCCGAGAAGGGCAGCTTCGTGCACAGCACAAAACTCGGCGAACGTGACCCAGGAGAGATGGAGCACGTCCACGGCCTCAGCCCACGGCAAGACATCGGCATCGGCTCGACTCGTCTGCACCGCCCGCACAAGAGCGTGGCTCGCGAAGCGAGGCGGTGGTAGATTGGTCATTGGAATCTGAGAGGTCGAGAGCTCAACATGTTTGCACGCCGTGGCCGCGCCGGAAACCGTGTTGGACATGGCGGCTTTGGAAAGAGATCCGGCCACGAGCGCTTGGCAGTGCCGGACGGCAAGGCACAAGTCCTCAACAAACAGAGACACCGCAATCCGGTAGGCGACGCCTGCCGTGTCGGCATCCACCGCGAGGCCTATCGGCGATCCCGCACGACCCCTTTCATCCTCGTCGTGATGGCTACGTGACATCCCGGCGCCGCCACCGCCCGACGACTCGCTTGGCGGGTCGAACAGCGCTTTGACGATTGGAGGGTTGATCACCGCGCCCGGGCAGGACGGGACGTGTGGCCGAATGGGCGGTAACGACGGAACTGCGCTCACCGCCGTCGCATGCTGCGCGGCCGCCTTCAAGTCAGGATGGTCGAAAGCCAACTCGCCGCGTCCCGGAACGACCGCGATGCGGGCAGTGAGCGGCGCGTGGGGCATGGCAAACACCCGCCCCTCGATGGGAGAAAACGTCGCCACCGTCCGCGCTTTGCCGCCGTTGGCCAACTCTTGACTTCGCCGTGTCAGGTCGAGCATGACGATACGTTGTAACTCCGCCTTGGTCGCGCGATACTGCGCTTCGTAGCGCTCCGATTGTTGCCGTAATTCCGAATTGTCACGCCGAAGCAGAGCAATCGCGGCGTCCTTTGCGGCGATTTGTCGCTCGGACGCGTCGACTACCCTCTTCAGCTCCTCCTTCGCTTTCACGGCTTGAGTCATGTCCTCCTCTCGGAACAACGACGTAAAGGACATTGCCCGAACTGCCGACTTTGCGCGGGCGTCGGTCTTCCTTCGTCCTTTACCACCCAGTGACGGAGGCAACGCGCGTTCCGAGTCGGAGGCGACCATCGCCGACGTACCCGCCCCGGGGCCGTGCCGACCTTCGTGAGCCACTTCGTTTCCTCCTCCTTCGACGATCACATGTTCACCCAACACGGCGTCATCCGATCCCAAGGCGAAGGCAGCGCTCAAGTGCGCCCGCCGATGCTTCGCGACTTCCTCTTCGGTCGCATGGGTTGTGGGCGGCTCCATGCCAGCCATGGCCGCCGCGGCGGCGAGCGCCACGGCCATGTCGTCTGGATGACAAGGCGACCCACCCGATCCCATTAATCCATCTGCCCACAGCATGGGCCGGGGCGGGGCAGCTGTGGAGAGAGCGACCACGGTCATCGACTCGTTCGGATGGCCGTCGTGGAGGGGTGGCGTTGCGACGACGTGTTCCCCTCCGGAAACGGCATGCAGCGTGGTGTTCGCGCGACGGCGGTTGAAGCTTTCGACGCTGGCCATCAACCAGTCATCGAAGGCCGCTTTCCGGGAGCTCGGAGCCGGTGCGATCGCGCGTGAGGTGGGTGTCACCGGAGGCGACGCATTGCGAGTTTGAGGCGAAGGGGGGTGCCTCACGCCACCCATACTTCCTTCTGCAGCCGCGTCGCCGGTTGGATTGTGCAGGTAAGACCACATCAGCAACTCCTCGGAGGGCAGAAAAGCAGGCTCGGTGACGTGGGCGTACAAAGCGGGGTCGACGTTGCGAATGACCAAGAGCATCGCCGTTTGCCGCGACTCCAACATGGCGGCACCATGCTGCAAGGCAGCGTTGGCCTCGTTCAGACGCTCGAGCTGCAACTTCACGTCGAGCAGCTCGCGGCTCAACTTGTGATTGGCCGCGTCTACGGCGGCCGCCCGATCGCGTAGTCCGCGAATTTTCTTTTCAATCTCCTCTCTCGCCCGCAGCTGCCGCTCTTGTGGGGAATAGGCTGCGCTCGTGAATGCTGCGCCATTATGCGGCGATGGCGTCTCCTCCTCGGGCAGCATGGCGGGCGGCGGCTGCGGAGGGAGCGCCGTTGGGGCGGGAGAGCCTCCATCCCTGGGAGGAGGGACGGGCGTCAATCCAGGAGTGATGCCTCGAGACGTCGTGGAGCCGCCGGAGTCCGCTGCCGCATGTGGAAGTGACATGATTTGCTTGAGAAAAAAGAGCAGCAAGTGGCCATCAATAATCGCACCGTCCGAGGATGATGCCAACCCCACCCAGTAAGTGGGGTAAGACTCGGCGCACTCCCCCTGACAGAATAAAGGGGACATTTTTGTTTTTTAAAAAGATATGCGGAAAGCAAACCACCACGCTCGTGCGTGAGTTAACCGGAGGAGAGAGGTTGAGAGAATGAACGGCCGGCTGGATCAGAGAAGTCTTCGCTTTTTCGCAGTGTTGGTGTACGGATGCTGCGTCCATTCGATGTCCGCGTCGTCCATCTCCAGTGTCCCTAGCAGGATGCGATAGGGCTGCATTTCAAATCGCGGTCCAATCTCGGTCAAGATGATGCCGCGGATGTTGGGCGTTGCGGAAGCCCGCGTCCCGGGGGCCTTCGCGTAGGTGTGATGTCGAAAGCTGATGAAGTCGTTGGCGTTCTCAAAAGTGATGATGCGAGTCGCGTCCTCACGGGGAACTGGGTACAGAAACTTTAAAATCTTTGACACCCGCAATCCAAGCGCCGTAGAAAATCCTTCATAAATCAAATGTGGCGCCTGTTCCGAGACGTGTCCGACGTTTTCAATGTCATGCCTCGTCACGACGTTGTGCAACGTGAAGATGATCGTCGGACCTAATGGCAAGTGCGAAATGGTCATGCTGTCGGGCACGCCGCGGCTCTCGCCTAACACGACGACGTCCGTGAATTGGTCTCGCCGCGCTGCCAGCATCAGTTGGTGAACCGAAGTACCGCCGCGGTTCACGCGCGTGGCGCCTGGAAACATAAGTCGAACTTCCTTTGCGAACTCCAGAAGTTTTTGAGACGGTTCCCGTGAAGTGGTCACGAATATTTTAGGATCTTCAACACCCGCAAGCGCGTACTCGTCGTCGATGTTGTTTAACGCGTCTTTCGTTTGGTCGTCATCCAGCTCGACAAACTTTTTCAGCGAGACGGCGTCCTTCACGAGGTGGCCCGGCATCGGTGTGCCGGCATCCATGGCGGAGCGAAGCTGCTTCTTCCGCGAGTCGATGGCTCGATGAACCGTTTCATGTTCGCGACGGGTCAGGAACTCTTGTCTCAACCGCTGCACGTCCCGGCGCATCTCTGAGTGTGGTGGTGTTGTTCCCCTTTCACTTTCAAAGCGGGGAGGAGTAATGAAAACGCTTCTGGTCGATTATCCGGTGGTGGTGTGGCGTGCAACTTGCGGCACCACACTGTTTGCAGGGACACCATTCCTCTTCGAACAGGCGTGTGGTGCCGGCGGCAGGGTCGTTGACGTCGACGACACACAACATGATCAGAACTCATTGCGCACACAGAATCGCTGAGTTTTTGGGCTTTCAACTCGTTCTGCAACTATCGCCGCCCCCGCCACAGGTCATGCCTTCGTCGTCGCCGTCATCGTCACTGTAGCCAACCTACCTTGTTGCAGGACCCATCGAGCTCCTCACGCCATCAGTTTGATTCCTCGTCCTGCGTGCACCATGAGCACCCCGGATACGCCTTTCTAGGCTTCGCGGGCGGCAACGTGTTGGGGTGCAAGTAAAACTGCTCCAGCACCTTGCTGTCCGCGCCCCCCTCGTGGCGCAAAATACCATTGTCACGTAGCGCGTTGAAGTGACACGCAGGGTGAAAATTGTGTTGGCACCGGAACGACACGATGTCGCTGGACGTCACCGGCTCTAAACATTCATCGCAGTCCACGGGTAGTTTAATTCGAACGGCACGGCTTCGCGTGCGATGGTATTTGACATGCAAGTCATAAACGTCTCGTTCGAACACGGAAATGAGCGTCTTCGTGAAATTCGCGCTCGCTGTTTTACTCCTCGCGATCGCCGACAATCCGTCCGCGAAGGCGAGCATCTTGGTGGTGTCGGGCATCGCGCGAATGAGGTGAATCGTGACGGAGTTACCGATGGTTGGGTCGGACACTTCTTTGAGCAGTCGAGCGACCATGCGCAACGGCACGTTCAGCGTCGGTCGCGGGAGAGGGACGCGATCGGGGAGCACCGGTTTGGAGTTGAAGAGCATGAGTTCCTCCAGATCGATGCCGTAACGCCGCGCAATCGACTGCCACGTGTCCGTGTCCGCGACCTGATGCTCGCAATATTTGTTCGAGCCTGACCCATTCAACGCCTTGTCGGTTTCGAGAACGAGATCCACTAGCTTTTTGAACAGCTGGTCGTGGTCTTCATCGTCTGGGAAGTGGTCACGAATGAATTGAATCGCCTTGACGACGTTTTTCATATCACAAATAAGCACCTTCAGCCCGTCTTCGCGGTACCCCATTTTGGCCATGACGAAGACGGACTCCTCCATGAGGCCCCGGCGACGACACTGATTGTAGGCATCTTTCAGATTGATGAGCTGAGAGTACTCCTTGAGGTAGTCATAGACGCTGCTCGGCTCTTGCGTGATGTAGAGCGACGTGAGCAATACGGAGAACCGCCGCACGGTCTCCTCAAAGTCCCGGGGATATCGCTGTCGCAACAGTTTCACATACTCCCAGAGAAGCGCAGGGCTTCGCGTCTCCAGTTTTCGAACGACTTGATCCGGCGGAAAGGCGTGCGAACCCACTTCGTCATCACTGCGCTGCTTCATGAGCAACTCCAAGGTGCGGGGCTGGTTTTTGGCAAACAGTTTGTCAAGCAACTCCATGGCCTTGTCGTAGGTGCGATGCCGTTCAATGAAGGCGAAGAGCTCCTCACTATCACGCACTTCGAGCAGCACGTCGAGCGCTTCCTCGTGTTTGCCGCTGAACTCGAGCAGCAACCCGATGCACTCGCCGAGGATGCCGAACATCGACTCGTCCACACGCATTCGGTCGTCGCGATCGAGCTTCAACTTCGCAAGCCGCTGCTTCGCGCTGTTGCACACCGGCGGGCAGTCATACAACCCTTTGAACTTTTTGACGTATTCACGGAACGTGGGCAAGTGAAGCAGCAAGGCACGGTTGAGGAGTAAGTCGTAACTGACGGCGGACAGCCGCACGCTCGGGGGCACGTTCCCGTCGTCACTGATGCGAGGGACGTAAGGGAGCAGGAAAAGAGCCGGACAGGGATTTTGGCTGACGAAGATGCGGACCCACTCGTCCCACTGCTTGACGGCGTCAGACCCTTCGGTACCGACGACGTCGCCCACCAGCCGCGCGCACTCGTCATACTTTTCTTGTGCGAATAGGTCCTCCAGCATGGTCTTTCCGAGCTGCTCGACTTTGAATTTCACGCATTGGTGCTGTCTCGCATACTCCCACGCCCGGCGGTAGTTGCCCGCCTTGATGAATTCGTCGACCTTGTCGTCGTTGTTGGCTCGCGTGACCTTGATCAGCTTGATGGGCGACGCCACGAAGTAGTGTGTTTCGACGATGGTCGGCGCGGAACTCGGGAAAAAGAGAAAATTTCGCGCGTTGCGAGCTTCTCCCATGGATAAAAACATGTCGGGATCGGCCATTCCCTTCCCGGTGGCGCGCGACACGATGCGCATGTCCAGTTCCTGGACGAGCCCTTCTTCGGCGGCGTTTTCCGCAGCCATGCACGTCAGTAACAGCAGGTGCGTGTCGTCGAAAGGGGCGGCACCCAATATTCTATAGTTGTCCGTCCTTCGAAGGTCGGTGTCGAAGGAGCAATCGAGTTCTCCTCGGAACTCGAGCGTTGCCAGGGAGCGAGGGTGCACCTTGATGGCTCGGATCATCGTGGCCCAGCCCACCAACAGCCGGTCGTCGGTCTCCCAGATTAACGTGCACCGGTAAAACTCCGGACGAGGAGCTGCTGCCGGACGAGGGAGCCGGTAAAATTTCGTCTTCGTGCCGGCATGACAGATGACGACGTCGCGTTCCGTGGCCCACGCGACATAGTCACCGTGCCACTTAATGGAGAAGATGTTACCACATTTGTCGTCCAGGATAGCTTGGGAGCGGTTGCCGAAGAACATGCCCTTTGTGCTAATGATGACCTTTCCCTCGTGACCACCAAAGATGATGGGTCGGTCGTCCTGAAACTTGTATCGAGGGTGAATGGCAACGCAGGTCATCGGCCGGTCCCGGGAGAAGGCAAGCGTTTCCGTTCCGTCGAAGTCCTGAACCATGATGGATCCTCCCATGTCCACGCTGGCGACGAAGTCGCAGGCAAAGTCAAGTGCCACGTCGTTCACGGTATGCTCGTGGTTCTTCAGCGTTGCGGCACTGTTGAAAGAGCCCGCGCCGGTGGAATCGAGGGCAATCAGCGACCCTCGGCCAGTGCCAAGCACGATCGTCTTTTCCCCGACGCACACGCAACTGATGTCCTGATCACGCAAACCGTCATTCTTCCAGGAATCGTACTTGAGCTGCAGCTCCTGATCGTCGTCCGTGCCGTCGTCCAACTCTTCTCCCTCTTCCTCCTCATCGAAGTCCTCCTCGTCGTCGGCGGGTTCGTCATCGTCGTATTCCTGTTCCTCGTCTTGCACAGGTTCATCGGTGGTGTAACTCGACGTGCCCGTACTGCCACTCTGCGACGTATCGCCCGTGGGCCGGGAGGAGGAGGTGCGGGATGAGCTGACTTGCGACAGCGACGCCGTGTCGTCGTCGGCGACGATGGCTGCTCTGGCGGGTTTCTCATCGGGCTGCCAGGACGCCACTCCGCGGCGAACGTTGGGCGCGGCGGCGGCAGCCATTGTTTTTCAAACCGACGGTGATTAAAAGCAACTGCATCACAAGCCAAGAAAAAGCCAAAAGGAAAGCGAAGGCCGGGGGCAGTCGAGCATTCCTGATTCAGAGCAATTGCCGGAGCACAACCAATGCAGCGCGGTACGATTTTCGAGAAGGTATCGATACAAAGCAATGTGACAATGGTCCGCCATCGTCGGCAATGACCGTGGCTCGGCGGGGCCTTCGACGGCCCGTTCCCAACGTTTTGACCTGAACAGCGAGAAAAGCAATCCCGCTGTGCAAGACGACAACCTTCCTGTTGCCCCCCTTATTGATATGTCCGCGTACGGAATTTTAGTCGCCGTTGGTGAACTGGTGAACAGCTGAACGGAGGGGATTGGGGGAAGCGGCGGCAACTGCCGTCACAAAGAAGTCCCGCCGTCACAAAGGAGTTCCGCCAAAGGAGGCCCGTGATAGAGAGGGCGAGGAACGTGAGAAGAGGAGGAGCGCCGACCCTCAGACGAAGGGATTCACTGAGGGAGCATGTGAGGCGTGCGGCGACGACGAAGAGCCGAGTTCACTGCACAACGAGTACCACGTCGAGCCCCGGGTGCAGCGAAGTGAACTCAGCGACTCGCTGCCGCGTCAACGTTAAATCCGCAGCCGCCGAAAGGTGGTGCAGGAACCACCGGCGGCGGTCTTGCTTGGAGTTCGCTATCAAGGGCAGCAGCTCGTTGATGTCGCTGTGGTTGCGCTGGCGCCGTGCCTGCACCTCCTTCGATGCCTCCGCTGGATCGGCTTGCCACTGCGAACCCGTCGCTTCGATAAAAATGTTCGGATACTTGCGCCACTCATCGTGAAGAAGCAGCGCGTCCGGCGTCGTGTCGCCGTACATCAGCAGCAGCGGTGTCACCACGACCTCGGTGACACCGTCGTCGTCACGGTCGTCGTCGACTTGGTGGAACGGCAGCGTCGCATCGCGCTGTTCGAATGTCAGGGCATCCCCGACACCTCTCGGCACCACGCCGCGGTGGCGACGCATTGCTGCCGCACCAGCCGCCGCCGCGGCACGTTCCTTCGCCGCGGCTTTGAACGCGGCTCGCGCCTGCGCGATTTCCTTCCCCGGGAGGCCCTGGAACTCCGCCTTCAGCTTCCGCCGCACCTCGGAAAACCCGTAGCCGACGCTCTGGATGTCGTCGCCGTGGTGGCCATGGAGCACTTCGACGCGGACATTCGGCACACCGGGCACCGCCAACTGGTCCCCCGGCGTCACCGGGATGGGGAAGATGCCTAGTCGTTGCAGCGCCTTATCCGCAGGCGGGGGCACGGGGCCACCGTCCGCCAGCCACGCCACGGAGACGCTCAAGTGCGCCAGCATCGGCGCCGCTTCGACGGGCAGCAACACCGGTCGGCCCCCGAGAAGCTCCTGCCCCTTTTTCGGCGTCGCCCGACAAGACACCACCCGATGCAGGCCAAGCGAGTGATCTGTGTGCCGATGCGTGACAAACACCGCGTGGGGCTGTCTGGATGTCGCCAGGCCGCAGTCGACGACTAGGTTCGGACCTTGAATCCAGTACCCGGTGTGTTGACCGGCGCATGAGTGACCTTGCACCGTCCAGTTGCATTCCAAAAGCGAAAAAGCGACGCATTCTTCAAGCCGAAGTGGCGAGTGTTTTTTCGCAGCGGTGGCCGAACGAATGAGCCTGGTCGCTCTCAGCAGCATATGCGGTTGATCTTTTTGGGCCCTCCCTGTCTCTGTGTCTCTCTCTGGTTATTTCGTCTCGGGAGGGTGTCAACAACAACAGGTTTGGTGATCCGCAGAGATCTGGCGGCCAGCCGGCGGGCCACCGACGATTTGTCGAGAAGGGAAAACACAGCACACATGAGTCTGTCAAGGGGCATTGCCACTAGTGTGACTGCCTACTCTTCTGGTTTGTCTCACGGAAGCAAGGAGGCCTTCGGCCTTGCAAGGTAGCTGATCAGTCCCTGTTGAAACGACGCCCGCTGCCGCTCCAAAAAGGTCGCTTCACCCCCACCGGCGGCATGCGAGTTGATCGCAGCGCTCGATGACGCACCGAAGCCGAACGCGGCCCACAACGGACCTGCAAGACCGCCTTCTTCTGGTGATTGTTGGGCGAACCGGCCAAATAGCGGAGGTGGGCTAGCCATGGCCGACGCCGTGAGGAGCTGCGTGAGTTGGCTGTTTCGCACACCCGCGTCAAACACCGACGATACGAGCACCGCGCGCTCGGACAGCATGGCCTTCTTTGCGGTTTCAATTTGGATGCGTTGACGATTCCATTCCTCGTTCGTCGCGTTGGTTGCGGCCGCGGGGCCACTACTGCCGCTGCTGGTGGTCTCCAAGGCGCTGGCCGGAGCAAGACCGTGTCCCGCCGCCGCGGTGACGCTAGTGGCGTTTACGGCGGTCGCCGGACGCGAATTCATCGTTGACGCGAGCCGCGATGCGTCATCATCATCGCCAGCCGCCTCGAGGAGGCTAGTCGTCGTAGTGACCATGATGCCGCTACCGCACGTTGTCGTCTTCGCCGTTATCATAGCTTGGAGTTCGGCTTCCACTTGGTGACGTGTCGCCCGTTCTGCCTCCAAATCGTCCCGCAAATCTTGCACCACCGTCCACGCCTCCGCGCCGGCGCCACCGACCATCCCCTCGACGGTGACAGAACCGGCAGCCACTTGATGCTCCAATGCCGTGATCTTCTCCTGCGCGTGTTTCAGTGCCACCTCTACGGAAGCGCCTTCACTTTTAGCCTTAGCAAGTTGGTCCTTGAGGGCGGTCGTTTGCGCCTTCATGATGGCGGCTTCTTCCATCATGCGGCTAATTTCGTCGTCCATCCTCTGTCTATTGGCCATCAGCGCCGCCAGTTTGTCGCTGGCCAAGCTGCATTCCGCATCGCGTTCCTTCAACGCCGCGCGGACTTGACGCAACGTGTCAGATTGCGCGTCATGTTCCGCGACAAGTTTGATGTGGTCCTCGTCCAACTTTCGAGACTTTTCTCTTTCGCGGTGAACGTCGCTCGTGAGGCCCGACACCTGCCGCTGCAACTCGATGACCATCTCGTCGCGTTTGGATAGAGCCACTTGCAAGTCACGCTCCTTTTGCGAGGTCCCGCGGGCGACTTCCTGGTCGACCACTTTCTTGTATTTTCCCTCGAGCTCCTCGTGCTGACACGACAGGAGTTCGTGCTTTGCGTTTAGCAGCTGCAAGGCCTGGGCACTTTGCTGGGCTTCGGCGCGGCAACGGTCAAGACTCTGTTGCAGTTGACGGAACGCGTCCGGAGAGAATGCCGCATCAAACTCGCGTAAGGCGCCGCTGGTCGCAACGCCGGCGGGTGCAGGTGAGGTACTGCCACTGCCCGAAGCGACGATAAGATTCGTCGAAGACGACGCACCCTCGGCCGGTTTCTTCGCCTTGCTGAGCCCGAAGCGCGTGGCGATGGTCTTCACGTGGCGACCGAGAGCGTCGTTGTCAGCTTTTTCCAGTTGACGGACCTTCGACAGCACATCTTGCGACCCGGAGAAGACGCTGACCGTGACGGCCAATTCTACGAGTCGAACGATCTGATCGATGGACTTTTCTCGTGCAATTGCGGCCGTGTCCACACCGTCGATGACGCTTTCCACCTTCGCGGATAGCACATCCTTGGAGTACGACTGCAGCTTATCTAAAATTTCGTTCAGCGTCGTTCGGTGCACGATCCAGTTGTCGGAAGTACGGCTCGCAATGTCGGCGTCGAAAACGTGCGGCAAGGCGACGTGAAGAAAGTTGGCAAGAGCTGTCCCGCTGCTCAAGTCGGCAAGGCTGGCTGGAACGGGAGCGCCACCACTCGCAGCTGGCGAGTGTCGCAGGACGGAACAGACGAGCGTGAGCAAGACGGGCCCGATAGACGAGCTGGCAGCGTCGGTGGAGGCGGACATTAGCTGGAGGGTTTACTCGAGGCGGCGAATCTGCGATGCAAAAAAAAGAGGAGGGATGGTCCAAGCCTCATGGATTGCCAAGCATCATGGATGCTAAACAAAAAAATTGGAGTGGTGCAACAGCTATCCCGAGGATGGTGCAACGATTTTCACGCCGCAGGAATAGGCGTCTTCCGGTTCGGCTGAGTGATAACTTCGTTCTCATCAAAAAGGTGTGCCAAAATCGTCGTGAAAGAGAGGGGGAAGGCGTGCGTTGCGAAGGGTCGCGGCGACGACGAAGAGCCGAGTTCACTGCACAACGAGCACCACGTCGAGCCCCGGGTGCAGCGAAGTGAACTCAGCGACTCGCTCCCGCGTCAACGTTAAATCCGCAGCCGCCGAAAGGTGCTGCAGGAACCACCGGCGGCGGTCTTGCTTTGAGTTCGCTATCAAGGGCAGCAGCTCGTTGATGTGGCTGTGGTTGCGTTGGCGCCGTGCCTGCACCTCCTTCGATGCCTCCGCTGGATCGGCTTGCCACTGCGAACCCGTCGCTTCGATAAAAATGTTCGGATACTTGCGCCACTCATCGTGAAGAAGCAGCGCGTCCGGCGTCGTGTCGCCGTACATCAGCAGCAGCGGTGTCACCACGACCTCGGTGACACCGTCGTCGTCACGGTCGTCGTCGACTTGGTGGAACGGCAGCGTCGCATCGCGCTGTTCGAATGTCAGGGCATCCCCGACACCTCTCGGCACCACGCCGCGGTGGCGACGCATTGCTGCCGCACCAGCCGCCGCCGCGGCACGTTCCTTCGCCGCGGCTTTGAACGCGGCTCGCGCCTGCGCGATTTCCTTCCCCGGGAGGCCCTGGAACTCCGCCTTCAGCTTCCGCCGCACCTCGGAAAACCCGTAGCCGACGCTCTGGATGTCGTCGCCGTGGTGGCCATGGAGCACTTCGACGCGGACATTCGGCACACCGGGCACCGCCAACTGGTCCCCCGGCGTCACCGGGATGGGGAAGATGCCTAGTCGTTGCAGCGCCTTATCCGCAGGCGGGGGCACGGGGCCACCGTCCGCCAGCCACGCCACGGAGACGCTCAAGTGCGCCAGCATCGGCGCCGCTTCGACGGGCAGCAACATCGGGCGGCCCCCGAGATGCTCCTGCCCCTTTTTCGGCGTCGCCCGACACGAAACCACGCTGTGAAGACTGAGCGAGTGATCTGTGTGCCGGTGCGTTAAAAGCACGGCATGGGGTTGCCTGAATGTCGCCAGGCCGCAGTCGACGACTAGGTTCGGGCCACCAACCCAATAACCGGACCGCTCTCCCGCACACGCGTACCCTTGCACCGTCCAGTTGCAATCCAACAGCGTGAAGGTTTTGCAGTCTTCCAGTCGGTGAGGCGCAATCCCACAAAGAGGCGCCGCAGGCACCTTTTTTCGTTCATCGATCGTGGCGCTCTTCTGCCCCGCCGCGGGAAGGACACTCGGAGGCGGTTCGCCGGTCGCCGTTTCATCGCCATTGCGCTGAGCCGGAGCAGCAACAGGGGCAGCAGACATACGCACTGAGTCGGAATCGAAAACGCCCGATAGAGGGCTGCGAAAGGGATATTTGAGAGGGGCAACATCCACATTTTTTTCGTGCAAAAACGACCATCCACACACCACCATGGTTGATTTGTGTTCATTGCCGAACGAAAAAAAAACCGGACGCCATCCACGGATCCTCGCGCGGGCCCATTTTGCCCCCTCACTGTCTGCCCTTTTCTATGGCGGCCCATCCGAGAGAGCATCTATGAGATGGACCAATTTATATCGAATCCAGTCGACTCGATGCCGTGAAGGAGCGGGTGTCATCTATGTGAAGGCAACCTGCGGGTGCTAGGGCACGACTGTCACAAGCCTTGTGCGACCAAGTGGTCGATCACGGTGGCCATCCGGGCATGGTAGCCCTCGAGCTGGCCGGAGGGCGAGGTGTAGTCAGCGGCCTCCACCATGGCGACGAGGCGAGGAACGGTGACCGCAGGAACCGCAGTCAGTGCGCCCCGCAGACTGCTCTTTAGCTTCTGAGAGCCGTGCACCAGCGCCCAAATGGCTGTTCCAGCGAGCTCTTGTTGACGCAAGTCCTCCTGTGGGTTCGTCGATGCGCGGGCCGCGGAGTTGAAGTAGTCTTCTTCCTCTATGGATGATTTCGGCGAACGCGACCCGGCACGAACCGTCTCCGATGCGTCGAAGGGTGGCGACTTTCTCGACGTGGCTTGTAGTTGTTGAGGAGACAGCGAGAGACCCGTCTTGGTTTGGACGGTTCGGGGCAAGCGCCAAAGTGCTTCTTTCAGCAAACGCAGCACTCGGGCATCGAGGCACAGCTGGTTCCTCAGAGGCACGAGGAAGCAGAGGTTGCGAAGACAGAGCATGGCCATCGTGCCCGCTTGGGTGACCTGAGTGCTTTGCTCGAGCACGAGCGTGAGCAGTTCGGGGCGTCGTAACACCACCGCTTGGAACTCGGTCAGTGTCGTGAGAGCGCCAAGCAAGCGCCACAGGTACAACGGAGGGGCGACTCGTTGCCGATCGAAATGTGCGATCGTCGTTGCAATACTGTCGAGAACTTTGGTCCGAGCAACGATTTTTCCAAATCGATTGCCGCCGAGCGCCAGCGCGGTTGTCATCGCGTCAGTGCCCAACGCGACGTCCCCTTGAGACAATCTCGCGAAGAAAGTGAGGTCGACGAGGCGGGAAAACGTGCACCGTGACTCCAATGGTGCGGCTCCGCGGCACTCGATCCCACGCGCGGTCTCGAGGAGGAGGTTGTTCCGACCCTCATGCGACAAGCTCATGTGCCGCGCGCAGGACAAGGCCAGTGTACGCGTCTTATTGGCTTGTTTCAGCATGGTCGAAAGTGAGGTGGCGATGGACATGTTGGTGTCGGTGTCCACGTCGACGCCTCCCACGGCCGGCGGAGGTAGCTGGGGGTCCGTCGACGTGATAACTGACGGCGCTGCATCGTCGCGCATCAAAGGCCGAGCGTTGGGGAAGGAAAAGTAAGAGGCGACGACGGACACGGACATCGCGAGGCGTTCGTGCTCCTCTGTCGTGATGTCGCCAGCCACGCGGTACACGGCCATGATGCCGTCGAGCGTGCGGGCCTCGGAACGAAGCAAGCCGTCATCGCGGGCAGCCGAGTTCGCATGGTCGTACTGCGCAACAAGGTGGCATTTCAACGCGACTGCCGTGGACGACCCAGGCAGATACGCGAGCGCGCGCAACAGCTTCCCAGCGCAGGGAGCCATGGACTCCACCAACGCGGGTTGCCGTAACCGCGCTGTGGATGCCACTTGTAGGAGGAAGCCGGCGATGGCTGATCGCGCCGTGACGGACACCAAGCGGTCGTACGTCATGGCATCGGCGCACGAGCCTAGCAGCCCAGGGGTCAGAGGCCCAAATACGGAACAGGCATTGACACCGCTCGCCGTGTCAAAGTACGCGCACAGCATTTCGGCGGCCCACCCCATCGCGTCGGAGTAAGCTCGCACGAGCACGTCGGATCGCGAGGGATGCACACCAAATCGGGCTCCCACGATGCCATGAATGTCCTCTGGCCTGGGCATGCGGAAGACGCGTTCCGCCAGTTGCATGACGGCGTCCTGTGAGAACACGCAGGAGAAGGCGTCGATGGACATGAGTGGCGAGGGGTGGCTGGAGTCCTCCTGGGTGGCGATGGCTCGTGCCAGGTCGCTGCTAGCCCCCCCGTTCGCCGGAGATGTCAGTATCGTGTGGACACTGGAACTCACTTCGGCGGCAAACCACAGTGCCACGCTGATATCCTCGAGCGCGGCTTGACAGCGATAGCTGGCATCCTCGGGCACCGTCAACACGACGGTGTGCTCGTCGAGCGCCGCATCGCAAATAGCGCCGAGGTGCGCCGCGCACGCCTCGAGCACGCGCGTCCACAAATCCACCGATTGCATGCCATGGGGAATTAACGCAAGCAATTGAACCTCACGACGGGAAGTCGCCATGTCGAACGCAACAGGAGGCCCACGATTCGCGTCGGCGTCACCTTCCACTACCACCACGCGACGCTGAGGCGGACTTGCCACCGCAGCTGTTGGCGGAGGAGGGGGCGGCGTGGCGATCGCATTCAGCAGACAGAGGACGGCCGCCGTGCCATAGTCGACAATGTCGGGAAGAGGTGACATTGCGGCGGCAGCGTCGCCGCGTCGGGAGAGGCTCGTCGCGACGCATTGCAAGATCTGGTGCGGCAACGCGGAACGGTACAAGGACCCGAGTTGACGGGTACCATCGGGGCAAAGCCGCTGCTCGCACCGAAGCACAGCGGCGATCCACAGCGCAGACGCCGAGAGCTCCCAGGCGTCCCACCGCTCGGACGGCTTATCGCTTGAGTGCGTGAGGGACGCGGACACCGACTGCAGCGCGGCCGCGGTGAACGACGGCATGTCGGTGTTCGCCTGGCGGATGCTGCTCGCGTCCTGCGTGCACGTGCGTAGCAGTAGCCGATGCGCGGTACCACGAAGATATGGGATGATCGACCGCTGCGTGCTACGTGCGACGGCGGCAGCAGCACCGACGATGTCCGTCGGCTGCGCGATCGCCATGTGCTGATACGCGGCTAGCGTCAGCAGGGAATCCAACATCACGGCGGCACATTCGCCGAGTCCGGAAGCGCGAAGGCTCTGATCGCACTCCGGTGCGGCATGCACGGAAGACGCGACCGCCCAGGGCATCTCGGTCGACGTCGGCATGAGGGTGGCCGTGACCGTCGGATTGTTGAGGATGACAGTGACGGCGGCTGGAAAGAGCAGCTGCACGGCGGCCGTGAGGTCAGATCGAACATCAACGGCGCTTGGAATGAGCACCGAAATTAACAGAAGTCCATCGGGGGTCGACGAGGAATGGGCTGGCTGCGAGGACGACGAGCCCCCCCTGGAAGCCGTCGACGAGGAGCCACCACCACGACGTGGCCCGATGGACGAAGCGGCCAAAGACGTCGCCGCTCCTCCCGCCATGAGGCTGTGCCCAACTCGGTCGAAGAGCACGGATAGCACGCGCATGGCAACCGCCGCGCTCGCTGCGAGGTCGGTGCGGCAGTTGGCAAGAGCACAGCTCAAGTAGATGTCATCCGGGAGCGTGCCATCGCTGGTATTCGGCGCGTCCACTAGAATCGTGCGGCACGTTGACGCGGCCGTGTTCACAAAGCCGAGCAGATGGGTCAGCAACTGGTGCCGCTTGATCCAGGTCGCGGCGTTCCGGGGCGACGATAAGCCAGGAAGCACTAGGACGGCATGAAGAAAAATCAAATCGGTCAAATCCAGTTGCGGCGCGGTCGCGACGGGCGTGACTGCTTGCCGCAGGGACGTCGGCAGCGTTGGGGGAGCCGCGTACGGCGCCGTCGTCGGCGACCCTACTCCAACCGTAATGGCTGGACTCGGAGACCAAGGAGAGCGATGAGGCGGTGGCGAACTCGCGGGCACACCACCGCCCCCTGCGGTGGATTGAAGGCCGCTCAGCGGCATGGCGGACGACGCCACTCCGCTGCGGTCGACGATCGTGCTCGCGTTGGAGACGTCGACGTGCAATTGCGACGTTTGGCCAACGCGTCGCTGCGACGTCGAGTTCCGGTTGGCGCTGTTGAAGTCGGTGGGAAGCGGCGAGGTCGGGTGCGGAGACAACAGCGGGTGGGGTGCCGCGGGCGAGCAAATGACGAGAGGGACGATTGCGTCGCAAACGAATGCCGCGGTCGAAATGGTGGAGGGACCCTCCTTCGTCGCGCCATGCCCGTCTGGCGTGCTGGCCGATGCTATTGCTGGGACGGTGCTGGTATTGATGTCGGTCGCCGGGGGTGCGTGTCGCAGAAGGGCGGCGAAAACCGACAGGCACCCTCGGTACACCGCGGAATCATCCAGGGTGTTGGGACGCACCCGCAGGTACCGTGACAGCGCGACGGCGGGTTGAAACGTGGCGGCCACCTCGCGCTCGGGGCGCACGATCATCAGACACCACAACCGGGAAATGGCCTTGAGGCAGGCTTGAGAACTGCGTGCGTCGACGAGCATGGACTCGACCTCCCTCGCGAGCAAGGCGACGTGAGGAAGTTCCACATTTTCGAGCGCAGTTCGTGGTATGCGAGTCTCGTCTCCTGGCGTCGCGGCAGCGGCTTGGCGGATGCGACTGGCCACGCTGACGATAGCAGCCTGAGATATGACGTCCCCAGCGCGGCGCGAAAAGGCGAATTGTAGTGACGTGTCGAGGTCGAGAGCAGCGTCGCAGAGCGAATTGACCGCCTCCTCGAGGGCGCGAACGTGCCGTGCGCACGACGTTCCCGACGGAAGCCACCCCACTGAGGCAACGCGTTGGCACAATGGCAAATTTTTAAGCAGCTTCGTCACCAGGTGCGACGCGGGGCCGAAGGCGGATTCCGCGTGTGGCCCCGTGGCGCGCGCTCCAAGGACATGGATGACGAGCGAACGCAAAATAGTGCTGCATCGTCCCAACGATAGCAGCACGAAGTACTCGTCCCCATCGCAGTGCAGAGCAATCGTATGGTCAATCATCAGACTGAGCACGTCCAGAAGGCAATGGACGGCGGCTTGCGAGCCGGGCGTGAGGGTTTCGGCGGCGACGTAGCTCGATAGTTGATCACACAAGTGACCAATCAGATGGCCTTCTTCAAGGAACGCGGCGACGGACACGCGCGTTAGAAGGAGCCGGCGGATCACTTCGCACCCCTCCACGACCACGGCCGGACTGTGATGACGCGCCTTGGCGGTCAGCTCGGCGAAGAACCCCAGCCACTTGGACTGGGTGAACGACGCGGATGGAAATGGCATCTGAAAATGGGGCCTTGAATAGGAAGAATGAGATGCGAATCTGAGTGGAGGGAATGCCACAATACGGGGGGGATTGAACCAATCCGACGTAAAAGCGACCGTCATCCTTGAGTTTTCTCCCGGGCGCTCAGCGGGAACCGGCAACCAATTCGGTTGCTACGTTGATCAGTAAAAAGCTGCAACCCAATATCTAACGCGCGGCGATCGAACGATCGATTTCGGTGACGTGAAATCTAGTAGTAGTCGCTGCCAAAAGCCCTCTGGTGGGGGGAATATGCGAGGAGGGGGGAGGGGGGGGAGATCTACGACTTCCCCGATTCGATGGCTTTACGCAGATCTTCGACGGAGGGCAAATCCGGGACCTCCAGTTGCAGTGCCTCGAACAGTCGCGACCTCGCGAGAAGGGAATCTGCCCCGTTCGGCAATGACGCCGATGACCCTTCCATCATGCGTCGGTAAGAAGCGGGTAAGCTTGACAAGCTGATCGACGCCGCACCATGCGCCCCCTCGCTTCGCGGGGCCCCAGTTGATGTCACCGCTGGCGCCCCGTCCGAGTGTTTCGGCGTTGGTGACGCCGTGGGTAGCGCACTGTCTGGGTCGCCGGCAGTGGAGGCCCTGCGAGAGCCGGGTGCTTCGCTGCCTCCTGCGTGGTGCACGGCGGCCAGTGCCATCGTGAGGTCGTCTTTGCGCTGCTGATCACGGCTTGCATCCGCCGCCATCCGGTCCATGAGTCGCATGCGATCAGCGGTCAATATTCGTGCATTTTCGGAAACCAATCTATCGGCCTCCTGTTGAAGAAACGTGTTTTGTCGGATCAGCGTGTCCTTTTCGGTGATCAGCATATCCATTTGGCGCTGAAGGTTCTTGGTCTCGTGCTGCAGCGTGTTGATCGTCAGGTGCAGCTCCGTGGTGGACTGCGCCGATACGCGCAGCCGCCACAACTCCTCCACTTGGGCTTTCATATCGTTCTTCATGCTTTGCATGCGCTCCGTGAGTCGCGCCACCTCTGTTTGGTTGGCCACCAGATCGTACTGCATGGCCGTGACACTTTCAGACAAGTTGGTTTGCGTCGACTTGTCCAACGCGGGACGCCAAATGATGCCTTCCTCGGCTTCGATACCTGGGAGGAGGCCCATCGCGGAGCAGGAGAGCACCATGGGGTCAAAGGACACCTGACGCGGCCCTCCCGTTCCACTATCCAAACCACCGAAGGATGAGGGCTTTGCGGAGGAAAGGAACATCCCACTGTGCGCCTGCGTGGGTGATACCGGGGCCATCGAGGAAGGTGTCGACATGACGGGCTGCTGATTTTCGGAGCGCGCGGACACAAAGGACGCGTTCGCCATCACCCCCGCACTCGACTGAGCGTTGACCAGCGGCCGTATCATGCGCTGCCTCGGCCCTTTGTCCGACACCATCGTACGCACAGACATGCGACGCAAGTGGGACTCGATGCTCTCAAGTTGGTTGTGAACGTCGGTGACGAAGTGGCCAACCGTCTGCGTTCCGTTCGCGACTTGCATTTGACCTCCAACGCCGCCAACTTCTAGTTTCATGAAGTCACTTGTGGACGAGGCCGCCCCGCCGTTGTCCTCGCGGCGGCCATCACCGGCACCCGCAGTCGACCCACCGCCTCCGCCCTCGGCGCGGCCGAGCTGCCACGACGAACGGCCTTCCAGGCTCAAGCACCGGTTCGGAAAGAAGCTGAAATCGCGCTGCTCGATCATGGACTGAATGTACGACTCCTGCCCCGTGTACTCGCTCGAATCCTTCTGCCGCAGAAAGTGAAACAAATAAAGGTATTGCCACATGCTGTGCTCCTGTTTGACGTGCCAGGCGAAGCCTTCCGTGAAGCGGTCGAAGACGTGCGAATCGATGCCGCATACGAAGCACTTGAGCCGCATGTCTTCCTCTTTGCGAAACTTCGCGTCTCGAAGTTCGGCGAACGTATCAATGATAATACCAAAAAGAATGTTCAAAAAGATGACAATCATGATGGCGAAGAAAAGGAAGTCGAACACCTTCCGCACGAGGAAGTGCTCCGTGCCCCAATTGCGTTGTTTCATGACGTCCCCCACGCCGCCGCCTTGGCGCAACCCGGTGGTCACGATGAATAAGAAGCAATGCAAGAGGGACCCGCAGTTCTCCATCGCAACGGCGTCGCCGTCGTTGTCAAAGTCCTCGGGAAACAACGTGTATCCGATCAGTGAGAACGAGTAGGAGAAGAGAAGTCCCAACGTCACGGTCAATAGGAGCGTCCGCGCGTTGAGCGTGATGGCGGACACCACGTTCACGAAGGCGGGGCTCAACGTGATGACCCAGTAAACGTGGAAGCCGAGGGCGTACGGGGTGGCAAGCAGGCCGATAATCGCCATGAAGAGCAGGAACCACGCGCTCAGGCCTTGCGGGCGGCGGACAATCTTGTCCAACAGCAAGGAAGTCGTGGCTCGCCATTTCGTCGTGGAAAACAAGACTGTCGTGATCGAAAAGGAGCTATTCGTCGGTGGCACCGCTGCCGCGCTACCAGGAGATTGGACCGCACCGCCGCTGCCGGAGGCTGACGATGCGTCGGAGGCCGTCGTGGCCGCCTTGCCCGCGATGGTCGGGGTGGCCCCCTTCGTGGAAAACATGTCGTTGCGCTTGTGGATGAGTAACTGCCGCCGGTGCTTGGTGAGCTTGTGCAGATGCACGTTCGCGGGAATGTGCCAGTCGATCAGCGTGATGAACCCGGACGCGATGAGCTGCGCGAAGCCAAGGATCCAGAAGAATATGCCATCGGCGACGTCCATCATGAACAAGATGTTCACAAGAATCGCCGCGGCCAAAGAGCCTCGCACCCACCCGGATATCGACGGATCCCACATGGAGAGAAACATTTTCCGGTGATCCTCGGACGTCCATTTTGGCAAGAGTCGGTCCAACTGCGTGTGAATCATCACCGAGAACTGGTTGAACAGATCCATTTCCACGATGAGGTCGTCAGAGTGCTCGTAGAAACTCGACAGTTTCGCCGACTGCGAGCTGCGGTCGACGTCCCATAGCAGTCGCAGCTTGCTCTCCTCCCGGATGGTGAGACACGACGTGGGGATTGGGAAATAGACCACCTCGAGCAAGCCCCGACGGTCTATTTGCACGCGGCCCATGCGGACGCCGACGTCTTTGCGTTTCGCAAAGATGCGTTGAATCGCCACGTATTCCGGTCCGCTCGCGAGCAAGTCCATCATGACGCGTAGGAAGATGCCCACGCCGAAGGACACGCCATCGGATAATTTGGCAAGGAAGACTTGCTCCAGCGTGGCGGTGGGTAGCTGGCGGATCACACTGTGCGCCGTTTGCACGTCGGTGCAACCTTCCACGAGAGACAGTAAGGTGGTTACGCACGCTTCCTTGAGCTCCGCCGAGGCGTTGACGTCCAGAAGCACATTATTCAGCAGCGAGCACAGATCAGACGAGATGAGCAAGGCTTGGTTGCCGACGCACGGACCTTGACACACCTCGGTGATCAGGGAAAAGGTTTGAATCACGACGGACTCCAGTCGTCCGCCGGCATCGCTCGTGAGCAAGCAACGGCAAAAGCCGAGTAGCAGCTGAACGGTGTTGATGCTCCGAAGGTTGTCTTTCTGCTCGCGAATATATTCCTGCAGGCCGTAGTGATGCCCTTCGCACATTAGCT
>ERZ1292630.1275-Hain-H41-02um-R3-1275-length-24973-cov-7_pt1 | contig 24973 bp, 26 predicted proteins | sample MGYA00564408_ERZ1292630 | MGnify/ENA primary metagenome ERZ1292630 (study PRJEB36523, sample SAMEA6512641) | groundwater metagenome | collected 2019-01-08 | study: AquaDiva: Metagenomics assemblies of 32 groundwater samples
CGGAAATCGGCCTGATGAAGGCCACCGAGCAACTGGCGGCGATGGAGATGATGGCGGTGGACCCGATCGCGCGCGTGATCGCGCCGCGCTTCTGGGCCGGTGTGATCTCGATGCCCTTGCTGGCGGCCATGTTTTCCGCGATGGGCGTATTCGGTGGCTACCTGGTCGGTGTGCGACTGATCGGCGTCGACGAAGGCTCGTTCTGGTCGCAGATGCAGGCTGCGGTCGACTTCCACGAGGACATTCTCAACGGGGTGATCAAGAGCGTGGTGTTCGGCGTCGCGGTGTCCTGGATTGCGGTGTTCGAGGGCTACGACGCGCCGCCTACCGCCGAAGGCGTATCGGGGGCGACCACGCGCACCGTGGTGACCTCGTCGCTGGCGATACTCGCGCTGGATTTCATGTTGACTGCATTCATGTTTCGAGGGGCGTAAAGATGATGAAGCGTAAGGCACTGGACCTGTGGGTGGGCATTTTTGTCGCCATCGGGTTGGGCGCGCTGCTGTTCCTGGCGCTAAAGGTAGGCAATCTTGCGTCCTTCTCCGCCGCCGAAACCTATCTAGTCAAGGCGAATTTTGATAACATCGGCGGGTTGAAGAAGCGGGCGCCGGTGAAAAGCGCAGGGGTGGTGGTCGGGCGCGTCGAGGACATTGTTTTCGATACTGAAAACTACGAGGCGACGGTTGCGTTCTCGATCGAAAAACGCTACGAGTTTCCGCAGGACACCTCGGCGAAAATTCTGACCTCGGGTTTGCTGGGCGAGCAGTATATAGGCTTGGCGGCTGGCGGCGACGCGGCGAAGCTGAAGGGTGGCGACAAGCTCAAGATCACCCAATCCGCGGTGGTGCTGGAGAACCTGATCAGCCAGTTCCTGTTCAACAAGGCGGCAGACGGCAACAAAGACAATAAGTAGGTGGCTGTTTCGGAATTTCCGAAACAGCCACTGAATCAGGGGAGCATGAGGGGACGTGGCCCCTCATTTTGTAATGAGGTTCTGAGAAGGATGATGCTCATGCTGCGGCGTTTCCTCGGATTGTTGTTACTCACCGCGCTTGTCGGCCTGGGCGGCTGTGCCACGACCGGCGGTACTCCCGGCGACCCGATCGAAGGCTACAACCGAGCCATGTTCGGCTTCAATGACACCTTGGACAAGGCCCTTATCAAGCCGGTGGCGAGCGGCTACAAGGCGGTGATGCCGGAGTTTGCCCGCACCGGTGTGACCAATTTCTTCGCCAACCTGGGCGACATCTGGATCGGGGTCAACAACATCCTGCAAGGCAAGGTCGGCGCGGGCGTGAGCGATTTAGGCCGCTTCACAATAAACTCGACCATCGGCATTCTCGGCTTGTTCGATGTCGCCAGCAGTGCCGGCCTGGAAAAACACAACGAGGATTTCGGCCAAACCCTGGGCCGCTGGGGAGTGGGCGGCGGCGCCTACGTGGTGTTGCCGTTCTTCGGGCCGAGCAACGTGCGCGACGGCTTCAGCCGCCTGGTCATTGACTGGCACGGCGACCCGCTCTGGTATGTGGCCAATATTCCCACTCGCAATGAACTGATCGGCGTGCGCGTCGTCGATGACCGCGCCAACCTGCTGGATCTCAGCCGCCTGGCCGAGGAGGCGGCGCTCGACCACTACGCTTACGTGCGCGACGCGTTCGTACAGCGCCGCCGCAGCCTGATTTACGACGGCGATCCGCCGCCCGAGTCGAATCCGGCGAAGTCCTCGGATTCTGGCGCAGGCACGGAAGCGGTAGCGCGCGCCGGGACGGAACTGCCGCCGGCGCAGATCACCAACCAGTGGGGTGAAAGGGTCATTACGGCTGCCGACGAGGAACTCACGCCGGCGAAGGAATTCGCCCGGGCCCAGTCGCAGCCGGCCGCGGCCAGGCAGGAGGCGGCCGCCGCCGCCGTGTCCAATGGCTCCGGTTCGGTCTACGAGCCCAAGATTCCCCACAACCATGAGGCACTGCTCGCTATTTCCGCCGGGGTGCGCACCGGGTTTGCGCAAGCCAGCCTGAAGCAATGATGATGAAATTTGTTTTTGCGCTGTGTTTTTCCCTTTTTGCGGCTGCGGTACCGGCACAGGGTCTTGCGCCCGACGTGCAGGTGAAAACTATTACCAACGAAGTCATCGGCATCATCAAGCAGGACAAGGAAATCCAGGCAGGCAACCGGAAGAAGATCGACGATCTGGTCGACGCCAAGGTGCTGCCGTATTTCAACTTCAGCCGCATGACCGCGCTGGCTGTGGGGCGCAACTGGCCCAAGGCGACTGCGGAGCAGCAGAAAGCCCTGACCGGCGAATTCCGTGCCTTGCTGGTTCGCACCTACTCGAGCGCATTGTCCGCCTACAAGAACCAGGTGATCGAGTTCAAGCCGCTGCGCGCCGCCGCCGCGGACACCGACGTCACGGTAAGGACCCAGGTCAAACAGCCCGGCACCGAGCCGATCAGCATCGATTACAGCATGGAGCAAACGCCCACGGGCTGGAAGGTGTATGACGTTGCGATCGGCGGGGTAAGCCTGGTGACCAACTACCGCGAGACCTTCAATGCCGAGATTCGAGAAGGCGGCGTGGATGGCCTGATCAAATCTCTTGTCGGCAAGAATCGCTCCCTGGATACCCAGGCCAGCGCCAAGCCCAAGTGATCACCCAAGAAGGCGACCGGCTGCTGTTCGAAGGCCCGGTCACGATCGGCACTGTTTCCGCCCTGTTGGCGCAAAGCCGCCTGCTGCTCGCGCCGGGGGTGGCGGTGCTCGATTTCAAAGGCGTCACCGAGGTGGACTCGGCGGCGGTGGCGCTGGCGCTGGAGTGCATGCGCGAGGCGCGCCGGCGCAAGCTCGCCTTGTCCCTTGCCAACCTGCCTGCAGCGATGCATCATCTTGCCCAACTCTACGCCGTATCCGAGCTGCTGCAGGCCGATCCGGCCTGAGTTTCACCGCGCCGTGACGCGGCGCCGCACATGACCCCCGCGATCCAGATCCAGCAGGTGCACAAGCGTTTTGGAGCAGTGCATGCGCTCTCCGGCATCGACCTGGACGTGGCGACTGGCGAGTTTTTCGGCCTGCTTGGTCCCAATGGCGCGGGCAAGACGACGCTCATCAACATTCTTGCAGGGTTGACGCGCGCCGACAGCGGCAGCGTGCGCGTCATGGGGCATGACGTGATTGCGGAATACCGCGATTCGCGCCGGGCGCTGGGAGTGGTGCCGCAAGAATTGGTGTTCGACCCTTTTTTCAGCGTGCGCGAAACCTTGCGCATCCAGTCCGGCTATTTCGGCCTGAAGCAAAACGATGCCTGGATCGACGAGGTCATGCACCATCTGGATCTCACCGGCAAGGCCGACGCCAATATGCGCTCGCTCTCCGGGGGAATGAAGCGACGCGTGCTGGTGGCGCAGGCGCTGGTGCACAAGCCGCCGGTGATCGTCCTGGACGAGCCTACGGCGGGCGTGGACGTGGAGCTGCGCCAGGGGCTGTGGGAGTTCGTGCGCGGCTTGAATCGCGACGGCCACACCATCGTGCTGACCACGCATTATCTCGATGAGGCGGAGGCTCTGTGCGCGCGCATCGCCATGTTGAAGCAAGGGCGCGTTGTCGCGCTCGATACCACCAGTAACCTGGTAAACCGGCTCGATAGCCTGCACCTGAAGCTGCGCCTCGGCGGCGCGAACCTGCCCCCGGCGCTGGCGGCGCTGGTACGCGACAGTCATGACGGGGTGCATACCCTGCGCCTGCGCAGTTACGCCGAGATCGAGGGCGTGCTCGCTCAAGTGCGCGAGGCGGGCGCGCAGATCGAGGAGTTGGAGTTATTGCAGCCCGATCTGGAGGATGTATTTGTGCAGATCATGAACATGGAGAAGGCAGAGGGAGAGCTAGAGGAACGCAATACCTCCTCCCTCCTCTCTGCTCTCGCTTCCACGGATCGATGAGCGGTTTCGGCACATTGCTGTACAAGGAACTGCTGCGCTTCTGGAAAGTTGCGTTCCAGACCATCGCCGCGCCGGTGCTGACCACGCTGCTGTACCTGCTCATTTTCTCCCACGTGATGCAGGGGCAGGCGCGGGTGTACGGAACGGTGCCTTACACGGCTTTTCTGGTGCCGGGCCTGGTGATGATGGCGGTGCTGCAAAACGCATTCGCCAACAGCTCTTCCAGCCTGATCCAGTCCAAGATTACCGGCAACGTCATTTTCGTGCTGTTGCCACCGCTGTCGTACTGGGATTTCTTTGCCGCCTACGTGCTCGCCTCGGTGGTGCGCGGCATGATCGTCGGCGTCGGGGTGCTGCTGGTATCGCTTGGTTTCGTCGAGCTCTCTTTCGAGCACCCGCTGTGGATCATCGCATTTGCATTGTGCGGCAGCGCGGTTCTGGGCACGCTCGGCCTGATCGCCGGTATCTGGGCGGAAAAATTCGACCAGGTGGCGGCGTTCCAGAGCTTTGTCATCATGCCGCTGACCTTTCTGTCGGGTGTGTTTTACTCGATACACTCGCTGCCGGCCTTCTGGCAGGAACTGTCGCGATTTAATCCCTTTTTCTACATGATCGACGGTTTTCGCTACGGCTTTTTCGGCGTGTCCGATATCAATCCGGCGCTGAGTTTTGGCATCGCTGCCGCGAGCCTGCTGGCGCTCACCGCTTTTACGCTCGCGCTGCTCAAGCGCGGTTATAAACTACGTCATTGAAAGGACGACCATGGTTACAGCGGAAGACGTCAAGACTTACATCGAGCGCGGCCTGCCTTGCGAGCATATCGAGCTTGTCGGCGACGGCCAGCATTTCCAGGCGCTGATCGTCTCCGCCGAGTTCCGCGGCAAGAGCCGGGTGCAGCGGCACCAGCGCGTTTATCAGGCGCTGGGCGAGCGCATGCGCGAGGAGGTGCATGCGCTGTCGATGCAGACGCTTACGCCGGAGGAGTGGCCAGGAAATACTGCGCAGGAGCTGCCCGGATAATCGCCGGACGAGACTAAGAGGCCATTTCAGAATTATCGAAATGGCCCCTTATTTTGGGGGAGCACGAGGGGAGGTATCGCCTCGTTTTGTTAGGAACTCGAAACATGGACAAGTTGCTGATCCACGGTGGCGTGCCACTCACGGGAGAGGTGCGCATCTCGGGCGCCAAGAACGCGGCGCTGCCGATCATGTGCGCGGCGCTGCTCTCGGATGCGCCGCTGCGGCTCACCAACGTGCCGCATCTGCAAGATGTCACCACCCTGCTCAATCTGCTCGGTGGCATGGGCGTCGCGGTGTCGCTGGACGAAAAGCTGGGTCTGGAACTGGACGCCGGCCGCCTGCATTCGCCGTTTGCGCCCTACGATCTGGTCAAGACCATGCGCGCTTCCATCCTGGTGCTGGGGCCGCTCCTGGCGCGCTGCGGCGAGGCGCGCGTATCCTTGCCCGGGGGCTGCGCCATCGGCCAGCGCCCGGTGGACCTGCATATCAAGGGCCTGCAGGCCATGGGCGCCGACATTCGCGTCGAGCACGGTTACATCATTGCGCGGGCAGAGCGCCTGAAGGGCGCGCGCATCGCGAGCGATCTGGTGACTGTCACCGGCACCGAGAATCTGATGATGGCGGCCTGCCTGGCCGAAGGCACCACCGTAATCGAGAACGCTGCGCGCGAGCCCGAAGTCGTCGATCTCGCGAACTGCCTCAAGGCGATGGGCGCGAACATCGAGGGCGCCGGCAGCGATGTGATCCGCATCCAAGGCGTAAGCGCTCTCGCAAGCGCCGAGCACCGCATCATGCCCGACCGCATAGAGACCGGCACCTTCCTCGTGGCCGCCGCAGCGACCGGGGGATCGGTGCGGCTGCGGAACACCAGCGCGCGCCTACTCGAAGCGGTAGTGGACAAGCTGCGCGAGGCCGGGGCGAAGATCACGGCGGAGGAGGACGCCATGGTCCTTGAGATGGACGGTCCGCCCATGAGCGTCAACCTGCGCACCGCGCCTTACCCGGCATTTCCCACCGACATGCAGGCGCAATTCATGGCGCTTGACTGCATCGCCCGCGGCACGGCAGTGTTGACCGAGACCATATTCGAGAACCGCTTCATGCACGCGCTCGAATTGCAGCGCCTGGGCGCGGACATCGAGATTTCCGGGAACGCGGCCGTGGTCAAAGGCGTGGCGCAACTCGACGGCGCGACGGTGATGGCAACCGATCTGCGTGCTTCGGCGAGCCTGGTGATCGCCGGGCTGGTGGCCAGGGGGGAAACCGTGGTCGAGCGCATCTACCACCTTGACCGCGGCTACGAGTGCATCGAGGAGAAGTTGTCCCAGCTCGGCGCCCGCATCAAGCGGATTCACTGAAACAAGCGGTTAGCGCAGAGGACGCGGTAAAATCGCTTTTTCGATCAGGCGCCACTGTGTCCCAAATCACCATAGCCCTGTCCAAGGGTCGGATCTTCGAGGAAACCTTGCCGCTGCTGAGGGCGGCCGGCGTGGTGCCGCGCGACGATCCGGAAACTTCGCGCAAGCTGATCATCGCCACCAGCCGGCCGGAGGTGCGTCTGATCATCGTGCGCGCTTCGGATACCCCGACCTATGTGCAGTACGGCGCCGCGGACATGGGGATCGCCGGCAAGGACGTGCTGCTCGAGCATGGCGGGGACGGGCTGTACCAGCCGCTGGACCTCGGCATCGCAGCCTGTCGCATGATGGTGGCGGTACCGCAGGGATTCGACTACGCGCGGGCGGTGAAGCAGGGCGCGCGGCTGCGCGTTGCCACCAAGTACGTGCAAACCGCGCGCGAGCATTTCGCCGCCAAGGGCGTGCACGTCGATCTGATCAAGCTGTACGGTTCCATGGAGCTCGCCCCGCTGGTGGGCCTTGCCGATGCCATCGTCGATCTGGTGTCCAGCGGCAATACGCTGAAAGCCAATCATCTGCGAGCGGTGGAGGAGATTGTGCCGATCTCGGCGCGGCTGATCATCAATGTGGCCGCGTTGAAGCTGAAGCGCGCGGCGATCCAGCCGCTGGTCGACGCGTTTGCAAAGGCGGCGGCATGAGCTGCCGAAGAGGAGCCCCGCGAAATGGCTGAGATCGCCCGCCTGTCCACGCGCCAGGCGGATTTCGACGAACGCCTCGCGCGGCTCACCGCTTTCGACGCCGCACAGGACGAAACGGTGGACCGGACTGTGGCCGAAATCCTCGCCGCAGTAAAATGCCGCGGTGATGCGGCGGTACTCGAATACACCGCGCGCTTCGACGGCGTGACGGCGGGGACGCTCGCCGAGCTCGAGCTGCCGCGCGAGCTGCTCGCGCGTGCCCGCGACGGGCTGCCCGCGGTGCAGCGCGAGGCGCTGGAACAGGCGGCCCTGCGCGTGCGCCGCTACCACGAAAAACAACTGGCGCAATCCTGGCAATACACCGAGGCCGACGGCACCGTGCTCGGCCAAAAGGTGACGCCGCTAGACCGTGTCGGCCTGTACGTTCCGGGTGGAAAGGCAGCTTATCCGTCCTCGGTGCTGATGAATGCGCTTCCCGCCAAAGTGGCCGGCGTGGCCGAGCTCGTCATGGTGGTGCCGACGCCGCGCGGCGAGAAGAACGACCTGGTGATGGCGGCGGCCGCCATCGCCGGGGTGGACCGTGTGTTCACCATCGGCGGGGCGCAGGCCGTGGGCGCGCTCGCCTATGGCACCCAGACCATCGCGCAAGTGGACAAGATCGTCGGCCCGGGCAATGCCTACGTCGCCGCGGCCAAGCGGCGCGTGTTCGGCGTGGTCGGCATCGACATGGTGGCGGGGCCGTCGGAGATTCTCATTATTTGCGACGGCAAGACGGACCCGGACTGGATCGCGATGGACCTGTTCTCGCAGGCCGAGCATGACGAACTGGCGCAGGCGATACTGCTTTCCCCCGATGCCGCTTTCATCGACGCGGTGGCGGCCAGCATCGCCCGACAACTGGAAGCGATGCCGCGCAAGGCCGTGATACGCGCTTCGCTCGAAGGTCGCGGCGCGTTGATTCAGGTGCGCGACCTGGATGAAGCCTGCGCCATCGCCAACCGCATTGCGCCGGAACACCTGGAACTTTCGCTGGAAAATCCGGAAAAATGGACGGAAAAAATCCGGCACGCCGGCGCGATTTTCCTGGGCCGCTACACTTCCGAAGCCATCGGCGATTATTGCGCCGGACCCAATCACGTGCTTCCCACCTCGCGCAGCGCGCGCTTTTCGTCGCCATTGGGCGTGTACGATTTCCAGAAGCGCAGCAGCCTCATCCAGGTGTCGGCACAAGGCGCGGCAAAACTTGGCGCGATTGCTTCCACTCTGGCTCAGGGAGAGGGTTTGCAGGCACATGCGAAGTCGGCCGAATATCGTTACAAGAAAGGCGATTAACCGCCAAGACGCCAAGAGCGTATCCAAGGGACTGTCCTGACCCAAGCCTGCCCTGAAGCACTGCCGAAGGGTCGAAGGGAAACCAAGGTCGTCAAGAGAAAAAAAATCAGGAAGTGTCTCAGTTGAAATGTAACAGTTTTTCATGTGTTGACGTGGACGCTACTTTCGTCCTTTTAGTTTGACGATAGCTTTCCTAAATAAGGTAGTCACGATGACTGAGGACTACGAATATCACCGCAATAAGAAGCCAGATAAGACTTACTTCAGTAAGAGCTTGTCATTCCGCGATCAAAATGATCGTCGACTCCGCATTGCTTCAAAGGTAATCGACTCTCAGGAGGCTCATTCGTTTGCCCTTGAAAATGGTGAGCATGTAATTCGCGTCACGGACGGCGGAAGGCAGGAAATTGTTGCTAAGTTCTACGAGGACACCCGCGGGGTCAGCGTGTTGACAATTCAGCGTTTCACTACTGACACCGGTGCTCCTCACAAAACCAGCTTCTCTTTCATCGGCGAGGAGATCGCCAAGCTAATTGAGTTCATCCTCAACCTTCGTCTCGTACAATTTCCGAGCGATGCTAGCCTAAATGTTTCAGACCAGGAGCTCAAGCAAATGCTCCTGTCGCCAGAACAAGTACGAAATCTCATCATCCAAAATCAGGATCTTGTGCTTGATCTCGCAAGATCTGATGTCACAAAGTCCGATATTGTTGCCTTAGGTTATCGAAGACGGCAGTTAGAGAGATTTGAGAAATTACTTTCAGACCCTGATTACTTCGAGCAGCAGAAGCGGTCTCTGGACGTAGGCGATGAGGCCTTATGGCAAGTTTTCTTTGAAACGAACAAATGGGTATTCGGGTATGGACTCACCTACCTGTTTCTTTCCGGCCTCGATGAGAAAAAGCTTGAGCAGGTTGTTGTTGGTCACGACTTCATGGGGAAAGGCAAGCGCGCCGATGCTATCCTAAAGACTAGGGGAGCTATCAGTGCACTGTGTTTTGTCGAGATCAAGAAGCACACAACAGAATTGCTAAGAAAAAACGCGGCTTATCGCCCGGGTTGCTGGTCGCCATCAGACGAGCTGTGTGGTGGAGTTGCTCAGGTTCAAGGTACGGTTGAGAAGTCCGTTCGCAGTCTTGCCGAGAAGATAGAGCCCGTGGACAAAATCGGCGACCCTACAGGCGAGGCGATATTCACTTACCAGCCGAGGTCATTTTTGGTCGTAGGGTCACTCACCGAATTCCAGACGGAACAAGGGATCAACATCGACAAGTACCGCTCGTTTGAACTATTTAGGAGAAACACAAGCCGTCCAGAAATTATTACGTATGACGAGCTTTACCAAAGAGCAAAGTTCATCGTGGAGCATGCTGAGAGCTAAGTCATTCCAGCGGACGACAAAAAGCTGCGCTTTTTATCCTATACGTCTTAATTCATACGACTGATGATTGCTAATCCAAAACAAATCGCATCCGGCATTTCGGGTTGGCCGGTAGATGAACGGCCCCGCGAACGCTTGCTTACGCGGGGGCCTCATGCTTTGGCCGATGCTGAACTGCTTGCCATCCTTTTGCGCGTCGGTATGCAGGGCAAGAGTGCGGTCGAGTTGGGGCGAGAGTTGCTGATCCGTTTTGGTTCCGTGCCGGGGATGATGGCTGCGCCGATTTCGGCTTGGGAGGGGATTAAAGGTCTGGGAGACGCTAAGCTAGCCCAGTTGCAAGCTGCGCTGGAACTCGGGCGGCGAGCTTCGTTACCGGGCAGCCGGGAGAAGACCATCATCAAGAGCACACGGCAGGCCGCGGAATATTTTACCGCTCGTTTGCGCGGGCTGGCGGAAGAGCATTTCCGGGTTGCGTACTTGAATCGTCGGGGGCGGCTCCTGGAAGATGCGCTGATTGCCAAAGGCACCGTGGATCATGTGCACCCGCCAATCCGCTCCATTGTTGCACAGGCTTTGCAGGCGAATGCCTCGGCGCTGGTTGCCGCGCACAACCATCCATCCGGCGCAGCCGTGCCCAGCGAGGCTGATAAATTCCTAACCCGCGACCTGCTTGCCGCTTGCCAGCCCATCGGCATTAAGGTGCTGGAGCACGTAATCGTAGCCACAGATGGACATTTCAGCTTTGCCGATAGTGGCCTGCTGGATGAGTTAGCCCTTGAGACGCTGGCGCCCATCCCCGGAAAAGGAAAAGCAAAAAAACATGAACGATGAGCTTCGTCAAAGAGTGATACAAGCGCTCCAGCGCGGCGAAGACTTGCCCGCCGATTGGGCGCGCGAGTTGTTCCCTCCGGAAAAGCGCGAGTACGAACTCACTTACTACGGCAAGGAGCGGGAAGAGGACATCATCGCGGGCACTATGGCCGTGCCCTTGCAAGCCGAGCGCACCTTTGGCAAGAACGGCGTTGATTGGCATAACAAGCTGATCTTCGGCGACAACCTGCAGGTGATGAAGAGGCTGCTGGAACAGAAGAAAGGGGGCACGCTGTGCAATGCCGATGGTACACCCGGCGTTCGACTGATTTACATTGATCCGCCGTTTGCAACGAAGCAGGATTTTCAGGGCAGCCAAGATCAGAAGGCATATCAAGATAAAGTTGTGGGAGCGCAGTTTGTGGAATTTACGCGCCGCCGTCTTATCTTGTTGCGTGAACTTCTCGCTGACGACGGATGCCTTTACCTGCATCTTGACATCAAGAAAATCCACTATCTCAAGGTCGCGCTGGATGAAGTGTTCGGTGAGGGGTGTTTCATCAACGAAATTATCTGGAAGCGCACATCAGCGCACAGTGACTCGTCAACCTATGCCAATGTCCACGATGTCTTGCTGCTTTACTCTAAAGCGAGCGCATTCACTTTTAATTCACAGTTTGTGCCTTATACGGAAGATTATGTTACTGAGAGATACAAGCACATTGAGACCAAAGGACAGAGAAAGGGACATCGGTTTGCTGACGACAACCTAATCGGTACTGGCCTCAGGGGTGGCGGTTACCCTTACGAGTGGAAGGGCGTATTTCGAACATGGCGATGTCCTATTGAAACAATGCGCCGATACGAAAAGGAAAATCTTCTCTATTACACCAAGAATGGCGTGGCCAGAATTAAACGTTTTGTCGAGGACTTGCCGGGTGTGCCGCCTTCGGATATGTGGATCGACATTTACCCCGTGAACTCGCAGGCCGCGGAGCGGGCGGATTATCCAACCCAAAAATCCGAAGCGTTGTTAGAGCGAATCATTGCTACATCATCAAACAAGGGCGATCTTGTTTTAGACGCCTTTGCTGGCTCCGGCACCACGCTAGCCGTGGCCGAGAAACTCGGCCGTCGTTGGATCGGTATCGACTGCGGCAAGCTGGCGATCTACACCATTCAGAGGAGGATGTTGAATCTTAAAACCGAAATCGGCGACAAGGGCAAGGCACTCAAGCTACAACCGTTCACGCTTTACAACGCTGGACTGTACGACTTCTCCAAGCTCAAGCAATTACCGTGGGCCGACTGGCGTTTCTTTTGTCTGCAACTTTTCGGCTGCAAGGAAGAGCGCCATACCATCGGCGGCCTGCAACTGGACGGCAAGCTCAAGGGGGCGAGCGTGCTGGTATTCAACCACCATGAAAAGCCCGGAGCAGGCATTGACGTAGAGACCGTCAAGACCATCCACGCCGCCGTTGGTAAGAAAATTGGCCGCAAGTTTTATATCATCGCACCGCGGGGAGTGTTCGGCTTTCAGCAGGACTACATCGACCTGGATGGGATGCGCTATTACGCGATGCGGGTTCCCTACTCGATCATCAATGAGCTGCACCAGCACGAGTTTACCGCGCTGAAACAGCCCGATGACGAGACAGCGGTGAATGACACCGTGGATTCGGTCGGTTTCGATTTCATCCAGCCGCCGAAAGTGAAATGGACCGTGGGCGTAAACTCCCGCAAAGGGCAGTTGATCAAAGACGCTTTCCTGAAAATCGATAAATTCGAGAGCCGGGCGCGGCTGCGCGGGGAAGACACCCACGGCGGGTTGGAAACGTTCTCGATGCTGATGCTGGATTTTGACTACGACGCCGACGTGTTTGATCTGGATGCCGTCTTTTACAACCAGCAGATGAAAGAAGCCGGGTGGGAAGCGCGATTCTCCGCTGAAAGCCTCGGAAAGAATGTGATGGCGGTATTCATCGACATCCACGGCAACGAAGCCAGGGAAGTTATACCGCTCACGCAGTTTGGCCTCCAACGCTCCAAACCGGTTGCCAAGAAGGCCAAAGCGAAGGCCAAGCCGAAGAAATAGCCATGCCACCTAGCCCTGACCGACAACTTTTCCGCAACGAAGACCTGGTTCTTAAAGTCAGCCCGGCGGTGGATCGCGCGCGCTGGGACGAGAGCCGTTACGAGGCGTTCCTCGAACAACTGTGCAGTGGTCGCGACTACCAGAAAGACGCCATCTGTACGGTCCTGCGTTATTGGCTCGGCGGCGAATACGCTAATTTGAAGGCCCTTGCCAAAGCCAATTACGAGGGAAACCCCGTGTTGGAGACCCGCTTCGGTTCGTGGGCGGGGATGGAACGCCATCTTCAATTGCCGGGCGCGCTTTCCGCTTCGCTTGACCTTGCCACCGGCACGGGCAAGAGCTATATCCTTTATGGCGTTGCGGCGATTCTGCTTGCGGAGGGCGCGGTGGACCGGGTGCTGGTACTTTGTCCTTCGACGACGATCGAGGCCGGGTTGCTGGAAAAATTCCGGGAAATGGCGGGCAATGCCGACCTTCGGGCGTTGCTCCCTGGGGATTCCAAGATTTCATCGCCGCGCATTATCAACGCCTCCGAGACGATCACTGAAAGCAGTATCTGTGTGGAGAACTACCACGCGATCTTGCAGCATGTGGGTTCGAGCATCCGGGCAAGCCTATGGGGCAAGGGCGCGCATACCGCGGTGCTCAACGACGAGGCCCACCACGTTGCCAATGAACCTGAAACGAAATCCAGAAAGTGGAAAGAGTTTTTGGACGATCCGGGCTATGGCTTCCGTTACATCCTGGGAGTTTCCGGTACCTGCTATGTGGGCGATGATTATTTTTCCGACGTGATCTACCGCTATTCATTACGGCAGGCAATGGAGGAGAGGTACGTCAAAAGCGTGGACTATGTGGCGGAAATGCCGCAGACCGGCGACCCGGACGAAAAATGGCAGTTGATCCGTAATCGCCACGAAGATATTAAACGTAAGCTGAAGCGGCACAAACTGCTGCCGCTCACGATTATCGTCACCCCCAAGATCATCCGCTGCAAGGATGTGGCGGAAGAGCTTAAGGCCTTCTTGATTGAAGCTGATGGTTTGACCTCTGAAACGGCAGACGAGCGTGTGCTGGTGGTCTACAACAACGCGCCGGATGTTGCGAAACTACCTTTTGTGGACAACGCCACCAGCAAGGTCGAGTGGATTGTTTCGGTATCAATGCTCAACGAAGGCTGGGATGTGAAGCGCGTGTTTCAGATCGTGCCACATGAAGAGAAGGCGTTCGACAGCAAGCTCCTAATTGCCCAAGTGCTCGGGCGTGGCCTGCGCGTCCCAAACGGGTGGGACGGCCCGCAGCCAGAAGTGACAGTCTTTAACCACGACGCGTGGGCCGCCCGCATCCGGCACCTGGTCAATGAAATCCTGGAAATCGATAAGCGGCTGTCCGCACATGTTCTGAACGACTCTCCGCATCATTTTGACCTGCACAACATCGACTATAGCCTCGAAGCTGCCTCAGTTAGAACACCCATGACGGGCGGGTACAAAATCTTTGAAAAGGGCTATGTTGATTTGGCCGCCGATGTTCCCGCCGAGGATGTCAGCGTCGAATTTGAACGCGCCGCAACCGGCGAGCGATTTAAGTGGCAGACCAATATCCAGCACAAAACCTACGCTCCGCGGGAAATCGCAGTTCACATGTACCGCCGTTTGGAGGAAGAGCAAGACCCCGATGACCCCGATCCGAAAATCCGCACGTACTACACCGACAAGTTTCCCGTAGAACGTCTGGAGAAAATTGTCAATGACTCGCTAGCGCGGCGTGGTATGACTGTGGCGACTGACGGCGTTCGGCAGAAGTTTCTTCAGGCACTTGGCACGCTCCGGCGCAAGACCTCGGAGAACGTGCGCTATACTTTATCTGCGAATCGCTTTCATACATTGTCCACCCGGCAGCGCCAGTCCGATAGTGTGAGTGCGGCGGAGCTACATCGCGATAAGTCTGTTTTTTTCACCGATCAAACCCGCGCCAGCCTTAAAGACGAGCAAATCGAATTCTTTGACGAAATCGCCGAACCGGGCAGCGGGTTCAGATGTATTCCGGTCGCCAACCGCCACGATTTCAAAACACCGCTTAATGCAACAATTGCCGACTCCGACCCTGAACAGCGGTTTGTTAAAGCACTGCTCGATGAGGTGAACCTGCCACACTACCAGGCATGGATCAAATCCACTGCGACACGTTTTTACGAGATTGATTACGCCTGGAAAAAGGGAGAGCACCCGAAGCGCGGAAAATTCAACCCGGACTTCTTTATCAAGGCGGGCAATTTCATTCTCGTAGTTGAGATTAAGGGTAATGAAGAGCTGCGCGAGTCCTCGGAGGAAAATCGCAAGAAGAACGAGTATGCCGTTGCACACTTTGATCGAGTGAACGAGCATTTGGCTCAGGAAGGAAGTTCAATTCGCTATAAGTTCAATTTCCTTACACCAAAAAACTTCGGCGCGTATTTCCAATATCTGCGCGAAGGGCGTGTTGCAGATTACCGCTCTGAGTTGGATGTAAAGTTGGAAGAGACGGACTAAAGATTTTATGCTCAATTCCGCCTGCGTCGATCATAAGGTGCGCTTGTGAGCCGTTATTGGAGCAAGGTCGTAGCTGGATTGACGCCCTATGTGCCGGGCGAACAGCCCAAGCTGCCCAACCTGGTCAAGCTCAACACCAACGAGTGCCCCTACGGCCCAAGCCCGCGGGCGCTGGCAGCGTTGCGCGCCGAAGTGGGTGATACGCTGCGGCTCTATCCTGACCCTAACTGCGATAGTCTCAAGGAATCCATCGCAGCCTTCCATAAGCTGAAACCTGCCCAGGTGTTCGTCAGCAACGGTTCCGACGAGGTGCTGGCGCACACTTTCCTCGCGCTGCTAAAGCATGAACAACCGGTGTTGTTTCCGGATATTACCTATAGCTTCTATCCGGTGTATTGCGGCCTATACGGTATCGAGCACAAGCAGGTGCCGCTGACTGAATCATTCGAGATTCGCGTTGACGATTACTTTACGCCGAATGGCGGCATCATTTTCCCCAATCCGAACGCGCCCACCGGCCGGCCGCTTGCGCTCGCCGAGATCGAACGCCTGTTGCGCGCGAATGCGGGGTCGGTGGTGGTGGTCGACGAGGCCTACGTGGATTTCGGCGCCGAGTCGGCTGTCGGGTTGGTTGAGCGTTACCCGCAACTCCTCGTCGTGCATACTCTGTCGAAATCCCGCTCACTGGCCGGGCTGCGCGTGGGGTATGCGCTCGGTCATAGGGAACTGATCGAGGCGCTGCACCGTGTCAAAGACAGCTTCAACTCCTACCCGCTGGACCGTTTCGCTGTGGCCGGGGCAGCCGCCGCGATGGAGGACCGCGCTTATTTCGAGGAAACTTGTGCCAAGGTGGTCGCCACCCGAACCCGGCTGGTGACCGGTCTTGAATCGCTAGGCTTCGACGTGCTGCCTTCAGCCGCCAATTTCGTTTTTGCGCGGCATGGCAAGCAAGGCGGCGCTGAGCTTGCCGCCGGGTTGCGCCAGCGCAGCATTATCGTGCGGCATTTCAACAACCCGCCTCGAATCGCGCCGTTCCTGCGCATCACGGTCGGGACCGATGCGCAGTGTGAGGCTCTGATTGGAGCCCTGAGGGCAATTCTGGACTAGAATCGGCACATGTTGACCCGCGCTGTAGGTGCCCCGCGCTGTAGGTATTGAAAATCTGAACGTTGCCGTATAATGCTGTTCTAAAGTCTTATAGAAGACTCAGCGGCAAGGGGGTTCTAATGAAAAGCATTTGGATGAAAAACTCAGCTTTCTGGTCGGCTTTTTTCTTCGGCATGGCCGCACCAACGACAATTCACCAGATCAATACCTATTCCTATCCGCATGAATCGGAATTGGATGCTATGCGTAATGATTGGGTAAAAGTGGGTGCTGATATAAATAAAGCGATTGACCAGGGTAATGTCGAAGCCCGGGCATAGAGTTCGCAATATGCAACCGGCGCGACCGGTGCAACCGCAAATTCCAAGCCAACAAGTATCAGTGCGAACGGAAACTTCCGTCCAATGGCAAGGGCCGCTCCCGCCGCCGGAGGTTCTGGATAAATTTAATAGCGTTATTCCAGATGGTGCTGCGCGGATCATGACGATGGCAGAAAAAGAACAAGCGCATCGCATTTCTATCGAATCTCAAGGAGTGGCCGCAAATGTTGACGAAGCAAGACGCGGCCAACTCATGGGCGCTGTTTTGTCGGCACTGTGCATCCTTGGAACCATCTTATCCGTCTACCTGCAAGCCGACTGGCGAGTATCTATGGCATTAATTGGCGTACCACTCCTTAGCACTGTGCGAGCAGTCATTAATAGGACTACAAAGTCGAAGCCGAAGAGCTAGCCGTTTTAAGGCTAGAATACGATTTTATCAGTCGTTGACGACCCCCAAATGCGTACTGCCTCGGTCACGCGCAATACCGTAGAAACCCAGATCGGCGTCAGCATCGACCTGGACGGCACTGGTTCGGCCAAGCTGGCCACCGGCGTGCCTTTCCTCGACCATATGCTGGACCAAGTGGCGCGTCACGGCATGATCGACCTGGAAATCGCGGCCAAGGGTGACCTGCATATCGACGCCCACCACACGGTAGAGGACGTAGGCATCAGCCTGGGCCAGGCGGTGGCGCAGGCCGTTGGCGACAAGCGCGGCATACGCCGCTACGGCCACGCTTACGTTCCGCTGGATGAGGCGCTGTCGAGGGTGGTGATCGATTTTTCCGGACGTCCAGGGCTGGTATATCAGCTCAAGTTCAGCCGCGCCTGGATCGGCGAATTCGATGCCGACCTGGTGCGTGAATTCTTTCAGGGCTTCGTCAACCACGCCCAGGTGACGCTGCATATCGACAATTTGCGCGGCGACAACGCGCACCATCAGTGTGAGACCGTGTTCAAGGCCTTCGGCCGGGCGCTGCGCATGGCGGCCGAGCTCGATCCTCGCGCCGCGGGCGTCGTGCCTTCGACCAAGGGTTCTCTCTAGACGCTTCTGGAGCAAGGTCACCCGTGTATTTTTGTCGCAGAGGGCGCGGGGGCCGCAGAGGAAACCCTGGAAAAATCTCCGTATCCTCGTTGTCCTCAGCGGGCCACGCTTTTTTGAACTGTCGTACTAATGAGTAATACAATCGCCGTCATTGACTACGGCATGGGCAACCTGCGCTCGGTATCCAAAGCGCTGGAACACGTTGCGCCGGATGCCGCAGTCGAGGTCACGTCGGACCCCGAGGCGGTGAGGCGGGCCGAGCGCGTGGTGTTTCCGGGCCAGGGTGCAATGCCGGACTGCATGCGCGAGCTGGATGCCAGGGGCTTGCGTGCGGCGGTGCTCGAAGCGGCGCGCTCCAAACCCTTTCTCGGCATCTGCATCGGCTTGCAAATGCTGTTCGAGCGCAGCGAAGAAGGCAATACGCCCGGGCTGGGCGTTTTTCCCGGACAGGTCAAGCGTTTTCCGCCGGGAGCGATGAAAGATGCGCAGGGCGGGAAGCTCAAGGTGCCGCATATGGGCTGGAACGAGGTGATGCAAACCGCGCCGCATGCGCTGTGGCGGGGCATCGCCGATGCCAACCGCTACTATTTCGTGCACAGCTATTACGTCGAGGCGGGGAAGCCGGAACTGGTGGCGGGGAGCAGCGACTACGGTTTCCCCTTTACCTGCGCCGTGGCGCAGGATAATATTTTCGCCGTGCAATTTCATCCCGAGAAAAGCCAGACCGCCGGCCTTGCCTTACTCGCTAATTTCGTGACCTGGAAACCGTGACCCGGAAACCCGTGACTCGGAATCGCCGGGCGAGCGCACTCCCTTTTCTTCCATAGCCAGAACGACACATGCTCATCATTCCTGCGATTGATATCAAAGAGGGGCGCGCCGTGCGTCTCGAACAGGGCAATATGGACAAGGAGACCGTGTTCTCCGACGATCCGGCGGCCGTGGCCGCTCATTGGCTGAAACAGGGCGCGCGCAGGCTGCACCTGGTCGATCTGAACGGTGCGCTCGCAGGCAAACCGCGCAACGAGAGCGTGATCAAAGCCATCGTACGCGCGGTAGACGGAAAAATCCCGATTCAGCTCGGCGGTGGCATCCGCGATCTGGACACCATCGAGCGCTATCTCGACGACGGCATCAGCTACATCATCATCGGCACTGCGGCGGTGAAAAATCCCGGTTTCCTGCAGGACGCCTGCAGCGCGTTCGCCGGACATATCATCGTCGGCCTGGATGCGAAAGACGGCAAGGTCGCGGTCGAGGGCTGGTCGAAAATGACCGGGCACGACGTGATCGACCTGGCGCGGAAATTCCAGGAGTATGGCGTCGAGGCCGTAATTTATACCGACATTGGCCGTGACGGCATGCTCAACGGGGTCAACATCGAGGCCACGATCAAGCTTGCGCGCGAACTCGTAGTGCCGGTAATCGCGAGCGGAGGACTCACCAATCTCGCCGACGTCAAGGCCCTGTGCAAAATCGAATCCGAAGGCATTGCCGGAGTCATTACCGGACGCGCCATTTACCAGGGGACGGTGGATTTCAAGAAGGCGCAGGCGATGGCGGACAAATTGGGGCAAGGAAAAAGGGAGAAAGGAAAAGGCTGAGCGCAGGGATTGTTTTCTTATTTCCTGCTCGCTATTCCCACCCCATGGCTCTAGCCAAGCGCGTCATTCCCTGCCTCGACGTCACCCGCGGCCGCGTGGTGAAAGGGGTAAATTTCGTCGGCCTGCGCGATGCCGGTGATCCGGTGGAAATCGCGCGCCGCTACGACGATCAGGGCGCCGACGAGCTCACTTTCCTCGACATCACCGCGAGCTCGGATGAGCGCGACCTGATCCTGCATATCATCGAGGCGGTGGCGGCGCAGGTGTTCATTCCGCTTACCGTGGGTGGCGGTGTGCGCAAGGTTGACGACGTGCGCCGGCTCCTGAACGCGGGCGCCGATAAAGTCTCGATCAACACCTCCGCGGTGCAGAATCCGCAGCTGGTGGCGGAGGCCTCCGGCCGCTACGGCGCACAATGCATTGTCGTCGCCATCGACGCGAAACGGGTCGATCCAGGAGCGGACGCGAAACGGGTCGATCCAGGAGCGGACGCGAAACGCTCCGATCCCTCAGCGAGCGGCGGCCTCGGAGGCGCCGGCACCGAACCGCGCTGGGAGGTATACACCCATGGAGGACGCAAAGCCACCGGCTTGGATGCGGTGCAATGGGCGCGTAGAATGCAGGCCCTGGGCGCGGGCGAGATCCTGCTTACCAGCATGGATCGCGACGGCACCAAGTCCGGATTCGACCTGGCGCTGACGCGCGCGGTGGCCGAGGCGGTGGACGTGCCTGTGATCGCCAGCGGCGGGGTCGGCAATCTCGAGCACCTGGCCGCCGGGATACTCGAGGGCAAGGCCGACGCAGTGCTCGCCGCAAGCATTTTCCATTACGGCGAATACACCGTTCGCCAGGCGAAGGAGCTGATGCGGTCCATGGGCATAGAGATGAGGCTTTGAATAAATGAATATGGATACAACCTGGCTTAACAAGGTCAAATGGAATGACGATGGCCTGGTGCCGGTGATCGCGCAGGAGGCGCTGACGGGCAAGGTGCTGATGTTCGCCTGGATGAACCGCGCGGCGCTGGAGCGGACCGTTGCTGACGGCGAAGCGGTGTACTGGTCGCGCTCGCGCCGGAAATTGTGGCACAAGGGCGAGGAGTCGGGCCATGTGCAGAAGGTACGAGAGTTGCGCCTCGATTGCGACGAGGACGTGATCCTGCTCACGGTGGAGCAGGTCGGGGGCATCGCCTGCCATACCGGCCGGCACAACTGCTTTTTCCAGAAATTCGCGGACGGGAAGTGGGTCGTAGCGGACCCGGTGATCAAAGACCCCAAGGACATCTACCAAAAATGAGCGACATACTCGAACGCCTGGCCGACACGGTCGAAGCGCGCAAGGGCGGCGACCCGGAAGCATCCTACGTTTCACGGCTGCTTGCGCGCGGCGAAGACGCCATCCTGAAAAAGATCGGCGAGGAAGCCACCGAGACAGTCATGGCCGCGAAGGACGGCGACAAGCTGCGCATCGTCGGTGAGACTGCCGATCTTTGGTTTCACTGCCTCATCATGCTGGCGCACTATGGCTTGCGTCCTACCGACGTGCTGTACGAACTGCGGCGCCGCGAGGGCATATCCGGGATTGACGAGAAGGCCGCCAGAAGCGCGAGTTCGCGGGTCAAGCCCGAGCGCAAGTGAGGAATGTGCCTTGGACGATTGCATTTTCTGCAAAATCGTAGCCGGCGCGATTCCGTGCAAGAAGGTATACGAGGACGACGATATTTTCGCGTTCCACGATATCCACCCGGTGGCGCCGGTGCACTTCATGGTCATTCCCAGGCTGCATATTGCGTCGCTCGCGGAAGTGGACACCAGTCACCAGATGCTGCTCGGAAAAATGCTGGCGCTGGGGTCGAAACTCGCCATCGGGCAGGGTTGCGCCGACGGCTGGCGCACGGTCATCAACACCGGGCGCATCGGCCGCCAGGAGGTGTATCATTTGCACATGCATATCATTGGCGGCGACCGGGTTTTGCCGGGGATGATTAAACGTTAGGGATGTCTGAACGAGGAGGCCGCGGCCTTTTTCCGGCCATTCCTCAGAGGAGCAACACCATGGGTTCATTCAGCATTTGGCACTGGCTTATAGTTCTGATCATCGTCATGCTGGTATTCGGCACGAAGAAGTTGCGCAACATCGGCGCCGACCTGGGCGGGGCCGTGCGCGGATTCAAGGACGGAATAAAGGAGGGTAGCTCCGACAAATCCGCCGAGGCTGCCGGCACTTCGAAAAAGATCGATGGCAATATCATCGAGGGCGAAATCAAAGAGAAGTCCAAGAGCGCATAAGCCGGGGTGCAAGTAGTGCTGGCGTGCCTCGTTTCCCGGTTCGCCCGCCTGCCTCCTCACCCCTCTTTCCTCCCTCCTCCCTGAAATGTTCGACGTCGGATTTTCCGAGCTGATAGTCATTGCCCTGGTGGCGCTGATCGTGATCGGTCCTGAGCGCCTGCCCAGAGTCGCGCGCACACTCGGAGCGCTGTTGGGCCGGGCGCAACGCTATGTCAACGACGTCAAGGCCGATATCCAGCGCGAGGTGGATCTGGACGAATTGAAGAACATCCAGTCCACTTTCCAGGATGCGGCGAAATCGGTCGAGCAGTCGGTGAACCAGGCCGGCGAGGAACTGCAGTCCGCGGGGGAGTCCATGAACCAAAGCATAGCCGGTACCGAGGATGGCAAGGCCGGACCGGCGGCGGAGGTGCCTGCGCTTGCCGTGACCTCCGACGACCCCCCCTCCGCTTCGGCCCAGATGGATCTGGGGCTGGTGGAATCAGCGCCCGCCGCCACGCCGGCCGCGGCGGCCAAAACGTGAACGTCAGGGCGTAAACCTGAGTGAGCGTGCAGGAAACATTCATTTCCCATCTGGTTGAATTGCGCGACCGGCTGTTGCGTTCGATTATCGCGGTGCTCGCGGTATTCGTGGTGCTCTGGTTCTGGCCTGGGCTGGCCGAGATCTACGATCTGCTCGCGCTGCCGATGATGCGCACCTTGCCCGAAGGCACGCACATGATCGCGACCGGCGTCATTACACCTTTCCTGGTGCCGCTCAAAGTTGGATTGATGGCGGCGTTTCTGCTGGCGCTGCCCTATGTGCTGTATCAGGTTTGGGCATTTGTCGCGCCGGGGCTCTATACCCACGAAAAGCGCTTCGCCCTGCCGCTGGTGTTCGGCAGCACCTTGCTCTTCCTCGCCGGGGTTGCATACTGCTATTTCGTGGTGTTCAACTGGGTGTTCCGCTTCATCATCCAATTCGCTCCCAAGAGCATCACGCCGGCGCCGGACATCGAGGCTTACCTGAGCTTCGTGCTTACCATGTTCGTCGCTTTCGGCGTTACCTTCGAGATCCCGCTGATCGAGGTGGTGCTGGTGCGCACCGGCATGGTCACGGTGGCGAGGCTCAAGGATATCCGCTCGTATGTGATCGTTGGCGCTTTCGTGGTGGCTGCCGTCGTCACGCCGCCGGACGTGGTATCGCAGCTGCTCCTGGCAATCCCGATGTGCCTGCTGTACGAGTTCGGGATTCTCCTGGCGCAGCTGATCGAGCGGTTTTTAGGCAAGCGCGCGGTGGAGAAAGAGGGCAATTCGGACTACGCCGTGCCGGGCGCGGCCGAAATAGGGCATCGGCTGGATCAGGGCGAGAGCGAGCCCAAGCAGCTCAAATAGTCGCCACCCCTCGGGGCGCCCGCTTCGATTCTCTTATTGCAGCAATCCCAGCTCGCGCGCGCGCACCAACGCGTGGGTGCGGTTGCCGACTTCCAGCGTCTCGTAGATTTTTTTCAGATACCACTTCACCGTTTCTTCGGAGATGAACAGGCGCTGGCCGATGTCGCGATTTCTTAGGCCCAGGCCGAGCAGGTTGAGGATCTGCACCTCGCGCTGGTGCAGCGGCAGCGCCCGCCGCAGCGAGACCGGGGGCGCGGCCGCCAAGCGGCGCCGATCGAGTTGCCGCGCGATCTGCAGCGCGAACGCGGCCTGCGCCCCGGTGTGGTTTTGCAGCAACCCGGCCAGCGCGTCGCCCGCCGCGAGGAACGGGTAGACGACGCCGGCTGGCGCCGCAAACGCCAGCGCCTCGCCCAGCGCCTTGGCGGCTGCAGGCGCGTTCTCTAGGCCCTGGTGCGCCAGCGCCTGCCAGATGCGGAACTCGATTTGCATGCGTTTGCGTCCGGCGCGGCGCGCGTGCGCCAGCGCCGCCGTGGCGAGCCTGAGCGCTTCGGGAAAACGCGCCCGAGCGAGTTCCAGCTCGACCGAGGCGCTCACCCAGGAAGCGTGATGCTCGGTATGCAGCGCGACCGCGGCGTGGCCGGATACTTCCAGCATGGAGCGCGCGCGTCGCAGGCACTCCCGCGCCCGCTCCAGCGCACCCGCGCGGCTGGCGAGGCGCGCCTCGACCAGATCGGCGCGAAACGCGACACGGTCGATGTTGCGCTCGGCGCCGACGGCGCGCGCCCGGGCAAGATCGGCCTCGGCTGCCGCACCCTGGCCGAGCAGTGCCAGCACCTGGGCGCGGATCACCTGGGCCACGCCGACGAAGGCGTAGGTCTGCGTCGAGTCGAGTAGTTCGATCGCCTCGTCCAGTTCGGCCAGCGCTGCCGCCGTGTCGTTAAGCTCGAGCCGCATGATCGCGACTGCCACGCGCAGGAAACCGGCGCTGCCGGTTCTGAGCCAGCGCCGGTTGCGCGCATCGCGCAGCCAGTAATCGAGCTCGGCGGCGGCGATGTCCGGTCGGGCGCGCAGGAAATCGACCACGGCGACGTTATAGCGCGCAATCAGGTTCACCACCGTGTCCTCGCTCGCGTCGGAGATGCGCACCGCCTCGGCGTAGTTCCCGCGCGCCGTATCCAGGTGGCCGGCCAGGCGTTCGGCATAGCCGAGGACCACCCAGGCGTAGGCACGCTGCAGCGGATCTTCGGGTCCGAAGGCTTGCGGCAGATCCGGTTTGAGTCCGCTGACATCGGGCAGGTCGTAGCGCGTCACGCCGCTCATGGTGCGCAGGATCTGCAACTCGGCGCGCAGGGTTTTCAATCCCGCTGGGGCGCGCCCGCCGGAGTGGAGGCGCTCCAGGGCGAGTTCCGCGGCGCGGATGGCGCGGATCGCTGCCAGCGCATCGCCGAGGTAGAGTTGGCTCCAGGCGTCCAGCACGCATAGCGTGACCGAGCGCGCTAGCGCCGGGCGCGGCAATGCTTCGAGCCAGTAGTTCAGCTCCTTCAGGTTGCCTTCGCGCAGCAGATTGCGGCCGTGGCGCTCGAGCAGCCGCACCGCCGGCCCGTACAAGCCGCCGCGCAGGGCATAGCGCAGCGCCTCCGCCGGCAGATCGTTGGCGGCGAGCCAGTCGCAGGCGCGCTGGTACAGCGTCTTCAGCAACTCCGGGTCGCTCCCCTTGAGGCGTTGGCGCAGAAAGGCCGAGAACAAATGATGGTAGCGGTACCAGATGCGGTCCTGGTCCAGGCGCAGGATGAACAGATTGGCCCGTTCCAGCTCGCCGATGCGCGCGTGGCTGTCGCGCCGGCCGGTGAGCGCATCGGCCAACGGCACGCTGAACTGATCGAGCACCGCGGTGCGATTGAGGAACTCGCGCAGCGCAGGCGCTTGCCGCGACACGATGTCTTCGAGAAGGTAGTCGGCGAAACTGGCGACCCCCGGGCGCTCGCCCGCATCCAGAGCCAGCGGCGGCGCGGCACTTGCGCGCTGCGCCAAGGCGATGGTCGCGAGCTGCAGGCCGCCGATCCAGCCTTCGGTCT
>ERZ1292630.1280-Hain-H41-02um-R3-1280-length-24938-cov-9_pt1 | contig 24938 bp, 12 predicted proteins | sample MGYA00564408_ERZ1292630 | MGnify/ENA primary metagenome ERZ1292630 (study PRJEB36523, sample SAMEA6512641) | groundwater metagenome | collected 2019-01-08 | study: AquaDiva: Metagenomics assemblies of 32 groundwater samples
CTGATTGCCACCGCAGGCACGCGCGTCACGGCGGCCAGTCGGTGAGTCAACGACGGGATGGATTCGTGCGCGGTCACGAACACAGAACGCTGTGCAAAACGAGACGCCGCGGATTGACCGTTGAGCGCCGTTTCGTTTTCTGCACCTTTCCACCGAACCATCAGCGAATACTCCGCCGTCACTTCGACGAAGCCAGCTCTGCCAAGAACGACACGTTGCTCTCTAAAACAATCGGCGCTGGCGATACTTGAGAACAGTGAGTTGTTTTCATCGCTGCAGCCGCGATGAAGCACGACGACGGCCTGAGTAGCGGTCGCAGGAGAACGAATAGTCAGGAGACTTTCAGGGATGTCCGTCTCGCGTTGAATGAGGGCCACGAACTCCCTCACCGTGGCGTTTGCCGGGACGGTCATCAACTTTTCAGCTGTTGTCACGACGCCTGCCGTTGTTGCGGCCACGAAGCGACAGCGGATCTTCGACGAGAAACACAGGCCAGCCACGACCAGCTTTGGCAACTTCAGCGACAAAATAGTCATGGGCGGCCGACCGGACGGCGACCGATCAACCACCTTTAGATGAGGCTCAGGCGTAAACCCAAACGTTTCTTGGCCGCGGTACAGGGTGAAGACGTCCTCGCGGTCCGGTAGCCCGTAGGTCGATGCGAACTTCCGGCGAATGTCCGATAGGGTAGCCGTGAATGGGAACAACAATAGCTTGCGGTCCGCTACTTCAGCGTCAGTTGGTTTGTACCCGTCGCGGTATTCGCATCCTCTTTCGTCATCCGTCACCTCGACATCTTCGTCGTCCATCGCCGGCTCCCAGAGCTTGGCTTGAACCTCGACTCGATTTTCCACGGTGAACTGGATGGTCTTGCCGTGGCGCACACTGGGAAAGGACGCGAGATGCCCAACCAACTTCTCTCCAGATTCGTCAGTGAAGTCAACGTGCTCTTCTTCGACCCCAAACTCTGCGTGTAAAAACTTCGCGACATCGCTCACTTGAGCGTCCCGTTTCCTAAGCGGTACTCGCCGTGCGACGCCCGTCAAACTTTTTAGAAGAACCGTGAAGTGCGTTTCGGACTCCACACAGAGGTCCAAGATGACCGTGGCGTCAGCGTTCGCATTCATCCTCCGCACCTCCAACACCGTCTGCAGCAGCGGGCCGCGATCAACCGTTTGCGCGGAGTCACGAAAGGTGACGAATGCACGGGCCGCGGCCGCCGCCGAGAGGCCTAATCGCGGATCGCCGCGCATGTCCCAGGGGTCCGTGCGAGCCGGATCGACGTTGCCCATGCGGAACACGATTGGCGCCGTTGGTATCGCGTTCGCGACGCACACGCGGAAGTGCAACGCAATCATTAGACCTGTGTGAAGAATCACCCCTCTACAGTACGTATTGGGAGGCACTCTGTGGCGACGAAGGGGAATGCCTGGGTCCCCCCGTCCAGGGAAAAACAAACACGCGTCCTCCAAGGGGCATCCAGGGCTGTCGCGCGATCGAGGTCGAGCATTTATAAATGGCATAGCACAGCGCAACCGGCCCCCATGCACACGTTCGCAATGGAGAGAGTCGCCGAAAGCAACGCCCTTTCATCGTAAACTCTGGAGGCACTGATCTCATCAGTATGCATTGCTACGTATCTATTGGCAACGATTATCAACACCGAGATGCGCGCGACCACTGACACACAACACACACCAACGCGCACACACACACGTCCGGAGGCAGCTCTGACCTCACGTGAGAGAGAGAGAGAGAGAGAGAGAGAGAGATAGTATCGTCGTCAATCAGAGCAGGGATTGCCGACGACACACACTCTTTCTCTGGGCCGGTAATTACAACCACCAGAAGCGACATCAATCGGAAGTGCCACCGACGGCAGAAACGGCGGCGGGGTGATCCCTCATGCAGAGAACCATAATATCCACTTGCGGCAGCGCGACGCGATCGCGAGGAGGAGGCCCATCGACATCCACCGTTGTAGCACGCACGAATTCTGCAAGTGGCCGAAGATCGTCGCCACAAACAACCACCTTGCTGGCGTCCCATCGGTCGCTTGTCGACTGGTTTGGGCGAACCCCGAACACGAAAATGGGCACAACCGATGACCTCTTCCACAGGTCACAGGCGGATCTCAACGTCGGCTGTGAAGGGATCAAATCGCAAATCCGCGTCGACAGGGGACATCCGCTAATCGTCAGCGTGGCGCCGGTGGATGTGGTCAGCGATCCGCTTGGCCACGAAGCGGAGGGTGGACGACGAAACGTGACGTCGGCATGTCGCTCTAGGATCTCAATGACATCGCCGTTGTCCAGCTGGGGATGGATGGATGCAACGGGGCGATTTTGAACGTCTACGGGACGTTCAACGGAAACGGATTGAGCGGCAACGTTGATGCGGAAACGCAGCTCGCTGATTGCCACCGCAGGCACGCGCGTCACGGCGGCCAGTCGGTGAGTCAACGACGAGATGGATTCGTGCGCGGTCACGAACACAGAACGCTGTGCAAAAGTAGCCGGTTTTCCGTTGCGCGCCGTTTCGCTCTCGGCACCTTTCCACCGGACCATCAGCGAATACTCCGCCGTCACTTCGAAGAAGGCGGCGTCGCCAAGAACCACGTGGACAAGCTGCTCGGAGTCGACGCCGGCCATCCCAGAAAGCGCCGACTTGCTTTCGTCCCAACAGCCGCGATGAAGCACGACGGCGGCCTGAGTTGACGTAACAGGGCAACAAATGGTCAGCACGCACCCGGGGATGTCCGTTTCGCGCTGCACCAGTGCCACGAATTCGTTCACAGTGCCGTTCACCGGAACGGTCATCAATTTTTCAGATGTTGTCGCGACTCCCGTAGGTGTTGTGCCCACGACGCGACAGCGGATCTTTGAGGAAAAATTCAAGACCGCAACAATCAGAGGCGTCAACTTCAGCGACTTAATCGTCAACGGCGGTCGACCGGGCTGCGACAGATCCGTCAGCACGAGATGAGATTCGCGCGAAAACTTGTTGCCTTCAAAAGAGCGCTGAAGATTGAACACAGTGACACAGTCCTGCAACCGGAAGCAAGCCGCAAATTTCCGCCGAACGTCCGCCAGGGTGGCCGTGTAGGGGAACAATAACAACTTGCGGTCCGCGACGGCGACATCCGTTGCCGAAAGACCATTGTCTTCCACCAATGGCTGAATGTCTCCACCATCCCTGGGGTGCTGGAGGCAGTCCTCCGGTTCACGGACTGGCGGCTCCCACAGCGTGGCTTGCACCTCATGCCGATTCACCACTGTGAAACCGATATTCTTCCCGTGGCCCACATTGGGAAAGGACGCGAGATGCCCAGCCAACGTCTCTCCAGATTCGTCAGTGAAGTCGACGTGCTCTTGCTCGACCCCAAACTCTGCGTGTAAAAACTTCGCGACATCGCTCACTTGAGCTTCCCGTTTCCTCAGCGGAACGCGCCGGGAGACGCCCGTCAGACTGGTTAAAAGGACCGTGAAGTGCGTTTCGGACTCCACACAGAGGTCCAAGAAGACTGTAGCGTCAGCGTTCGCATTCACTCTCCGCACCTTCAACACCGTCTGCAGCAGCGGGCCGCGATCAACCGTTTGCGCGGAGCCACGAAAGGTGACGAATGCACGGGCCGCGGCCGCCGCCGAGAGGCCTAATCGCGGATCGCCTCGCATGTCCCAGGGGTCCGTGCGGGCTGGATCGACGTTGCCCATGCTGAACACGATCGGCGCCGTTGGTATCGCGTTCGCGACGCACACGCGGAACTGCAACGCAATCATAGGCGGCGACTTGTGTGAAGAATCACCCCTATAATACAGTACGTATTGTATGTCTTGGGAGATCTCTCAGTGGCAACGAAGGGAAAGCGAAGTCCCCGGAAAAAAAAACGCAAGGAAAGGTTGCGTGCACCTTCTATGTAGTGGGGATTTTCACCGAGATGGTGTCTCGATACGACGAGCTGTTCAAGCTCACGGAGGAATGTGCACCCAGCAGCGTAACCGAAACAGCCGCACGTCTACGCGGCCTCTACATTTATGGTCCCTACCTTCTCATAATGGTCCTAGACATGGGGTTCCAACCGTGCTCGACGTGATCGTGGAGCTCCGGATGTCTTCCTGCGGGAGTCTAAGGCAAGGTTCCTTTCGGACAGGTTTCATTTTTTCTTCGCTCCCGTCGGCTTCTCATCGTCTTCGTCGGATTCCGACGACTTTTCATCCTTCGATTTTTTCGCCTTCTTGCCGCCAAACAGCCGCGCCAGCGGATTGGACGATTTTTTTGGTTCGTCGTCGTCTGATCCGCTGCCGCTTTGGTCGCTGCTATGCGTCCCATCCGAACCGTTTTCGTCGTCGGCGAGCACGGAGAAGATGTTCACTGTCGGGCCCTTGTCGGGCGCGTAACTAAGGCCGCGAGCACTGTTCACTGTGGGTGCGAACTCGGCGATCGGGTTGCGCGCCGCGGGTCCGACGTGCCGCGGCGTCCGCAACGACTGAACGAAGAGGTCCGCGGAGTCGCCGTGCGACCGGAGGGGCAGCGATCGATATCGGCACGCTGGCCGTCGACCGTCCCGCTTCGTTCCATTGCCGTCGTCGTCATCGTCGTCGTCGCTGCCTTTGCTCTTATTGTTGGCTCCACTTGGAATCGTGGCGATTGCCGCTGCCCCAATCAACAGGCCGGTCGCCCTCGGCGCCTCGGGCGGTAGGATCGGCCGCTTCCCGCTGACGAGATGCGGGTGCTTCGCCCTCAACGCGGTGACTTCGTTGGCGTCGCCCGTGATGCGCATCACCTCCTCCTTGCCGTGCAGCGGCGCAGAAATGTGGATCTCGACGACCCCCGGCCGATGAGCCCGGGTGAATTCGTCTTGCTCTTCGTTCATTTTGAGCAGCTCCACCTCTAAATTATCCCGGTTCGCCTCCGGCGCTCGTAGAGGATCCTGCATGAAGGCCCGCACCTCGTCCTCCACCTCTTCGATCGTTTTCAAGTCATCGTATGGTTCAATAAACTGTCGATAAAGAAATAACGCCAAACTGCCGAGCCCCGCCGCGGCATAGGCGAAGAGCATGGCAATCGTCAACTGCACGCACACGGACACCAACGGGGTGAAGCGACTCGCGGCGAACGCGCACAAACAGAGCGCCAAGATGCCAACATGCAAGAGGAGCGTGGCGGCGTTGAGAGCCATCTCGCGATAGGGGAGAAACTTGGCGAGGTACGCGACGTGCAGCACCGACCACAATATGTTGAGGGACTGAACGGCGTTGCACTGCGCATCGGCGGGCAACATGCCGGCAGAGCACGAAAACAAACCGACGAAGACCATGTCCTCCAGGATGACCGCGCGGACCAAGACGTTTCGGTAGTCGCGACATTCGATATAAAACGCGCGAAGGCATGTGATGTACTTGAACTTGGGCTTCTCTGGCATTTCCCAACGCTGCCAAAGTCGCTCCCGCTTTTTGATCTCCTTGAGCTGCTCCTTGCCCAGCGTCCGGTATTGTGCGGCTAGGCGTCGGTCCTCCTGCTCGCGCACGTACGCTTCCAGGACCGATCTCGGAGCCCCGGGGAGAGGTTCGCCGGGGCTTGCGGGAGGATGAAGGAGATTTTTCTTGTTGCTCTTCTTGGCGCTGTGAAAAACGTCTCGGCGCACCGCTTTGAAGCGTTTAAAGTCTTCCTTGTGGAAAAACGCCTGGGGCAGAGGAAATTTCAGCACCACGTGGGCGAAAGGAACAGCACAGACCCCGATAACGGCTAGGAGCACCGTGACGGCGATCGCCCTTCCCGTGCCACCATGCACAGCCACCAGCGTACCATACTCGGCCGCGTACGGCAAGAAGATACCGACGACGCCGACGAAGACGTGCCCCGATACCTCCATCGGCAGTTTCCAGCCGTTCGCGGCCTCGAAGACAACCTTCGTAATGAACAGGCCAGTGAGCAGCACCACGGCGGCGACGATCGCAGCACCGGCCACCAAGTTCGTCGCGTCCCTCCCGATCTTGACACCGTTTAAAAAGAAGACCGGCTTAAGTTTGTCGCCACGGAGCTCGCAATCGATACTCCACAGGGCGCGTAGGATGACAGACATTTTCGCGGTGAACGCCGGGGAGGTGAACGCGGTGACGGCGGAGGTCGCATACGCGGCCGAAATGAGGTAGTCCGGGGTCATGTCGCGCAGGGACTCCTCGATGACCAGTCGCGCTGGCTTCACATACTCCTTCGTTGGGGAGCGAGTCGCGGACCGTGTGGGGCGCAGTCGTTGTGACGTTGTCAAGTCGACGGACGCGGTGATCATCCCGGTCTTGCTTGTCGACAGTCGATCGGACCTCGTGTCCCCGAAGGTTGCCGACCCGCGACTAAACGACACACTCCGCGACACCGCGTCCGACAACGTTGGCGCCACGCTTCGCGTCTGCGATAACGACTCCCTCGTCGCGGATCGAGACACGAGCTCGCAACGTACGGGCGTGAATTGCAATCGAAAATCGATTCTAAGAAGGGCCTTCGGGTCGCAAAGGCACGTGCACGCCGCGGGCGCCGTTCCCGAGACGGAGAGAGCGTACCGCGCGTCGCAATCGAGCGCCGTGGAACATCGATAGCATGGTAAGGCGTTGAAAAAGTCGGGAAGCGGCGGCGGTACGTTGGCACCAGCTGGCGCAAGAGTTGTGAGTCCCGAAGGTGTCACGGGGCGCTCCAGCAATGCCCCTTGAAAGGTGAGGCACCTTCCAATGAAAGAGTTGGGGCTCGCCGGTCGGTACGTCACCGCCGTGGGCGACAGCCACAGTGTGCTGCAGTTCAGAACGGTCAAAGACATCACGATCGACACCCCGCGAAGGCTTGAAAAGCCGGAGAAACACACGCCCGCGGAAGGCGGGACCCCGCCATCGCTCCACTGCACACCGGGTAGGTCCGTTGACAGGACCACCGCACGCCCCGCGATGTGATTCACCAGGGCGCTTGGCGTAGGCGCAGAAAGCAGCGTGACATTCACGGCCGCTAGCACGTCGACGTCGCTCCCGTCCAGCGCCACGACCGTCGCCAAGCCATCCACCGGGCCGACGTTCAGTACGCGGCACCCGCAGTTCCACGGTGCGGTGACGGCGACGGGGAATGCCTCCATGGAAATTGGATTGACCGCGGTGAAAGAATTCAACGCCAGCCAGAGGCGATCTTCGACGACCTGCGTCACGGTGAAGGTGCCGGCAGCGGGCACCGTCACGGCTGACGGCCCCACCGGATAGCGCAACGTGCAATGAAGGTGAGACCCGTTCAGAAAGGCAACGAGGGGACCCCCTTTGGGGCCGACCCGCTGCACGTCCACGGTGACCGACGACAGATCCGCGGCCGCCGAGGAACCGGGATTGCTCGCCAAGAACGTTGCGACGTCCGCAAGGCGTAAGTCGGCGGGTGTCGCGTAGACCAGCGATTCTCCCGTGACGATGAGCGTCGTCGTGACCGTTTCGGCACTTGACATAGCGCCAATGAAGAGGCCCGTCGTGCGGCAACGAGACGCCAGCGCCAAAACGACCACATCGCTCGTGGTGTTGATGACTAGCACCGCGCCGTCGTCCATGTGACCAACGCGCACGCCGGTCGCCACCATTCGGCTTCCGAGGCGACAGAGACCCGACACGGGATCTTGAGCCGTCGGCGATCCCGATGCGTTGACAAGCACGTGCGACGCGACCAGCGACAGCACACCGCCTCGACCTGCCATGGTCGTGAGCCACGAGACGACGGACACCGCCGGCGGCGGCACGGCCACCAGCGATAGCAGCTGCAGGCCAACGGCAACGCCGCGGGCGGACTCGGCGATCACGAACGAGTCGGAAAGGAGCAACGAACCACCGAAGGCGGCGTCGGCGGCGACACCAACCACATCGCTGCAGGTCGTGGTTTGGTTGTCGAGATTCAACGCCGGGAAAGGACAATACGCGCGGATGACGGATCCCGCGCGAATCGAGACAATGGTTTGCGCCCCAACGAGCGAGGCGAACCAAATGCCATAGCGCGTCGCGACGATCGTCGTCGTGTCGATGATCAAATGAAGCAGACGCGTCGGCCCCGCGAAGTAAACGCCGATAGTGGGCTTCGCGGACGGCCAAAATCCATAGTCGACGAGGATATTTCGCTGCTTCGCGGTGATTCCGATGACACTTTTGGTAATGGTGATGGTGCAATGGTCGACAATGCCGTCCAGCGTGATGTTGTCGGTGACGGTGTCCGTAATGGAGATCAGGCACGGACTCGTCTCGTCGAGCGACGCGAACACCCCGCGAAACACGAGGGCGCCGACCTGCGTGGAAGATATTGTTACCGTGGCCGGATTTGTGACAGTGATCGATGGAAGTCCAACGAGCCCCGTGGCGGAGTACACACCGGTCGCGACCACGGCGTCGGTCGGTGCCTGTGCGTTGACCAGAAGGAGGGTACCAGTGGCTGAGGCACGAGGAGGGGGCCATCTACCTCCTCGGTCACCGGTGTTGGCCGACCCCAACGGTGTCCAAATCGGCGACACCTCGAGGGAAGCATAGGGCTGCCGAAGCTGCAGCACGTGGAAGGACAACCACAGCAGCGTCACACACAGACACGCGCCGTGCCGCGCCGAAGCTATGAAGCCATCGCAAGGCAGCCTTCCCTCCTCACCCCTTCCCGCTTTGAGCCGTTCGTCCGTCGTCGTCGCCATACTACGTAAACTGTCAGATATCGGCGATTAAAAGACAGTGAGAGAGAGAGAGAGAGAGAGAAAGCAATCGAACAAACGACGACCATCAGCGAATTGCCATCGTAGAGGCGGAGAGGTTTGCGCTGCACCAAAAAATAATAATCAAAAATCGTCACCGAGTGCGATTCTGCAAAGAACCGAAGAACTGTAAGCTCGCTATTGTGTCGCGGAGGGGGTGGATGCACCACGTCTCACTCCTCATCGTCGTCGTCGTCTCGAGCGGCGGCGGCGGCCAGGAGCGCTTTGAACTTCAGCCCTTCGTCCCGGTAGACGGCCTTCCTCATGTGCTTGAACTCGGCTTCGTGCCTCGCTTCCTCGCGCTGCAAACTGATCGTTGAGAGGACATCTGGATCCGTATCGATCTTCGCGAGGTGCATCAGTTGCGATTTTGGCACTCGAAGAGATGGGGCGGAAGATTCGGAGCCCGCATTCGCAACGGCGGTAGGTGCCAACTGCAATTCGGCGGGGCCGGACGGCAGTGTTTCCCGCCGCGGCCGAGATGTCTGTTCGGGCGATGAACAGTGCCCTAAATCGTGGGGTCGATTGACAGCCGCCTGCTGCTGCTGGCTGGAGGCAGGGTCGAGACAGGCGAGCGGCAGGCCCGCCGCGCCACCATCCGCAGACGGCGACGATAAACCAGCGACACGATCACACGACGACGAAGACATCGCCGCCGGTGGTGGTGCGCCGGTGGAGACATCGCCAATGGAGTGGAGCGGCGTGACTGTGGTACCTTCCACAGCCCCGCGTTTGGAGGCCCCTTCATTCTCACTGGGTGCTGGAAGGAGCGGCATGGACAACTTCGCCTTGAGCGCGATGCGGTTGTACTCGGCATCGTGCCACGTTGACGCGACGCGAGACGCGTCGTCCACCGCGAGCTCGAAGCTGCTTGATGGCGACCTGCCGGCGGCCCCCACATGGTGATGACCGAGAGGGGGGGCGCCATCCTCGACGGCTAAATCGTCAAGCCCGTCGTCGTCGACCGCTACGCCGTCCCGTACGAAGGGGGTCTTGGGCTCGTCGATCCGCATCGTCGGTGGAAACAGACGGTGATACTCGGCGTTGCTCTCCAAGTTGACTTCGTCCCAAACAATGCGCTTGCGATCCCTCCGAGAAGGAGGACCCAGCAAGGGGGCGTCGTGCGGAGCGGGGTGTCTATTGTCGACGACACACGCCATGCGATGGTGCAGAATATAATGAGTCTCTTTTATCCAAAGAAAGTTTACAGTAGGAGGGCGAAACAACACACGATCCATCGACGGGTCACAAAGTGTTCAGCCGAAAATACATTAAACCGCCCTGGGCGCATTCATGATGGGCAATATCCTAATTGTGAAAACGACAACTGCGTCAGTGAGGCAGACCGGCGAGCGACAGAAAAAAAGGCGAGCGAAATGAGGGCTCCACATCCATTTTGTGTGTGTGCCTCCGGTGCCCACACAGCGCTGTGAGTGTATCAGACCGGCTTGGCCTGTCGCGGTTTGAGCGTCATGGACTGCTTACACGCACACGACTCATCCACGAGCTGATTGCCCACGACCATAAAACCCGACCCCTTCAGCTCGACGAAGAAGTCAAGTACGGCCCCTTCGAGCTTGTCGAGCGTGCCCGTGTCGACGACCACACGTGATGGCGCTTCTTCCTCGACGTGCAAAGTGGCGGCCGTGGGTGCTTCGTCGGCCTGTGCGGTAATCGCCACTCCCATGGAGTGGGTGACGGGCGAATTTTTGGCTGACACCACTTTCGCAAACACGACATCCTCCGCGTCTCGGAGTGGCGTCTCGTCGAAGGCGAACTCGTACTTGAACCCGTTGCATCCACCAGGTCCGATCGTCAGCCGAAGCGGTCGCCCCGCCTTTCCTTCCCGCCGATTCACGGCGGCGATGCGATCGTAGCACCGGTCACTGACGGACAGATGTTGGCCGAATCGCACCACAAGGTCGGTGCCCCCGACCGTTGCGCTATTGCGTCCCCACCACACGTGCTCGGCGTTCGCGACGGTGGTGCCTCCTTCTTCAGTCAAACCCGATGACGAAACGGACGATGAGGAGAGCGGTGGGCGATGGATTGCTGCTGGCGTCACCGACGCTGAGGGAGAAGGCGACGCGACCGACGGGGTAGAAAGGCATTTCGGCGTCGGCCGTCCGCGGAGTAGGCCTGAGGCGGTGATGGCAAACAGCAACCGGCAAGAACGAGTGCGCAGCATTCAACGCGGCGGTGACCGTGAGACCACTCGGAAAAATGTGGCTATCAACACTGTGAATAGAGGGCAAACGAAACCGCGAGAACCACATCACTGCTGCATTCCTGTGTGGTGCCAATGGTGCCCGACGGGGGGTTGGAGGGGCTCTATGACAGTGATCGTGTGAGCGGAATAGACGTGCCACAACCGAACCGCGCCAAGAGCCAGAGGCGGTAAACTCGAAAATCACAACCGACCAACTCACTTGTGATCGTCGAGTTTACCGCCGGATGCCCTCCCGGGTGGGTCAGATAGTCCGACAGGGGCGTCAATGGGAGCTGGGGAGGGAAGGAAGGCGAGCAAAACGAGAGCTCACAGGCGCGTTGGAAACAGCTCGACGTTGCCACCGCTGCGTGAGTGAGTCAGACCCGTGAAGAAGTCAGCACCACGCCCCTTCGAGCTTGTCAAGCGAACCGACAACCACACGGGAAGACCGTCGCGTCACGACCGCCCGGGGGGGAGCGTCATGTGAAGCGTTTATGGAAAAACGCGCGCGATTTTAGGTCAAAAAATTCAGTACGAAACGTTTCACTGCCGCGGGGGTCGGCCCGCTCGAAGAGAAAAACAAAAAACACAAGTGAGTTGCACCCTTCCTAGTACGAAAAAGACCGACATGCACGGATGATGACGTATCTTGTTTCGGGTGCCAATACCCTAATATCGACTCCAGCGCAGAGGGAAAAAGACATTAATGCATCGCGCGCGGTTTAAAACAAAAATGTGACAAACAAAATGAAAAATGCATGCAGCAGGGTAGGGGGTCGTGGCTTTTGGGAGAAGGAAGGGGGGAGGGTGGTTGGTTCGTGGGTGTGATGCTATTCTACATTGTTGAGCGGGGAAGAAGAAGAAGAAGAAGCAGTATCCCGCTGTCGCTGGACATCCAGTTCGCTAACTTCGATGGCCTCCTCATCGAAGGCGTTGTCCATCGCTGCTGCCTTTCCCAAATCATTGCGATCGTTCTGCGTGGGTTCGATGTCGGCGACGTTGTGACGGTACGTCGTTATCTTCGCACAAGTAGGCCCGAGCGTGGAGTCCAACGCTGCGGCTTCTCGTGCCAAGGCGTCTTTCTGAAAAAAGCGGACGTCGATCAATAGGAGTAGGACGCCAACCACACTGCACGCGATGCTTCCCCACGTGACGACAGAGGTCAAGAGGGCCGAGTCGACGTGGATGTCTGGGCGCGCAGCTTTCAGGGCAATGACCCCGGCCGCCGTCCCCAGAAACACATTCGCAAAGGTGGCAAACAGGAAGCGGTACGGCCGAGTCACCAGCGTGGCGAAGGAAATACCGAAGAACACCACGGCGACGACGATGAACGCGGCGCGGCACGCCGATGTTGGCAACGCAAGCGCCAAGGCGGACACGAGCGAGACAAGCAACACGCGCGTGATCGCCGCGGCGCTCGTGAAGACGAAGTGACGGTCGCCGAAGGTTGAGATCAGTGAACCGAAAGCGAGCACAAACGTGGTGGACGCCTGCCAGAAGCCCGTCGCCATCACCAGCGTCCATCCCACCGACTGGAACCGCTCGACACGAGCCCGCTCATAGCTCACAAACCTAGGGGGCGCCGACGAAGCAACATGAGAAGGGGACGATCCACTGGCCAGCGGCGGCGCATCCGCGTTGGCGTGGAGGTCGGCTGTCGTTGCTGCCTTCGCTTGAGTGGTCCCGACGACCGTGGCGTCGGGCCACGCTTGCATCGGGGCCACGACTGACGGCGACTCGTCCATCAGCATCCCCGGCGGCGGAGGCAGGCTTCTGCGACGAAGAAGACTGAAAATGGACCCTTCCACCACGGACACGCGGTGCGCGTAGATCACCGCGGCCATCGTGACGACGACGTGGGCTGCAACCAACAAGACGCCGATCACGGCCGCAGCGCGGTCGCCGGGCCCGAGGCGCAGGCGGGTGTCCAGGCTGGGGTCCATGTCGCCGATGTGCCACATCACCACAAGGGCGAAGGATTCGTATGAGAATCCCTGAAAGGTGAACACGAGGACCAGCAGCGAGAGATTGGGAAAGCGGCATGTGTGGACGGCGTGCAGCCAGGGGCGACCGATGAGATCCTGGGAATCACTGGAATGAAGGAGGGAAGGGGGATCGTCGCCCTGGTGGCCGGTCGCCGCGGGAGGCCCCGATGCTTCTACGGGGAGCAACACAGCGTCGTCGCCGCGGATCACATTCTTGATCCCGACGACCAGGAAGAGAAGGAAATGAAGGCCCATGGGCGCCAACATCAGAATGAGGGATCCCAGCCAATAGCTTGACGGTGAGGTGCCGACGGCAAGGGGCGTGGCCGCGGATGCGGCCCGAGTGCCACGGCGTGCTTGACTGTTGCCGCAGGACACGCCCGTGAGGACGGCAATGGCTTGGAGAGCGCCTGCGCTACCGCCGGCATCGACGATCGATGATACGACGGACGATATGATCATGGTGGAGACGACTTCGCTATTCAACGTCGCTGGCTCCAACGCTGCGCAGTACGTCATCACGCCTGGCGCAAGGGCGAAGGTGGTGCGGTTGACGAAGGCAATGGGCCACGACCGGGGCGAGGTGACGGACGAACACGGCGCGCACCACTTCCACGAAGTCACCCGCGAAACGACGGTACGGTTGGCGGTGGCCGTTTTCGTCGTCACGTTGGCGGTGCTGTTCCCGACGCGGGAGGCGTTCGTCGCCGTTGCGTTCGCGGACTCAACCGAAACCGACGTGGACGTTTCCGGCGGTTCGTCACAGGTACCGGTGTCTCGATGGCGGATGAATACACTTTCACCAGCGGGAATACACACAAAGACCGTCTCCATTGAGAAATCGTTACTGGCGACAGAGGAGGAGGAGGAGGTCGTGCCGTTGCTGTTGCCCCCGGGAGCGACAAGCAGCTGAAACCACCGCGACGTTGCTCCATTTGTGGTCGGGCATGGAGACGAGGCGAGTACCGCCGTCACATTGGACAGGTCGACGGCCGTCGGAGCGGCCAGCGACGACTGTAGATGACGGAAAACACGGCCGTGTTGCTCTGCACGCTTGCCCGAAGAGGAGGAGGAGGAGGCCGACGCGTTGCTGCCGCTGGTCGTTACGAGCCACGGTCGAGGCCGCATGAACGAAACGGTCGCGGCCGTGGTGCCACGTTGTCGACAAAACGCCAGCGTGAACGGCGAGGCGAAGCATGACGGAACGGCGCCGCTGCCATCTGGCGACGCGATGGACGCGTGAGCCAAGCGCCACGTGGAGATCTCGTAGGACCGGTTGTCACAGCCACACGTGCCCGTCGAAAGCGCTTTGTGCACACACAAGGGACACGTGGCAGACGTACTGCCGAAGTACGTGTCGAAGCGGCGATCGACAGCAATGCCTTCCGACTCTACCACAACCGCGTCGCTCGTACTCTGCAACGAGGACGTGGCTCGTTCACCTGTCCATGCGGCTACCGAACCACGGCACAGTGTCAGCTTTGACTGTGCCGTGGGCAACGTCTCGCATCGGGTCGCTGCCAACACCTCGTCGAAGGCAACGATGCATTCGGCTTCGAGACCGGTCGTTGGCGCCACGGCGATGCTGGCATTGGACGCCGTGACGGGAGATGCCGGGCCGTAATCTAGTCGTGCCCGGTCGTCGGCAGCGATGCGCCGGAGGTACGTGGGCCAGGGACAACTGCCGGAGCCGAGCTGGCCCAAGTCAATGGCGACCACGAACGTCGCAGCGACGCAGCGCGTGAAGTTTTGAAAACAATTACTAATCGCAGCGCACGTTGCACCGCTGGGCGTGTGGTTACCTCCTGTTGCCACTTGGAAGAGGTCGAAGGTGGTGCCGTTGGCCGTTTGCCAGTCGACCAGGGACTCGCCGGCGTTGGGAGAGGAAGTCACGAGGGCACCAAGACAGGCGGTGCGCCGTAGGTAGCAACCCGCTTGCGGTTGGGTAACATTGATGTCGAATGACAGGCGTGCGCGCAGGTGCGCCAAGGACGGCGCCGGCTGGTCTCGACTCAAAGAGCTCATCGCCGGAAGCGCGCAACACCACGTGAAGCTGAAAGGATGGAAGACCGAAGCGTGTGCTTGCGGGACCTCGCAATTGGCGGAGAAAGACGCGGAGACAGACACACTTTTCCGTGTCTTGCTTACGCTCGACGACGCAGAGGCAGCCGAAGGCGAGACGCTTTTCGAGACGGTCCTCCGGCTGGTCGTCGCGGTCGCCTGGTTGGACAACGTCGCACGTGTCCGCGAAAGCGACGCCCGCGTGATCGATATCGACGGTGTGAACGTCATCGCGGCCCAGCTGCACAGATATGCTTGCGCCGTGCCACAGATGGTGTCCACCCACCCTGTACTCGAGACCGAGAGACAATTCTTCGCAGAGTTTGATGTCGGCGTCGCGCTGTTGGCCCACCGGCAGTAACTCTGTTGGCACCCCAAAGCGCCGTTGAATAACGTCCCCGGCTCGCGAGATCCGAATGCCCAGCGCCACCTGCCCTCCGCGCCAGTATCCGTGCCGCCGATCCAAAATGACGCGGCGGTCGTCGTAAGACTCACCGCCGCGGTCATTTCATCGTGAGTCATCACCTGAGCCAGCACACCGGGCTTGCCGAGATACATCTTGGTGGTGCACGCGGCGGCCGCGGCCGACCAGCTTAACGATGTCGTTGCGTAGAGTTGGTACCGTGTCTGGTGTTGAGAGCGATCAGCCTTGGAAAAAGCGATGGTGCTTTCAAACTCGCACACATATCGCCGCGCGGTCGTACACGTCGACTGAAGTGTCAATTGGCTCGATGCCGACGACACGCAGCCGCTGCCCGACGGAGCGGAAGACCAAGCGGGGCAATAGGCGCTGCCGATGCATGCGCCATTGTAGAAGGGCTTGTCAGGTTCGTCGTGCGCGATGAACGAATAGGTGCCGACGATTGAGTCGCTTTGCTTCGCGCCGATCCAGATGCTGACGCCAGTGCCCAGCAACGTTGTGAGGGCCGTGAACTGAGTGTTGGTGTCGAAGCGAGCCAGCCGACCGCGCTGGCCCCAGTACGAGTGCTGAAAGCGACAGCGGTCCACGGCTTCCGTCCACGACACGGAGTCCGCTTGCGCGACGTACACCTTGGTCTGGCTGATGGCAACATCGCGGTTCCACTCACAAACGTAACTTAGTGACGAGCTGCAGGATGCAGAGTCTGTCCACTGGTAGGAGGGATTCGCCACGGAGAGACACTTCTCCCCTGAAACCGAAGACGATGGGGCGCCGCTCTTCCAATTACATGGAGGGGACGCGCATTGCCCCGCCACCGCACCGTAGAAAACACTGTTGCCGATGGCGCCGCTCCAACTCCACGCCGCACCCGGACCATCGCTTCGGCCACCAGTCCATATGAAGCCGCTGACGGCGGCCACGCTGCGAAAAAAGTCGACGTGACTCGCGACCTCATCATTGGAGATGTCGGCCAAGTATCCTGGGACTCCGTTGACGAGCGTGGCTGCGCAGGCGTCCTTCGCTAGCGGCCACGATTTCGGTGACGAGAAGAACTCCAGCGATCGGCGTCGATTGCTCGCGGAAGGGGTGCCCACGTCGCCTCGGTACTCGCATCCGAAGGGTCTTGGACCGTCGCCACAGGCACGGCGAGCCGTTGCAGCCTGAATGACGTAATATAGCTCGCATTGGTTAGCGTTGAGTCCGGGGTCGCCTGCGCGGAAGGAGCAGTACATCCCCGGAAGGCATGACGCGATCCAGAACGTGCCTTGCTCGGCGGTAGGTCCGTATTCGTATCGATAGTCTCTCGGAGGCGTCGTGGCCTGGTCGTAGTGACCCGTCCACATGAGTTCGTTGTTCAGCGGCATGTCACGACCGGATTCCCAGAAAGCGCGGCGTTCCTTCGCCGAGTTGAGCGTCGCCGGCCAACCGAAACTGGTGGAGGAAAGAATTGTCGTGGCGGAGCAAAAAGTGTTGGGGGGACCGTTGCCGAAGCCTAAGTTGGACGGGTACCCGCGGAACACGCGCGGGGCGGGGTCGTTCGAGTGAGCGGTGCCAGCCACGTACTCACACACATAGTAGCGCGGCGTCGAGCACGGGACGTCACTGTACGTGTTAGTCGCGTCGAGTTGCATGCAGCGGTCCCCGGTCACTGCGGTGGCATCAGGTGCGCCCGCCGCCCAGTTGCAGTACTTTCCCGCGACGCAACCCACGCCGCTCGTGAAGAAATTAGCGCGGTTGAGACCGACGGCCCACTTCCAAGTCGCCGACGAAGTACTATAGTTTGCGGCGTTCGTGCCACCGACCCATACTGGCACGCCTCGCGTGATGGCCGTGATCACCGCGTGGTCATCCGCAGTCTCGACGGTTGCGAGGTGACCCCGTTGACCTTTGTGCTCGAACGCATGGCAGGCGTCTCTCGCCTCCGTCCAGGATAACACCGCTGTATTTCGCAGGATGTAGTAGGTCGACGTGGTGGACGACTGAGACGCCACTTGCTCATGGCGGCACAATACGTAAGATTTGGTCGCCCCACACGACCACGTTCGCATCGCCAGCTGCGACGAGACCGTGGTCCAGTACAAGCAGCTGTTGCCGGGATACGTTGGCTGGCCCGTATCCCAGGGACAGTAGCCCTGGTGGCACGTCCCCACGCCCGTGGCGGTCGCGGTGAAGAAGGGCCCGAGGCTCGGGTGGCCACGCCAGACCCACGTATTGGTCACCTCGGCTAAGTCGGGCGTGTCCAATCCGCCAGCGAGGACGTCCTGGCCTGCCATTTCGGTCACGGCGGCCGCGCCTTCCGCCGCGTTCAGCACCATGGCACATGTGCCGCGGGCGTTGTTGACCGCGTTGGCCGCACGGCCACAGAGATCATTGCAGTCGTAGTCGTAGTAGGTGCCCGGTCCAATCCTCGTGAAGCGCACGGTGCCATCCGCTGTCAACGTGTACGCCAATGCGCCCGACGCGCTGAACAACGACACGAGGAGGACGACAACCACCCCGGCGATGATGAATCCGTTTGGCTGCAAGGCAGAGATGAGAAAGGTCATATGGCCGCAGTAGTAGGATGGCGAAACAATCGTTTGTTGTTGTCGTTGGTTGAATTAATTAAGAATAAAGAGCGATGTGCGAGCGGCGATACGCAGTGGATTGGGACGATATAATAACCTTGGACGAAATGACAAAAAGAGAGGGCGGGGGGAAAATAACTTGTCAGGGGGAAAAAAGTCGAAAATGTGTCGACCCAAACTGCTGAAGCGGGGGAATTGATGAGCGGATCACATTCGGACGCAGGAATTGCATGACGACATCGCCACGGCACCACCGCAACTGAAACAAACCCGAACGAAACGGAAAAAAAAAGCCACACGCACGTCTCTGGCAACCACCGCTCGCTGAGTCTACGGCGGAAAAAAAACCCGTGTCGGTTCGGAAACGTGGCAGGGAACGACATGCGGATGTGTGATCCCGGGAGGGGTTGGTCCCTTCTTGTCCAGTCCGGCGACTGAACATATGGCTGTTGGCAACAAAAAAGGAGGAGGTTCCACAAACCAACGTCACTGGCCTCAGTGTTGACATGCATTACCGAGGTGTCCCACCCCGCGATGCCATACCGACCACGTTGTCTACACGCATAATTGTTGGAACTACTAAGGTGCGCGGATCCCGTCTCTCCGGCCGGAAAGGCACAACAAAAAAGGTCTCTCCCTCACAGTGGCGCTAAAAAGTTGGGTGCCGGATAGCTGCCTCCGGTTGCCGCTATGACAGTGCTGACTGCAGAAGGCGGCTTCGACACGGCGGCGGCGGGGGCAGGGATGGGAACGAGGGCCCGGCCGTGACGGGCGGCCGGATGGTGGTGGCGCAGTGACTGAGGCCCGCCAGCGGACGAAGACGCTCCTCCAGCTCCTGCTGCTACTGCTAATTGTTGGGTGGGCACGACGATGCCATGCTTGACCAAAAGCTCGCCGGGAAAAGCTGCGGAAGGAGGGGTGGATCCCTCCAGAGTGATGCACCAGAGGGTACCACGACGCGAGTTGGAGGAGGAATCGTGACCCTTTGCTGCTACGGCGGTAATGTCCGAAATGTTTTTCACCGCTCGCTGAAGAAATATTGGACTTCGCAGCAGCTGCGAGGCATTGTTGATCTCCATGGCACTCGACGCCCGTGACGCCAGCTGGGCTTGCCGCTGGGCGATTTGAGCAGACTCTGGGTGCTGCTGCTTCGTCGGAAAAGGATGATGCGGGTGGACAGACGGCGATGGGACTGTTCTCACGTCAGTGCGGCTGGTCCGACGCCCTTGACGCAGGATGGTGCCCGTGAGGCGGGCCAGCAAGGCTCCGGCCGCTTCCTCGTCCTGACCTCCGTCCAACGTCGTCGGCGGGGCGGCCCGCGACTGGCGTTGGGGGCTGCCCAGGGGCGGCGATGCCCCGGTCGTTTTCTTTGGAGAGGTCGTTCCATGCCGCGTAATACTGGCTTCCAGAGCGACCATCAACTTATCCTCGAAACTGCCCCCCTCAAAGGGCGCCACCACGTCTTCTAGCGTCCGCAATCGTCCGTGACCGCGAGCACCCAGCGAAACCGCACCCGCCAATGCGCGGTCGCTCTTGACACGACCATGTGACACTGGTGTCACATGCTCCTCTCTCCGATGCCGTTGGGATTCTTTTTCCACCCGCGCCGCCTCCCCTTCTGCCTCCCTGGTGGAGGGGTCGCCTAATAAGTGGGTGGCACCACGCTGCAGCTTCGGGAAGGTGAAGAGGTCCTCACCATCATCCAACGTGTGGCTGCCTCCCGCCTCATCGGCGGCGTGAGTAAGAAAGCCAGGGATAAATGCCCCTCGTGAAGCTGACATGGAGAATGCCAAACTTCCGTCCTCAAGTTCGTTTCGCCGCTTCAGCCGCCTCGGCGACTCAGATCTCATGACTTCCCCGGCCACCCGCCCCCCAGCGAATCGCGGACTCGCGGTGCCAACGGCGAGGTTGGGAAACAATTGCAACGGGATCGCGCGTTTCTCTTCGCCATCCGATTCACCCGCCGCCCTGGGACCCGAAGTGTCTCGTTCCGCCGCCGCGTTGTCAATGGCATGCCGCTGCCGTTGCTTTCGCATGCTCGCCGCAGCGTCCTCAAACCACGTGGGCGTTTCGTGGGTCACTCCCAGGTCGCCGCCGAGCAGAACTTGAGCCGGTGATACGGCTTGCAGCACACGACGCTCGCGCACCCGACCACGCTTTTCTGGCTCGTCGGCGACCACTCGAACCAATTGTTGGCGACTGTTCGCGACTAGATCCGCGAGCATAGGAATCGGTATGCAGAACGAGAAGTAGAGCTCCGTGATCTGATTGCGCACGCGGTTCTCTTCAGCCTCAAGTTCGCCTGTTGTCTGCGCATGCACACGACGAATCACGACGCGTCCCACACCAGCAGGCCGGTAGACTTGATCGAAGGGCAGCAAAACGTCGCCTTCCACAGCCGAATCCACCATGTCCGGGGCGGGCTCGTCATCGTCGCCGCACGACATCGACACTCCAGTGGTGGATTTGAGCTTCGCCGCCTTCGCCGTGGAGGACACCGCTGCGAGTTGCCTTTCGAGATCTGTCTGGCTCGACTGCAGCACGTGGACCTGTTCCTTCAGCTGCGAGACGACCGAATCGTAGGTCGCCTGCTTGCGCTTCCAGTTGCCCTCCTCAGTTTGATATCGGCGGAGCAGGTCGATCGCACGCTCGTCTGCGGCGCGTCGGTCGCGCTCCCATGTGACCCGGGCTTCCGTGAGAATCGTTTGCACGCGAGCGTCCTCTGGGGTCAATGGAGCCGCCGGCGCCGCCGGGACATGAACATGATGACTGTCACCCTGCCGAAGTTCAGCAAGCATCGACACCACGCTGTGGAGGGGCGGAGGGTCTGGGATGGAATTGTTTGGCTGTGTCGGGGGAGCGATTCCGCGGTTTCGATTTTGGATGCGCTCCAGCTCGTCTGATAGGTCGCGCGGTCCCAACAATGGCTGCAGCTCTTCGGGGCGCGCTGTCCACCCGAATTCGCCAAATATTTCTTCACTCGGGTCTGTGCGGTCGCGTAGGTGCTCCAACAATTGGCGGACTTTGGATTTGAGTCCTTCTTTCTCTTTTTTGGCCCCGGTGTGCAACTCCTCTAACGATCGAATCTTGGCGTGCCCAAGAGCCAGTTGCCGTTCGTGCGCTTGCTTGAGCGTGGTCACCTCCTCCTTGTGTTTCGCTTGGTCCTCCTCGTCTTTCTTCTGAAGGTTGAGAATGAAGCTTTTCATCTCGTCGTTGAAGTTAGACGCGTGCAACAGTTCGTTGTAAATATCGGACCGCAGCATGACACTGTGCATCGTCTTCGGAGCGGGGTTGATGGGGTGGTGGGGGCTGCGGTTCATCACCATTTGAACGCCTTCGGTGAGTGTTTCGCGGTGTTCTCGAACGGGTGGAATGGTTTGGACGTGACAGTGGACAGGGAGACCACGCTTGTCGATCGTTTGGGTGGCCACCGACACGCCCGGATCGGGTTTCGCCAAGACCGAAAAGTCCTCAAATACTGGGATAGGAGCATCCTGGCCACAAGCAACCGCCTCCACGGTGACCAAGTCCGCCTCAGAAAGACCGTGTCTCTCCAGCGTCTTCACCGCGGCGTAGTACTTTCGCGCGTAAGCTTTGGCAATCTTTTCGAAGTCCTCGGTGCCGCTTGCCGTGCCGTCCTCGGATAGCAACGCTCCAGGTCGGTCGAGCTGCCTCTGGACCTCACGTTCGGCGATTTGCACCGCCTCCAACGCGTCAAAAGCTGCAGCGGCGGCCGTTTTCAGATTGATCAATTTAACCTCGGCCACGGCACGTTCCTTTTCGATAGCTTTCACCTGCTGAGCGGCGGCCTCCACGGACTCGACGAGCTGCTGCTGCTTCTGCTCGGAGACTTCTAGCTTGGCGGTCATGTCGCGCCGAACCTCCTCGGCTCGCTCTGCCTCGGTTTCCAGGGCATACTTCGTCATTTGAACCTCCGCGGAAAGATCGCTGTTATCCTTCTCCAGCTTGTCTTGCTTCATGGTGGCGTCGTCCAGCATCTGCTGGAGTGACATGACAGCGAATTCCATCTGAGAACTGTCCGCTCCGCCTTCGGGATGGCTGCCTCCGCCTGCTCCGCCTTTCGGCCCTTTCGACCCCACTTTGCCCCCTCCAGGTGCTCCGAGCAGCTTGACGCCCTGGCCGCCACCTCCTGGTACCACAGGTTTGAACCCCAGCGCGATCGCCTTCCCAGCAGCGGGACCTGCCGGCGCCGTTGGTGATGCGGTGGTGGACATTGCCTGCCGAGCTCGCTTCGTGCGCTCGACGATGGCTTTGCGGTAGTGGTCGGCCGGCTTCGAGGGGTCGAAATCAAAGCGGCAGCACGGGCACAGGACCAGCGCGGCGTGGGCCGTAGGGTCAACGAACGGCGTGTGATGCACGACAGAGCCGCTGGAAAATATTTCGCCCAGCAAATCGCTCGGCAGATGATACAGAACGTCGCGAAGGCGGGCGTACGCACTCTCTCCCAACCTAAACACGGTGCCGACCACGCTCAAGCAATCCTCCCCCTCCATGGCGTGCCCTTCCATCAGCTCCATGCGCCGCTCGAAGCCGCGACGGCGGCGGGCACGCTCACCCTTGCGTCGCAACGCGGTGAGAAGATCGGTATGGGCCGCGGCGAGCGCCAGCGAGGCTTGCAAGTGCGCGGGGACGACGGCCGAAGTCGGCGGGGCTGACCACGTGAGAGACGATGAGGTGCCTGATGGCAGTGCCCCGGCGGAACGCGAGGCACCGAGCGGGTTGCCTGGCGACAACAAGAGCGACGATGAGCTGGGCGCTACGAAAGACGCCCGTAAGTCGTCACGACCGGACCGCGCGCCACTACTATCGGACGACAGCTGCTGCGCCGGGAAGGCCGCCATCGATGCTTGCAGCATGGACTCGGGGTGGCCTGCGCCCACAGCGGAGGAGGACGATGCCCCGACCGGAGCGGAACGCCCGACGGCTGCCGGGGACAGCAGTGATGAAATGGGCCCTCCACCGACTTGTCCACCGCGACCCACGACGCTGCCGGTCATGATTCCAAATTCGGTCGCCAACTCCTGTTGCTGCTGCTGCTGGCGTTGCGCGGCCATGACGCCGTAGCCGTTGGACACCGCATCCAGGGCCTCCTTGAGCTGATCGTACGTGGTGAAAGTCAGGTCGTCCGGTTTCTGCGCCCATTCGTTGAGTGCGGTCGCCGCAGCCGCGCCGTCGCCACTATCAGCTAAAATGAAGTCGGCGAGGTACAGCCCCGCTCCTGACCTGTCGCCAGCGCCACGGAGGCTGTCGCGGTTCTCCGAGGATTCCGCCGCCGCCGCGCTCGTCGCTTCGCGCTGCAGTTCAACAGCCGATTTCAGGTGCGTGGCCAAGTCCACCAGCTGCGCTTGCCGCAAGCACGAGCGCTGAATCAGGCGTGTCATCGAATGTTCAAGGGCGGCAACGCGCGTGCGCTCTCGCGTCAGATCCTCGTCTTTGCACAGCAGCAGGTGGCGATGACGGGCCAGCTCCGTGGCCGTCGTTTCGAGCAGTCGCTGAACTTCGGCGAAGTACGTCAGGTCGACCTTTCCGGACACGATCGCCGTTAAAAGCGACTGCAATATCGTCCACTTTCGTGAGGTGTAGGTGGCGTGCGTCTGGTCCGCAGGGGTCACCTTGTGCATTTGCAGCCGGAACGCGTTTGTCGGGCTCAGCGTGACGAGGTTGTTGGCGAACTCCGCCGGTTTGCGGACGATCGCGACCGCGTTGGGATTGTCCGCCGTCGGTGCTGGCTCCATGGTCATTGACTCCGGGACAAGCACGTCCGTGGACACCAAAAACATCCCGTTGGCGTCAAAAAGGTTAAAGAGGTGCGCGAGTTCGTGCGCCATCGTCTCCTTGGGCACGGGGGCGGCCACCAAAACGGACATGCGGCGCGATCCTCGACGCCACTTCTTGGCTGTGCTGCCGTCGCCGGCCTCGCCTGGGTGCTGTATATCCGTGACCGACTTCCTTCCTGCATTTTTTCGTGTTTTTTTCGCTAAGGAAAATGGCACGAGAAGGGACGCCTCAGAGGACCCGAGGCCGCTGCCAGACTCGTCGTCGTCCTGGTCCAGAGCACGGGGCCCCCCTCCTCCTCCGCTGTCATCGTCATCGTCGTCCGCGCAAAGGACAATGTTCGCCGCGGAGGTCGCGGACATCAGCGCGGAGGACGACACGCCGGTTTCCTCATCGGTCACTTGACGCCGGATTTTGCCGGATCGGTAAGACTTTTCCAAGCCTGGGCTGCCACCGTTGTTCCCGCGGTCGGCCGTATCGTCGTCATCGGCGGCGAACGATGTCATCATCGCTCGCGACGGTTGCGCTGCCTTCGACACGAACCGAGAACCGAGCGCCGTGTCCACGGCAAAGCTGAAGGCGTCGTGATCGGCGACACGCATGTTGCTTTCGGCAATCGCCGCGGACACGGCGGCCGGCAGCATCGTGCCTCGCAAAGCATGGGCCGCCGGAGCATCGTGAGGGGGTCCAGCCTTGCTCCGAGGGGAAGTCGGCGGCGCGTGGGTGCCCACTGCCATCCCCACACCGCCTGGATGGAGCATCGTCTCGATCATTTCGCGATTGGATCGAAATTCGGCCGAAATGGGTAGCACCGCTTCCTTCGCGTGCTGCTCCTGCCGCTCCCGCACGATGCGTCCCATGTCCTTGAGATAGACGTCGCGTGTCATAAGGCGTTCGCGACGCACGTCAACGTCCTGCTGACGTCGGGTCGCTTCCTGCCCGAGTTCGATGGCGCGACTCAGCAACAGCGAGACGTTATTGGCGATGGTCTCCGGCGTGTCGTGGAGCGGAACGAACGCGTTCATCTTCTTCGGGCCATGATGACTCGCGGGGGTGCCGTTGCCTCCGCCGTTGCCGGTGGGATGCGATGCAGGCGCTGCCATACTGGCGTTCCCTTATGACAGGGGGGGTTGGCGTGAGAGAGCACACTACACGACGTCGC
>ERZ1292630.1282-Hain-H41-02um-R3-1282-length-24924-cov-7_pt1 | contig 24924 bp, 6 predicted proteins | sample MGYA00564408_ERZ1292630 | MGnify/ENA primary metagenome ERZ1292630 (study PRJEB36523, sample SAMEA6512641) | groundwater metagenome | collected 2019-01-08 | study: AquaDiva: Metagenomics assemblies of 32 groundwater samples
CCCCGCCACCACCATGGACGTCCACACTGCTGATGGCCCCGCCTCCCGGCTCCCCAAGGAGCAACCGCCTCTTGCGTGTGCGGCACATCCAGAGGATATGGCGAGCTTAGCTGATTACCGCGGCCACATTGTCAGTGAGCTGGAACAACCACGGTGCCCATCCACAGCGAAAGGGGTGGTGGCGACATCGGTGCCGACCGCGGCCTCCTCCGACGACAGAGCGTCGGAGGCGCGCGACGAGGGCGATGGCGGTGCGGGGGCCACGACCGCCTTGATCATCGACGGGCGACAATCAAGCGGACAAGAAACGACCGACGCCGAGTTGAACGAAATCATCACCCGTCACCGCAAACACCTCGCGGCGTACGCAACCACGCGCGAAGTCACTCAACTTGCTTTTCTTGAATACCGCTGCCAGATCGCCAAGGAGCTGGAACGGCAACTGTGCCCATCCGTGGCGGAAGGAGTGGTGGCGACATCATCGGCCCCCTTAACCACCACCCCCCATCGACGTTACCCAATGGACTATGAACTACCACCCATTCCACGCGAAGCGTACGAACCGTGGCTACTGCCGGAGCATCAGTTGCGGCTCCGCCCCACCGGGGCGACCACCGCGTCGTGGATCGCGTCGCTGCCTCATGTGTGCCGCGACGACCATGTGACGTGCGTGGCCGGCCTCGCCTATTCGGAATCCGACGTTGAGCACCTCTTGTCAGACAGTCTGCGGCCGTGGGCGCAGAGCGTTATCTCGACACTGCGCACCGGTGCATTTTGGGAAAAGGCACCAACGCAGACCGCATTTCCGGCAACCGCGACCGAAGCCGCCAGCGTCGGAGAGCGTCTGATCCAAGCCCTTGAAGCGCTACACTTGGAAGGCGCGGATCCTGTCGTCGTGGCCGACGAGATGATCGCCGTTGCTCTGTGCACCTGCGAACTGCCGCCGCTACGTGAGGCAACTGAGGATGGTGGCCTCCCAGGGTTGGACGAACTCCTACACGGTACTAACCGGTCTCTGTATGCGGTGATGAACCACGCCTGCCGCGTGTCGAGACGGCGCACGGCCCCTTGCATCGGCCCGCCGCGGCTTTGGACGAAGGATGAACTCCTGCGGCTCCACGCTACCCTGCGGCTCTTCGCGCCGATTGTCATGCGAGTCGACACGCTGCTGAGCCGCCTACCACCGGCGCGTCGCATTCTGTTCCGAGGCGTCCGCGGCTTGAGCGTCACCGCCGCGTTCGACCCCGGGAGCCTGGTGGCGTGGCACCAGCCGTCGTCCGCGTCGGAGGACTGGCTCGTGGCCAAGTCTTTCGGAGACACCGTGTTCACAATCCACGCGCACACCACAGCGGCGATTGACTTCCTGTCCGCGTCCCCGACGGAGCGCGAGGCGATGCTCCCTTCGTACTCCATTTTCCGCGCGATGGGGGCTATGTCGCCCACGCTACTGCGTATGTTGAACGTCGGGTGCAACGTGGTCACGCTGCGGGAGCTGGGCGCGGCGCCTCCCCTAGACGACATCATTCGGGCGCTGATCGAGGGGCAGCATCGCTTCGCGAAATTGGTTTTCAAAGGTTGCACGGAGGGCTATGTGGAGGCGACGCTTAGCCGGCAGCGGCCGCCGGTCGCTCCGTGGCAGAAGACCGAGAACCTCTTCTCTGTGTTGAAGAAGTTTCTTGCCGCGGACAACGCACCACCCATGTTGATACTGGGTGACGGCGGTACAGGTAAGACGAGCGCGATGCTGGCGGCGTACTGCCACGTATCGCAACTGTCTGGTAAGAATGGTACGCCGGTGGTGCCTGTGTTTATTCCACTGCCGAAGCTGTCTGACGTGCACGACAGCGACGCAATGGATCGGCGCGTACGGGAGCAGCTTGGCGCGGGCTCGCCGGCACAAGCAGATGCCATGCTTCGCCGGGTGACCGTCGTCCTGTTGTTGGACTCCCTGGACGAGTGCAGCATGCTGGAGTGCCGCCAAGGGCGGCCGTTGCTGAAGCCGACGTCGTTCTGCGCCACACGGTGTCGCATCATCGTGTCCTGCCGTTCGGAATCATCGACGCTGTTCACCGGTGGCGGCATCGTGGAAGGATCCGCAACGGAAGAATGGCATGTGATGCCGTTCGGCTCGCTGGACGTGTTGTCATTTGTGGACAAGCACGCCCCAGGACATGGTGTGACGGCATCGGTGCTGATAGAGGCGATCGAACGCCTGGATCCGGAAGGAGATCTGCGCACGTTGCCCGTCACGCTCTCCTTGATGCTCGACGTCGCCGCGAACCACAACGGTACGTCATCCGGCCGACCGCCGGATTCGTCGGCGGTGACGCGGAGTGGCCAGTGTGAATCCGTCGTGATGAGGCGGGATGTGGTCGCAAGTGATGATGACCCGCTGCTCCGTCGAGACGGTGGTCCAGCATTATCGACGGACTCGAATTGCACGACCTCGACTACCCGTGGGGTGGAATCTCCAAGAGCCGCTATCTACCGGCAATACCTACATCTATGCATGTCTAGGGGGACGGCAAGGCATGCCAGCTGTGAGCTGGCAGCCGCGACTGTGTTGCGCACGCTGGAAACCATCGCCGTGGAAATGTTGTCTCGGGGACAGTGGCAACTCCCATGGCAGTCCGTGCTGGACAGCACCGCCCTCTGTGGCGCGACTGGCGTCGATGGCATCGGCAGTCTCGTCGTGCGTGGGAGTCTGCCCTGTCGCCTCGAATCGACGGATGACGCAGCACAGTTCTGCTTCTCCCACAAGACCATCGCGGAGTATCTCGCGACAATGGCTCTGTGGCAGCGGCCTCATGAGGTGCTGCAGTGCGTTCGCCGGCCCTTCTCACAATCGGAGTTGGGGGTTGTTCGGTGGTTCGCCGATGTCAGTAGCCGCGACGTGTTCCGGCGCGCCATTTTCTGCGGTGGCATGCTTGTGAACGTGATACAAGCACACGGAAGGCGAGCCAACGCCGCAGCGGGGGGACTCATGTTACCAGATGTATCAACGTTGTATCCCGGACTCGTGGAAGGGGGGGATGCTGCGGCAGCGTCAAATGCGATGGCCCTTGTCGCCGCCAGCGGATACCCATTGGATGGGACAGACCTCTCAAAGTGCCGAATTGAAGACTGCAACCTGAGGCACGCTGACTTCAGCGGCAGCAACGTTGCGGGTGCCACATTCAGCCGATGTGAGCTTCACGACACCGACTTTTCCTTCGCAAACATCAACAACACGACCTTTGAAAACTGTGCATTTGGTGAGGTGCGCAGATTGCTGGGGCACACCGACTGGGTAACGGCCATGTGCGTGACGCCCGACGGCCGCCAGATCGTATCTGGGTCGCGTGACAAGACCATCCGCATGTGGGACGTTGCGACGGGCAACGAAGTTCGCAAGCTGGAGGGGCACAAAGGCGCTGTGACGGCTGTGAACGTGACGCCGGACGGCCGCCGCGTCGTGTCCGGGTCGTCGGACAAAAGCGTCCGCATGTGGGACGTCGCGACTGGCGATGAAGTGCGCATGCTGAAGGGGCACAGCGGCACCGTGCAATCGGTGAGCGTAACGCCGGACGGCCGCCACGTCGTGTCAGGGTCGGCGGACAAAAGCGTTCGCTTGTGGGATGTCGCGACCGGCCGCGAAGTGCTCAGGCTGGAGGGACACACCAACTGGGTGATGGCAGTGAGCGTAACGCCAGACGGCCGACATGTTGTATCTGGGTCGATTGACAAGAGCGTTCGCTTGTGGGACATCGTCACCGGCCACGAAGTACGCAATCTGGAGGGGCACACAGGGTCCGTGGAGGCGGTGAGTGTGACGCCGGACGGCCGCCACGTCGTGTCGGCGTCATTAGACAAGACCATCCGCATGTGGGACGCGCTGACAGGGAGCCAAGTGCTCAAGTTAGAGGGCCACCCGCATGCCGTGATGGCGGTTCAAGTGACGCCGGACGGTCGCCACATCGTATCTGGGTCATGCGACAAGACCATCCGCATGTGGGACGTCGACATGGGCCGCGAGGTGCGCAAGCTGGAGGGGCACACTGATGCCGCATGTGCGGTGGTCGTGACGCCGGACGGCCGCCACGTGGTGTCGGGATCGCGTGACCAGAGCATTCGGCTGTGGGACGTCGCCACGGGCCGCGACGTACGCAAGTACGAGAGGCACACCCGCACGGTTTCTGCCGTGAGTGTGACGCCAGACGGCCGTTACGTGGTGTCGGGATCGTGGGACAAGAGCGTCCGTCTGTGGGACCGCGCGACGGGCCGGGAAGTGCGCTCTCTGGATGGGCACACCGGCTCGGTATTTGCTGTGAGCGTTACGCCGGACGGCTACGTTGTGTCCGGGTCGTCTGACAAGACCATCCGTGTGTGGGACGTTGTGACGGGTCGAGAAGTGCGCAAGCTGGAGGGTCACACCGCTGGTGTGTGGGCGGTAACTGTGACGTCGAGTGGCCAGTACATCGTATCCGGATCGGACGACAACAGCGTCCGCGTGTGGGACGTCGCAACGGGCTGCGAAGTGCGCAAGCTAGAAGGTCACACAGGTGCCGTGAGGGCGGTGACCGTAACGCCTGACGGCCTGGTGGTGTCGGGATCAAATGACAAAAGTGTTCGTATCTGGGACATCGAAACGGGCTGTGAAGTGCGCATGCTGAAGGGCGCGCTGACAGTCACGGCGGTGTGTGTGACGCGCAATGGCGGCGATGCCGACTCGGGATCGGGTGACAACAGCGTTCGGGCGTGGGACAGGGGCCCGGAATCATGCAAGCTGGAGGGGCACACCGACGCGATGATGTCAGCGGGGCACAACGGCCCAGTGACGGCGGTGTGTGTGACACCTGACGGCAGCCATGTCGTGTCGGGGTCGGATGATAAGTGCGTGCTCGTCTGGGAAGTCAAGACAGGCCGCCAAGCGCGCCTTTTAGACGGTCATACACGTGGGGTGACAGCGGTGACTGTGACCCGAGACGGACGGTACCTTGTGTCTGGGTCGGACGACAAGAGCATCCGCATCTGGGATTTTGCTACGGGCCACACCGTACGCTTGCTGGAAGGTCACACTCGTGGAGTGACAGCCCTCAGCATCACGCTGGATGGCCGCCACATCGTGTCTGGGTCGCGTGACATCAGCGTCCGCATGTGGGACGTCCCTACCGGTTGCCAAGTACGCGTACTGGACAATCACACACACGGGGTTACATCGGTAACAGCCACGCCGGATGGCCGCCACGTCGTATCTGGGTCGGACGACAAGACCATCCGCATCTGGGACGTTGCGACCGGCCGCGCCGTACGTTTGCTGGAAGGTCACACCCGGGAAGTGACGGCCCTGAGCGTGACCCTGGATGGTCGGCAAGTTGTTTCCGGATCGCGTGACAGCAGCGTCCGCATGTGGGACATTGTGACAGGCAGTGAACTGCGGACGCTGGCTGGGCATACCCGCGGGGTGACAGCAGTGAGCGTGACTGCGGATGGCCGTCATGTCGTGTCTGGGTCGGAAGACAAGACCATCCGCATGTGGGACGTTGCGACGGGCCGCGAAGTGCTCAAATTAGTGGGCCACACCGGCGCAGTGTTTGCGGTGGGCGTGATGCCTGACGGCTCCTGCGTTGTGTCTGGATCGGAAGACAAAACCATCCGCATTTGGGAAGTCGCCACGGGCCGCGAAGTGTGCACTCTCGAGGGGCACACCGACATCGTGTGGGCCGTGAGCGTAACGCCGGACGGCCGCCACGTCGTGTCTGGGTCGTCGGACCAAAGCATCCGCATTTGGGACGTCGCCACGGGCCGGACACTGCGCACCCTGGTGGGGCACACGGACACGGTTGTTGCCGTGAGCAGGACGCCGGACGGCCGTTACCTTGTGTCCGGGTCGGCGGATAAGACCATTCGCATGTGGGACGTTGCCACGGGCCGCCAAATGAGCACTCTCGAGGGGCACACTGGCTCGGTGATCGCGGTCAACGTGACGCCGGACGGCCGCCACATCATATCAGGGTCCGATGACAACAGCCTTCGCATGTGGGACGCAACGACCGGCCGCGACTTGCGCACGCTGGTGGGGCATACCGAATCCGTGTGGGCCGTGAGCGTGACACCGGACAGCCACCACGTCGTGTCTGGGTCGGCTGACAAGGTCGTCCGCATTTGGGACGTCGCCACCGGCTGCGAAGTGCGCAAGCTGGAGGGCCACACCGACTGGGTGATTACTGTCGACGTGACGCCAGATGGCCGCCACGTCGTGTCTGGTTCGCGTGACAACAGCGTCCGCATTTGGGACCGCGCAACGGGCGGCGAAGTGCGCAAGCTGGAGGGGCACACCGACTGGGTGACGACCGTCAGCGCGTCGCCTGACGGCCATCACGTCGTGTCAGGATCGCACGACAAGACCATCCGCATTTGGGACGTCGCCACGGGCCGCGAAGTGCGCAATCTGACCCGGCACACCGACACAGTATGGGCCGTGAGCGTTACGCCAGATTGTCGCCACGTCGTGTCGGGGTCGTCAGATAAGACGATCCGCATTTGGGAGGTTGCGACCGGCCGGGAAGTGCGCAAGCTGGAGGGGCACGACAGCTGGGTGATGGCCATCAGCGTGACGCCGAACGGCCGTCACGTCGTGTCCGGATCATTTGACAAGACCATCCGCCTGTGGAACGTCGCGACAGGGAGCCAAGTTCTCAAGTTGGAGGGGCACACAGGCCCCGTGTTGGCGGTCACCATGACGCCGGATGGTCGCCACGTCGTGTCGGCATCGGTCGACCTCAGCGTCCGCATGTGGGACGTCTCCACGGGCCGCGAGGTGCGCAAGCTGGAAGGACCCATCGACGCTGTCCAGTCAGTGGCTGTGACGCCGGACGGCCGCCACGTGGTTTCTGGTTCGCTTGATAACTGCGTCCGCATGTGGGACGTCGCGATGGGCCGCGAGGTGCGCAGGCTACAGGGACAAACCACGAGCGATATCGGGGGGGTGATGGTTACGCCGCACGGGATCCGTTTGCACGTGGGTAGGGACCGCGGCGGCGTGTGCATCTTGGAGGCACCACACACCTCCGTCCCTACCGGTTCCGTTGCCGGCACAACGCCACCGAGTGGCTTGTCGTTGTCGTCGGACCCAGTCGATTCAACGTGGGCGTTGGGAGCGTTGGACGGTTCTTCGCGTTGGCAACCCGGGGCGTTGGGTGACATCGTTTTTTGGAGTCACGACCGGAGTGTGTTCTTGTCCTTCAAAACGCTCGGTGCGCGGTGTGTCATGGGAAACGTGGGCGGCATTCGCTCATTCGGCGTCGTGGGTTCCATAGACGCTGCGAGCGACGACGCCGCCAAGCGGTTGTTTGGTCCAAGCTGTCAATGGAGAGAGGAGAATGAGTCGCCGTAGTCCATTGCTACCCCTCACTGCATGATGGGTGTGTCCTGTCGGACGGACTCCTCGTGAGCTTCCGACCTCTGATGCTGTTATTATGATTGTGTGTGACACTCACCCTTCACATGGACGGTGGAGATCGAAACGGCAGCACATCGATGAGGCGAACAGATACCGGGCGTCACCCGATGGGATATTGATCAATGCGCACGTTCATGAATAAACCGACGAAAGAACGCCGGTTTTTTTTCATGTCATGTAAGTTCTCTCGATTTCCATCTCTCTTTTCTTTTTCTTTTTGACGTGAATTTTTGGGGGGAGAATTCCACCAAATGGAGTCCATACGCCCTCCCGGGCACCATGTCTCCTCCTCCTCGGCGGAGACCGCCGCCAAGCCCCACCGATCGCTCACCTCGGTGCATGATGCGCTCGAAGCCGCAAAGCGGCGCGACGATGCCCTTCAAGATCGACTCATTCAACTCGGCCTTGACGAAGAGGCCGACCGTCAGCGTCGGCACAAACAATCACGAGACGGTCTCCATAACACCTTCGAACAAACGCGGGCCCGGAGGCAGGAAGAGGCCGCCGCACTTGCGAAGCGCCACGCGGACGATGTCAAGCACTTCGCCGACGTTCAACGTCAAAGTGACGACGTCGACACGCGAGTGGCCAAGCGAAAGGCCGATTTCGCCAAGTACCGCGATGCCAGCGGCCGCGCCCACGCGCTCGATGACCTCGACGATGTGGAGAGCAGCCTGCGTCGCATGGGCATCGACCCCACGGGCGACTCTGGCGTATCGGCCTCGGACGCCAATCACCGCAAGGCCGCGGATGGCGGCGGCGGCACCGACCTCCTCCTTCACCAATCGGGAGTGGGCGGCCGATCCGCCATCGTGGGACGGCCACGGCAGCCACCTCAGCCAAGCGGCAGCCACAACAAAGCAACCCCTCTCCTCCTCGGAAATGGTGCGGCCACCGCCAACGATAACCACATCAAACCCAGCGGCGAAGACGACGACGAGAAGTCCGCCACCATCCGCAACAAAACGAGCCATCTGCCGTCTCCAGCCGGGGTTCGTCGTCACGCCGCTGGCCCTCCGTCCTCGGCGAAGTCGGCCGACGTCGCCTACCTCGCTGCGATTCGACAGCGGCACCAGCAGGACGTGACGGCTCGCTCCGACAAGGCGAAACGGCATATTCGCCTGGAGGACGACCTACAACGCGCTGCTCAGGACATGTTCGCGAAACGCGCACATGAAGAAGCCGTTGCCAAGGGTAAACACACCGTGGACGCGGCGCGACCTCAGGCCATCGCGACACTAACCGCATCGCTACGGCAAACGGTCCTGTCGCAGCTAGTTCAGTCCGCCTTGGACGAGCAGCGTGCCCTTCAAAAGTCAAACGCCGGGGAGGCCGAGACGGCCATCGCACAGGCCGCCGCCATTGCGCGCCAGAAGGCGGATCTAGTGTTCTTGAAAGAGAGAGAGGTTGGATTAGCCGCGGAGCAAAAGCTTCAGTCGCAGATCCGAGACGACATGACAAAACATTGCCGTGCCATCGTAGAAAACATCGCTTTGGGGATTGCGGTCACCGTGCATGATATTAACGTTCCTCGCAAACAACGCAGCATGGTTCGCAATCTGTCTGACCCGCTCGGCGTGACCGAGTGGTACAGCGTCCGTGATGCGTATTTGTCGGCCGAAGCCATCTCCCAAACCGAGCTGGAAATAGCCGCTCGACAGGCCGCAGAGATGAGTGGTAGTCAGCAAGGTGCGGGATCGCGCCGAAAACGCGCTCAGACGAAAACGAGTTCCTCAGCTGGTGCGATCCCCTCGTCGACGGTCTTCGCGGGGTCCTTCGCCGCGGGATCGAACACCAATGCGTCGATGGCCGCGACGGCGGCCGCAGGGGAGGCAGCATCCGCCGCGGTCGCATCAGTAGGCGTCGCCGCCGCGGTCAAATCGCGAGGGACGGCGAGCCTCACCAACGGTGAGGACACCGAGCTCGACGGCGCGGTCCCCGATTACGTCGAGGGCTACCTGGATCAGCTGTCGCACCTCGACGCGTGGCACACCATGGAGGGCCTCAAAGATAGCCTCATGCGAGTACGAGACGCCGCCGCTCTCAGACTGGCGGCGCAGCCTTCATCGTCGTCTGACGCTTCAACGGCCGCTGCCGCCGCCACCGCGGGGACAACTACCGCTAAGTTACCTCCGGTGAACTTTGTGTTCGGTGATGCCACGACTGGTGCCTGGAGTCTGAGCGCCATCGCAGCAGCGGCCGCGTCGGCGGAGTCACTTCGATCAGCTGGAACCGTGCTACTACCGCCAACCACAAGTTCCACGACGACGTCGTCACCATCACTGCCTGAACTGTCATCGTGGTTGCGCCTTCCGGACGACGTGGAGATCTGGACCCCCGCCGACGTGGCGCATTGGTACCAAACGCAAGTCATTCTCCCCGCCGTGGCAACAACGGCGCAACAACAACAACAAGCCGCTAGCAACGCCGCAGCAGCAGGGATTCCTGTTGGCTCGGCCTCGACAAGTGCGGCGTCCGCGCTCACCGGTGTTGGTCAAAAGACAGGCGCGCCACCCGCACAGCAGGCATCGGCGGCTGGGGGGTCGGGGAAGAAAGCAGGAGGACCAGACGGCGCCTCGTCGAAGCTCGCGTCGTCGGCCCCAACGGTGGTCGGTGCCGAAGACGGCGCATCCGGCGGGCCGGCCGCTTCACTAAGCGAAGCCAACGTCGCCAGCATGCTCGCGTGTCGCGTACGGCGCGTCTTTTGTGCCGACGGTGCCGCGGCGTCGACACGCCCACCTCCTTCTCTCGTACTGCTCTGCGGCTTCGACGCCCATGACGCTACGTTCGCCGCATCGCTAATGGACGAGTTGCACCCCCCGCAAGTCGCCGTGCCGCCCGCGACCCGCGACACGTCGACCAGCGCGGCCCCCCCCACATCGGCGCCTCCTCCCTCCACGGTGGACGTTAGAAAAACAGCCGCCAGCGACGACAGCACGACGTCGAAGGCCATGACAGGGGTGAAGGGACCCAACAGCGGTGGCAGTGGTACCACGGCGAACGCCGGTGGCAGCAGCGGTGGCGGTGGTGTGTCAGACAGCAGTCCGTCGCAGCAAACGATCGTTGCTAAAAAAGCAGTCACCGCGGCGGCGGCGGAAGTGCCCCCCATCGCTCATCTCTTCGGGGTTCTCTGCCTCACGAGCACAACCTCGGCGTCCGTCGCATTTTTGCATCGCTTGGTCGCGATGCGAAACGCAATCCGTCACGAAGGAGGAGGAGCGCTGAAGGCGACCCAACCGCTCGTCGTGCCGCCGGTTGCCGATGCCGTAGGCAGCCCGGATGGCGGCAATGGGTCCGCCGCTGCGGGATCGCCCTTGTTATCCGTAGGGGTGGCTGCCGGTTTGGCGTGGGCCGCGAACGCTTCATGGACCGTCCGCGGCGTCGCAGCAATTGAAACCTGTGTGTCCGCTAGCACCGCTTGGGCGGCGGATCATCATCACGTGCACGTGGCGACGGCAGAAACGGCCCCGAGCACATCGACAGTGGACCCCCTTCATCCGCATCACCAAAAGTTCACGTCGCCAGCCGACGACGCCCTCACCAAGTCCAACGTTCCGTTGCTGTTTCGCGCGCTTGCGATGCCTTCTGCGGCCGCATCTGGCGAAAGCCTCGCGGTGATGTTGACGGGTCAGCCGACAACGGCATCGTCGTTGTCTCCGCAGCAGCCGACGAAACCACAGGGCAGCATGGTCACCACGACGACGGCAACAACGACATCAGGATCATCCGATCCTCCTGCCGGTTGCGCAATACGACTGAGTCCTTTGCTGCGAAAGTGGCAAATGGCTAACGCTCAACATCAGCGCCGTGGCGGGGCCTCCTCGTTCTCCTCCCCATCCTCATGGAGGATCACGCCGGTTCACGCCGCGATTGCTGATTTGGAGTCTGTGCCCTTTGAGCTCAGCAGCATTGTTCCGCATGACGACCCACACAGCGCCGCCACATCCGGCGATTCGGCGTCGGCCTTCAACCACCGCATCTGCTCCGAACTGGCCGCGATCGCCAGAGGGGCGCTCAACGCCATTCTGCGCACTGCCGCCGCGCGACCACCGCCGTCGGCTACCACCGCCGCCGCCGCCCCGTTGAATCCGTCCAACACCTCCATGATGACCGATCTGGCCGTCTGCATGGTCGCCGAGTCGGTCGCGAAAGACACCACGTTTGACGGTGCCGCGGCGCTCATCGACGCGGCGCTCAGGCCATCACGTGACGGAACTGGATCGGCAGACATCGACACCGACCCGGATGGGGTGACCCCTCCTTCCGCCAATCTGTTGGCCCCGTTTGGGAGTTTGCGGAGGACGGGAAGCAGTGGTGATCCCGCAGGTGTGAAGCCAACGGCGCCTGTTGTCCTGGGCTCACCGGCAGTTGTCCCTCCCGCCGTGTTGCAGCAACGTCGGCAGAGCCTTGTTCTTGGGACGAGCCCCACAACCGACTTGCTCACGCCGACGAGCGCCGTGGCGCGCGCGGCGCCGGCACGTGCGACCCTTCCTGGTGTCATCTCGATGCTAGACACGCTCTCTGAAGCACATCGCGCCGTGCGTGAAACCGAGTTGGAATGGTACGCGGGCATGGCGCTTTGCGTGGCGGCAACGCACCGGGAATTGGCTAAGCCGTGGTTCTCCGAGGATGAGAGTGCCTCCGCTGCCGGAGGGGACGGCGGCGGATTGCTGAAGGGCGGCGGGGCGAGCTCAACCGGGGTCGCCACGTCAGAAACGGGCCTCAATACGTCTCCACCTCGTCGCCGCAGCGTTGCCGGAGAAGCCGGCAGCGTTGTGTGTCACTCCGACCTGAGTTCGATCGCGGCGATGACCAAACCCCGGCGGTGGGCAGAATGCGACCGCCGTCGGCATCAGGTACGCTCCACGTTGACGTCGGTCATCGACGCGGTTCTTCCTGCCCCCGTGCAATCGTGCGCTCAGCGGCTCTCTCTCGGCTGTGCCGTCCTCCACGTGACCGCGTCGCTGCTGCAAGACGTGTTCAACGTCGGGCGGCACTGCGCCGCGCAACTCGGAGGCCCCTGCCCTGAGCCCACGACGGCCAGCGGTGGCGGCGGGGGAGCGGCCATGGCGATGGTCACCAGCATCGTTTTTGGCGACGACATGGAAGAGGACACCGACCCTCAAGACGGCGCCGTCGGGGATGGCGACGAAGCGATCACCACCACGGCCTTGCAAAACGTCGTACGCGCGGTGCTCCGGGCCAAGGCGCCAACTCAGACATTCTCGCTGGCTGGCGATCAGGGGGGGGGAGCCGAGGAGGTGGCCCCTCCCTTACCGCCGTCGATTGGCGGTACCTTGAGGGCCGGGACCTTGCCAACGCCTCCGTCAGCGGAGGCGTGTGCGACGTGGCTGAACGGCGTTATGTCGTCGGACGCCACGGCGACGACTAGTGGTGGTGGTGCCAACCAAACGCTCGTCGACGATACGCCGCGGAATGCCACGTCAAAATATGTTTCGGACGTTTTGGCGGCCAGCGGGGCGATTCTGGCGGATGTGGCTGATCAGCTTCGCGAGGCTTGTGAAAGTGAGGTGGTGGCAGGAAGCAGCTGGACATCCCATCCTCAACTCGTCGAATTTTGGGCAGATTTGGTGAAGGCGGTGACTCAACGATATTTTTCGACACCCCAACGCTACTTCCTGGACGAGCAGATGCGCTGCCGCCGAGCCGTCAATACGTGGATTGAATGTCTCTTTTCTCGGTATTCCGACGTGGCCGCGCAACTGCCAGATGAAGGCTGCGCCGTGTCGGACGCCGTCGCGCTGATTCAAAGCCACGTCCTTCGCCCCAGCTGCGCCGATGATGTCGTGTTGATCGATGACTGTCCAGAGCTGTTTTCCAGCGCCGGAGGAGGGCAGCGGCAACAATCGTCTCCGCCTCCGCCCACTCTCGGCGCGACGACGACGACGACCTTGAGCCCTATGACACCTCTACAGGCCCGATGTGCTCGAATGCATCAGCTAATGGCCGTGCCGCTGCTGGCGACGGTCACCCGTCCAGATGCGGCGGGGGCTGTTGGAAGCAGGGCGACTCAACAGGAAGCGTTGACGTCCGCTCACACCCTCTTGTCACTCCAGCTTGCGTCCTTCACGGAGTGGACGTGCGTGGCGAGGAGCCTCACCGGGGCATCGGACGCTGCCATCGCCGCACTTGCCGTGAATGGAATGTTTAGTCCGAAACGCAACGGCGGCGGCGGGGGGCCTCTGTCCTCCTCCTCCTTCGGTGCGTTGGGTGCGTCGTCGTTGGACGCCTCGGCGTCTCGTAAGGACTTGACGGCCGCGTCGCTGAGCGGGTCGTTGGGTCGGAGTCACGCTGGCCTCCTCGGTGGCCTCCCCACTCCCGCAGAACTGCGGCAATTCGTGTCCGGCTGTACTCAAGTCTTCTTCCCCTCTAAGCGAATACTGGCTGTGAGCCCCACAGGCAGTCCCACAGCGGTCATCATCCAGAAGGGAGCCCGAGCCAAGGCGAGCGCGACCATCGCCAAGCTCACCATCGCGCAGCAACAGCAAGCGCAATTTCTTGCGAAACAGCAGCAGCAACACGGCGCGGGGGGGACATCGTCTCGTCCGCCATCGCAAGCCGCTGACCACCTCTCGTCTCACCCCTCCGGCAAAGACGGCGGTAGCCACCACCATGGCGGCAGCAAGGACGGCAGCGGCAAAGTGGTCCGCGGCTCGAGCCGAATGGGGGCGCGGCGCACCTCGGGAGTGGCCCTGTCCCGTCGATCAAGCACATTCGCAAGCGGAAACGGTGGCGGTGGTGTTGGTGGGGGAGCCGCCTCAGAGAAGGCGACGACAGGTGCAGCGACGGAGTCTCCCGTCCCTACGACATCGACAACACCGCAGCCGCCGGTCATCGACGAGGCTGTCTTGAAGCAGCAGCGACGGCTGCACGCGGCCGCATTGCATCAAGACCTAGAGGACACCATGTGCTGGCGTTCCTTAACCCGTGTGATCCGCACGGTGGTGCCTCCTCCCCCGGCTGTTCTTCTTGCCAAAGAGGCGGTCGGTGGTCACCGGAACGTAGTGGCCACGCCGGGCATCATCCCGGTGACGCGAGAGGCAAATGCGGCGGCCGCCGGCCAAATGCGGCCGAAGAATGCCGAGCAGTTTATCCTCAACCTAGTGCTCGGCCGCACCGCTGCCACATCGGCACCGGTGGGTTTGACGGCTTGCTCCCTCGCAGGATCTCCAATGACTCCGGCGATGGCGAAAGCGGTCGGTGAAACGGCCGCCGCGGCGGTGATCGAGGCGGCGTTCCACCACCATCCGGCACCGCACGATGGCCGGCCGCTCATGCCGTCATCATCATCGATCCATACGACCACTGTCAGCGATGTATTCGCGTCGCGGTTGACGCCCTTCGAAGCGCTCGCGACGTTGCCCATGTGGTCGAAGTGGTTTCCGGATGGACGACGACGCCGCGTGGCACTCAAAAGTCTCTGGGTCGCGGCACGCGATGATGTCGACGACGACGAGCTTATCTCCGATGATGCCGCTCGCGGGGGCGGCGGCGTGCCCCTGCAGACCCTTCACACGCTGGTATGTGCGGCGGATACTCCACAGCGAAGTCTTGAATTGCGCTTCTGGTTTGCCTCTGGGATCGTGACCACGCTGGACGCATATCAACGGAAAAGTCGATCGAGCAGCAGCCCGACGGCCGAACCACCTTCTTCATCGGCAAGCGGTTCGAAATTGTCGGCCTCTGCGGCATCGTCCTCGGCGCTGCTGCAAAGGGTGCCCCATGCCACCATCGTGGCCATGCTCAGGGGCACGGGCCTCCGTGAAGAGCATCTCGAGGCCTTGGTGCTGCTCTCACACGCAACCGCCGCCAGCAAACTGATAGGCCATGGCCGGGCGGCAGCCGCCGCAGGCATCCCATCGGGAACGACAGGTGGAGGGGTCGTGTCGGTCGACCCGTCCTCGTCCCCACGCTTTCAGCCGCAGCCGCTCTTGAGTCTTGGCACACCGCTTCCTGGGCGGTATGGCGGTGGATTCGTAAGTCCGTCGTCGTCGTCGTCGTCGGCCGTCATGCAGGTCCATGAATGGGTGTCCCATTGCACGTTAGAGCAGTGCTACTCGCTATGGGGACTCGAGCTGTGGCGCCAGCTCGTGACCGCGGACACCGATCCACTGGTCGCCGGAAGGTTGGCGACATGGGTGTGAAAAACAGCTGTCCACGAGGGGAGGGACCTCGCTAGTTAGAATTTTATCTGGTCGCGTGTACTGTTGGCGGACGCGTGTTTTTCATTGTGTCTGTGTGTGTGGGGGGAAGCGGTTTTGGTGGTGTCTCCCATCTGTTCCCTCTCCGCGAAGGGGAAGCATTCTCCCACCCGCTCCGGACCCCCTGTACTCCCTGTGTGTGGGCGAACAGACGTTCATGAACGAACAATACATTTCAAAAAATCGTTCATTCAACTGTTGAAACAGCGATTGAGTAAAGAGGGCTGCTGCGGTTCAATAGGGTCGCTTTTCATCTCTCTCCCGTCGTTCTTTCAACTGCGTGTCTGCAGTCATCTCTCCTCTGCAGTGGTATCTCGTCATCTTCGCCTCTCTTCGTCAACCTCATGGATCACACCACGGTGGCGTCCGTCCTTAGCGCGCTCACCCTCTTGGGGGGCCTGATCGCCTTCGTCCGCAAGGGCAGCGTCCCGAGCCTCGTGGGCAGCAGCGTGATTGCCTTGCTCTACGGCGCCGGCGCCGCCCTCCCGCTTCACTCCTATGGTCAGCAATTCACCGTGTCGGCGTCGCTGCTACTCACCATCGTCATGGGCGTGCGGGCGATCAAAACGCGAAAGCTTGTGCCCATCGTGGGGCTCGTCGTGGGTGCGCTGAGCTTGGCGTATTTTGGCACGTTTGCCAAGAAGTAGTGTGTCACTGTCATCAGGACTTCCATTGCCACGCAGCCAGCAGACTCTTTTTTGATACTTTCCCTTGCCTCGGAGAATAGCCAATATCTTAGACCGAATGGAATAAAAAAAAGAGGGGCTATTCATCGAAATTCGTCCTCCAATTCGGTGGTGTTAAATATCGCTCACTGAACTGTGGTTCGCAAGGGGGGTCCGCCACCCAGCCACCCGCGGTAACCGCTTCTTTCAAGAGACACACCCCCTTCATTCCCTCCCAGCAAAGCACCCATGGCCCACATGTGTCGTCCAGCCCTCGTCCTGCTGGTGACCTGCTTTCTCGCCGGCTTTGTCCCCATGGTGGTGACCGCCCAGCCCTCGGCGAACCTCACGCGCATCGCCTCTGGCTTCGCCTGGGCTGAAAACCTTTGGATCGTTGGCGACAGCGATCTCTTCGTATCGGATATCGCCACGGGCGACATCTCCCGAGTTCTCAAGTTAGACAATGGCACGTGGACCAAGACGACATGGGTGAGCGGGTTTCACAGTTGCGCGGGGCTGACCGCTCCCCCGTTTTATCAACGATTTTACGTTCTCGCCTTGTGCGAACTCAACGACGGCACGGACACGGTGATCGCGTTTTCCACCGAGCAACCGCAGTCCTTCGACACGTTGCTTAAGTCGCCCACCGTGAAGGGAAACCTATCCTGGAACGGCCTCGCCGTCGACCCTTCTACGGGATGGATCTATATCACCGACTTGAGCGGCTTCGCACCCAATGCAGGGAATATTCTTGCGGTGGACGCGCACCGACAAGACTCTCTCACGCGAACCTTCGCGGCCAACTTGTCGTCGGCTGACGGTTGCTTCTTCGACTCGCACCGCCATCGGCTCTACGTGAGTGAGGTGTTCACGGCGCACGTCCATGTCTACGACCTCAACGGCGGACGGCCGTATGTCGCGCGCGAGGTTGGCAACTACATCGCACCCGGGATGAAAGCTCTCGATGACATGTGCATCGTGCAGGATGGTAACTCCGACGACGACTACGTCATCGCAGCGGACTACGCGGCCGGTAACGTAGTGATGTTTAAGGCCGATGGCTCAGGCGCGGGACGCGTCGTCGCCTCGGGCCTCACTCACCCAACGTCCGTTCGTCGCGGGGTGGGCGCCACCGACAGTGGCTTCGTCTACATCACGGAGGGTGCAGGCAACGTGTACCAGCTGCGCATGTGGTGAGAAAGAGAGAGCTGCGATATTGTCTAGCAACCCCATTTTGGGGAATTGCTCAAAGGGGTTTGTGAGAGAGAGAGAGACGGGGGGAGGAGGTCCCCCTGTTGGATCGAAGATAAACATGTCATTGTCAAAAATAACGCGGGGGTTCTATATTTTCGCCTCTCTCTTTCTCGAAGCGAAGAAGGAAATGTATCCTCTCCTTTCCTCCCTCTACCTCTATCTATCGGAGGTAACGCGCGCGTGTGTGAGAGGGCCATTTTTCTCCGATCCCCCCACCGATGGTTCACCGTGCCCAAGCGGCAGCACGCACATCGGGACGAGGTCTCTGCTTTCAGCAGCCGCAAAAAAAACGAATTCTTTCTGTGAACTCACTCTCTTCTCTCTCGCTTTTTTCAACAGTGGCATCTGGGGAGCCGTGGTTCCTAAAATTTGTCTGTCTGCCTGGGGTTCTATTTCGGCGGCATTTCGTTTTAATGTCTACCTTTGCTGTCGCGGCGGGTGGAGGATCGGACGCAGACCTGGTGCATCCATCTTACACTTCGCCCACAAGCGGCGGGGTCGCGTCGCATCACCCCCTCGCGTCGGCATCAGGTACCCCACCACCGCTCGGCCATCCCGGCTTTGTGTCGTCGGGGCTCTCCATGGTAGCGAATACCGTGCGGCAAACCCTCTCTCGGCAGGGCGCCCTGCAAGCGTGGGACCGAACCCCGTTCGTGATGAAGGCGACGTATATCGCGGTCCTTGGTTTCACGTTGTGCACCGTGTTGCTGTTCATTCCGATGTTCGTTTCCGTGGAGAAGTGGCAGCTCATTTCGGTTTCGCACGCAACGTTTTCCGGCGACCTAGTAGATCATTTTCGCCGCGCGGTGGCGGGAGTGACGTTGGAAGGACGAGACGTCGAGTGGCTGTGGCTCGCCGCGGCAACCCCGTTCGTCCCTGCGACTATCAGCAGCTCGTCAGCAAGCATCATCAACCAGCGAGTACAACAAACCGACGCGGCGCTCGGTGCACTCGTGGAAACAATTCTGGCGCCGCGCAATCCGGACGCCTGGATCGTCTCAGGGACCAGCAGTCATCACCGTCTGAATCAGAGCCGCTTATCGGCGTTAGATGCCGCGTGGCTGAGCGCGTCGAGCGTGACCCCAGAGGGCATCGAGCTCCCCATCGTGACGTCGCGGACACCTGTTAGCAAGGCTCGAGACACCTATGTTCACCGCTTCGACGATCCGACGGCATCCACCCTGCTGGAACTCGCCATGACGGGGCTGAGACCCACCACGTCATTTCTGAATCGTGTGTGGGAAGCAGCGTCGACATCCTACGAGAGCCTTTTGAATCACCGGTTATGGTCCCCACGCACGTACTTCCGGGGGACGGGAGAGGAAAGTGATTACATGCTGACGCGCAAGACGTTTTCGTCCGGCTTCGTGAGCGAACTGACGACGGGGCGAGATGCCAGCAGCGGCGGCACGGCGATGGCGCACATTCGCGGCGACCCTTCTTTGCTTGGCTATGTGACCGATCGGTCCTCCGCGTTCGCTCCGGATCCGAATGCGCTGTGGGAGGGAAGTCAAGATGACCTGGCGGCGTCGTCATCCGCGTCCGGCGCTCAAGGCGGGAGTGTTGCAGGGCTCGGTGTTGCCTCTGTCGTTGGCGGACTTACCGACGTCTCGCTGCTGTCCAGCGTGGCTTCCGCCATGGTAGCGGTGTCACATCACCGTGCCGGCGCCGGGAGCGTCCCGCGCGCGTCGACGCAGACCATGCACCACAGTTCCGCATCGTCGAGTGGGCTGAGCACGCGGTTCCTGCGCCGGTCGCTATTGGACGCCACCAGCGTCGACGCGATGGTGCTGTTACGGGACCGCACGTATTTTAACCCCAGCAGCTTGACCGAGGCGGCCGTGACCTCCCCAACGGTCATCGGTGCCGCACTCCTCGACGTCAGCAAGGCCACCGCCGCCGCGGAGGGATACGGAACCCAGAGTCGCAAAGTCACCGGGGCCGCATTTGGCATGGCGACCATGGGGCTCACGGGAGCGCTCGGCATCTCTGACGACCGTATCGGTGTGCCCGGGCCGGCGTCCAGCCACGTCGAAAGTCTCTCGCGGCGCCTCCGCCATTCGCCCTCCATCGCGCTCGGAACACGGGCGACGGTGCTCGCGTGGCTCTCCGCTCAGATCGCGCAGCACCGGCGGCAAGCGCACCGACTCGCGTTGGTGCTGCTGGCGCGGACCAGTAATATCTCGTCCGCTGCGCCTTCCTCGACGGCTGCAACCGCACTGTTGCAGCGAACCCGGCTCGAACGCGCGCTGTGGTTGGTCGGCACCGATGCTAATAATGCCGTCTCAGGGGCAACAGAGCTACCTGACCTCGCTCGTTCCTTTTTGGACGCGCTAACCACCGCGGATTACTTCATCGAGCACCTGTACTTACCATGTTTGACCGACGTGGAGCGCCGTACGTATGAGCTGAGCCGACAAACGTCCTCGCGCGAGACGAGCAGGCTGTTCCGAAGAGTCCAAATGGCGTTGCACGAACTCGCTATCGAGGGGAACAATCTTCGAGAAGAGTTGGACGCCCTTCCTTCACCATCCCTTCGCTTCGCGCAGCAGCAGCGGCTTTGGCAGTTGCGCATCGACGTGTCCAATAGAATCGCCAAAATGATGGAAGATCCGCGGCGCTTCAATGCGCGGGAAGGTCTCTCGCAAGAAGCAACCACGACCACGGCGTCCATGGCGCGTGTGGCGATCGGACTCAGCAGTGCCCTTTTCACGTTGGCAGCCGTTTCCCTTCTCTTCGCCTTCGGCCGATGGTGGTGGCTGGCGGTGCGCCGCAGTTCGGAGACCGCGTCACGAAAGTCAGCCGCCTCCAAGGACGTCCACTCGGGAGGAGGAACCCTCTCGAGTCCGTCCCAGCCGCCGCAGCAGCAAGTGTTGAGTTCTTCCCTGATGGGGGCGACGACGGTGTCGGCCATGAACTTGCTGCTCGCCGCGCGTGCCAACGGGGAAGGCGGGGCCGACGGGGTGGCGTCGTCGGCGTTTCTCCGCGATGCGCTTTCCTCCTCTGGGCGAAGAGGAGGTGGTGGTGGAGAGCGCATCGCCTCGTTGGTGCCCGCGGATCGCTATTCCCTCATGGCTATGGCCGTTGGAAACGCCGAAGTTCAGACCACGCACGATCGGACCATGACGGAGGTCATCCAGCGGGTCGCCGAAGTGACCCAAGCCATGCGGACCTTCGCGCTCGACCCGCCTCCGCCTCCAGTGAGCATGCTTGGCACCGCAGTGGGCGTGCTCGAGCTAAAGTTGCAACGGTGCTTGGCCTCGCTGAAAGTATTGGCACCCTGTCTACCTCCTTTGATGTTCCCGGAACGGTCATACAAGGCCGCTCGATACTTTACCGAGATGCGCCGCCGAATGACATCCGCGCGTAGTATGCACCACAACGGCGGCGCCTCCTCGATTCTGGCGTCCTCGTCTTCCTCGCCGTCGGCCATTGGAGCTACCTCTGCGGCCGGGGGAGCCGTCGTCGTGCTCCGTAGTCGGTCCGACGTGGTCTATCACGAACACGCATTGTTGCGAGCCGCGCAACGAGGACGAGCCGCGTCGACGGCCGGAAGTTCATCGTCGCCGAGCGGAAACCTCCGCCGCCGCCGCATGTCCGGTCACGACGACGATGAGGTTCCCATGCTACCCGTGGCCACCACCGACGAATCGACCCGCGGAGACGAAGACGACGACATCGAAGCGGAGGACAAGGCTGGGGGCGAAACCAACGGCGCCCGTCGAGACGGAGAGACTACTCCGAACGGTCAAGCGGAGGACCTGGCGGCACTCAATTTCGATCTGCGGCTCGAGAATGCCGTCCGCGTCCGTCACGAGCGCCAGCACGCGACGTTGCTCTTCTTTGACTTATCGTGCATGCATCTCAACGGATTTCATTCCAGCGAGAGCGTGTCGCTGATCGAGGAGTTCTTCCCGAAAGTGATGTCCATGATAGAAGAGGCCGTGCTCGTGCATGGGGGCATCTTTCACGGCGTGTTTGCCGATCACGTTATAGCCGTCTGGGGCGTGCCCTGCGGCTCTCCCTTCGACGCCGAGAAAGCGGCGTACTGCGCGTTGCGCCTTGCCGACCGATTGCAGGCAATGTCGCGCAGCCGACCCGCTCTCACGGATGTCTTGAGGATCAGCATGAGCATCACGTCGGGCGAAGTGACGCTGGGCGTCTTTGGCGATGCGGGAGAAAGCGACAGCGCGGCCCTGGCAGCTGGGGTGGTTCATCGCCATCCTCCTGGAGGAACCGGCCGTGGCGAGGACGACGGGGCGGCGCACGCGACGACGATGATGTCACTGGAGGAGGCGGAGCGGCAGCATCCATTTGGAATTTTCAGCCGGCGGCGGCAAGGGGTCCGCACGTTTCAAATTCTGGGCCATCCTGTCCTCCTTGGCATGCCCTCCGCCGTGCTGTGTCGACTGCACCACGCGAGCGTCGTGTGTGACACGAACGTCGCCGTCTCCATTCGCCCTTCCGTCATGGCGGTGAGTTCTTGGCATCGCGAACGCGCCGCGATGACGGCCCTGGCGGCGACCGCCGCGCTTGGAAACGAATGGAGCGACACAGCGACCTCTTCCTCGTCTCATCACCGGGGCACAGCAGCTGCGGATGTGCGGAGCGGCAGTGGCGATCGGCGTCGCAGAAGCAACACCACGTTGCCGACAACGGATGCCCCCAACGCCTCGTATCGCCATGGCAAAAGCGCTCCGGCGGCGGCGTCGCCTCTCAGCGACACCGTGTCGATGGCGTCCGGGGGCGGAGGCTCGACCACCGGCCTGACTATAGGTTCCGACGCAGCCCGGCAGCAGCAGCAGCAACAACACGTCACCAGCACCAACAGCACAACCCACAACGGAGGAGCTCCCCTCCTATTCTTGCCCACCACCGAACATCGTAATCACCGGCGGCACGCGCTTCGCTGCAAGCCTATCGAGGTGCTGCCCGACCGGGTGACCACGATTTGGGAGGTGATTCTCCCACTATTCAACGATAACGAAACGGGAGGGGTAGGAGGAGGAGGAGGAAGCGAAACGACTTCTACTTCGTTGGCGGGAGGTTCTTCGACCGGAAGGGGCCCAGGGGGCAATCGCTCGTCGGCGACTAGCGATGGCACCGGCGCGTCCACGACGTCCGGCGACGCCGACTTGGACATCAGGATGGCAGCATACGAAAGAGCCTTCGGCATGTACCAGGCTGGTAATACGGCCGAGGCCATGCGACTGCTGCGCCAGTACACCAAGGACTTTGGATATGACCGGTCCGTGGAACGTATCCAAGCTCTGATCGCGGCCAACTAGGGGGGGGGGGGAGCGTGATTGAATCCCTTTTCCAGTGGCCAATGGGGAGGTGGACGACTGTTGGCATCCATCCCCGCGGGGGGGAAACAGGGCAATAGTGGAAATGAGAGGTGTACTCCGCTCAAAGGGTGGTGCACTTCACTAGGTATGGAAACGAGAGGTGTACTTCACTACTGCAACCAAAACAGTCGATCTTTTGTGATTGTTGAACAACAATGGGGTCAACACATGTTGTGTGTGTGCCCTTTTTCTCGGTGATCTGTCGATTGTTGTGTTTTTCTATGATTATTTGTAGAACCCTCCCCGAGGGGAAATTTCTTCCGATTTGCTTTCTTGTGCGGCGGAAATGATAATTTCGTCTTTGTTGTTGCATTCGAATGGGTGTGTTTCACCGCTGTTCATTCATTACAGTGTTTTCTCTCTCTCTTCAGTATCCACCACCAGCAACAGCCGCAACAGCAGCGCAACAAAAGAAAGCAGCAGCGGTCGTCGCACTGTCGCTCGCGTCGCATCCCCGTCGTCCTCGGACTCACCGACCTCCACCGCCCTTTATCTGCGCCGAGCCGGTGGGTGGTTAACTTTCTCTTTCTCTCTCGTCGCTTTGTGTTGAAGCGGAACGAGCAATATCTCCTTTCTCGATGCTGCGGCGGACTTTTTTGCGCTCAGCCGGCGTCGGCGGTAGCCCCATCAAGCATGTCTTGACCGGCGCCGTGTCGCAGTCATTGATCGCCAAGGAAGACGCCTTCAGCGCGCACAACTATCACCCGCTGCCGGTTGTGTTTGCGACGGCTAAAGGCTGCACCGTGACCGACCCAGAAGGGCGATCCTACCTCGACCTCATGTCGGGCTACGGGGCCGTCAATCAAGGCCACTTGCACCCCCGCATCGTCAAGGCGGCAGAACAGCAGCTGAAGCGCTGCTCCCTGTCGTGCCGCGCTTTTCACAACGATCAATTCCCGTTGTTCGCGGAAAAAATTTGTACGATTTTTGGATACGACAAGGTACTTCCCATGAATACCGGTGCGGAAGCGGTCGAAACGGCCGTGAAGCTTGCCAAGCGCTATGGCTATGAAAAGAAAGGCATCGCTGCCGGACAAGCCAAGGTGATCTGCATGACGGGCAACTTTCATGGTCGTACGCATTTGTGCATTTCCCTGTCCGAGGACCCTGACAGTTATGCCAACTATGAACCGCTCGTACCGGGAATCATCCGCGTACCCTACGGCGACGCAACAGCCTTGCGGAACGCCCTTGAAATGAATCGCGGCCTGGTTTGCGGTGTGATTGCAGAGCCCGTTCAGGGCGAAGCGGGCGTCGTCTTTCCTCCCGACGGCTTTTTGCGCCAGCTGCGTGATCTTTGCACTGAGTTCGGCGCGCTCTGGATCGACGATGAGATACAATCCGGCCTCGGACGTACCGGGTACCTGATCGCGGCCCAGCATGAGAATGTGCGTCCTGATATTGTCGTGCTCGCCAAGGCCCTCGGCGGCGGCATCGTGCCCATCTCGTGCGTGCTTGCGGATCGTCACATCATGGACGTGTTCACGCCTGGCACCCATGGCAGCACCTTCGGCGGTAACCCAATGGCCTGTCACGTCGCTATGGCCGCGTTGGACGTGCTCGTCGAAGAAAAACTATCCGCACGCGCGGTCGAAACAGGGAAGACGTTCACGTCTGAACTTCGGTCGTTTCAAGCCCTTTTTCCAAGCCACGTCTCGGCCGTCCGCTCGCGCGGCCTCTGGGGCGCCATTGACTTTCATGACAAGGATATCGCCACTCAGTTAATGTACCGAGCCGCGGAGAAGGGCGTGCTCTGCAAGACGACGCATGCCACCACGCTGCGCCTCGCCCCGCCCCTGGTCATCTCCGTTCCCGAGCTTCAAGCAGCGTTTAAGGCACTGCAGGCGGGATTGGCGGAACTGACCCAATAATGCGCTCACAAACACAGAGAGACAAAGGCACTCCGCAGATGGAAGAAACGGAAGGATCGTAGAAAGCAGCGAAGGGGGGGGGGGGGGGGAAATTTTTATTTTCTTTTGGCCAAAGTGGGCATA